>ERZ839823.297-NODE-297-length-77187-cov-43.644609_pt1 | contig 77187 bp, 68 predicted proteins | sample MGYA00519862_ERZ839823 | MGnify/ENA primary metagenome ERZ839823 (study PRJEB31850, sample SAMEA3708853) | human gut metagenome | biome: human gut; feature: human-associated habitat; material: faeces | place: China | collected 2014 ...
GCGGCTTACCTATCTGCTGACACTATCCACTTACCGATGTGCTGACCTCACCCTTTCTTGTTCACAATTGCTAATTCCCAACTCCTAATTCCTAATTCCGCATTGTATTCTCCGTTTCTAATTAACGAAAACAAATTCCCATCAGCCTCTTGTTTTGTGTACGAAAAAGGCGTAAAATACAACAAGCAACAATACTCATATCGATTTGCATTTTTGGAGGAATTCGCAATGGCAAGACAATTTGATAGCAGGGACGCAAAAAGGCTAATCACAAAACATCGTGAACTTTTGGAAGAATTGAGGCGGGCGGAGAAGACTTTTTACGGGCTGCGTGCAGCCGTTAAGGAGACGACGGACGCGCTTGTTGCGCAGGAGGTCATGCGCGTTTTGAAGGATATTCCCGTTGAGGAGCTGAACCGCGACAGGCGCGGATTCAGGGTCAAGTCACTGCGGGATAACGGCTATCAGAGCATTGCGGATATCATGGGGGCGTCGGTGCATTCGTTGGCATCCATAAGCGGTATCAGCGACGAGGCGGCGTATTCAATCAAAAAGACTGCGGAGAAAATTGTTTCTGCCACAAGGCAGAGCGTTAAAATCAAACTGAGCGAGGACAATAAAACCCCGGCGGCAACGCAAGCGGTTTTGGCGATTTCAAAATACAGAAGCGGCGGGCAGTACGGCGCCGAGGTCAAAAAGCTTATTAAAAATTACGGCCGCGAAATCGAATACGCCATTGAAGATTTGCAGACGGCGGCGGGCGGATTGAAATGGATGTTTAGCTCGAAGCTGAAAAAGCAGAAGGCAATCGACGCTTATGAGTCGCTGAGCGAGCTGTTGCAGGGCGCGTATTTCAGCAAGGTGACGGAGATACTCGCGGCGCTTGAAAATGTTGAGGCGGAAACAGGTTCTGCGGCGTGGGCGGATTTTTCGGAAAATTCCATTCGCTTTTTCAACACGCTGGAGGATATCAATCCGGGCATTCTCGGCACGGATGACGCGGTTTACGGTTTGCCGGAAGAGTTGGCGCGAAAAATACAGGAACAGGGCTTTTTCCCGGACGGTCTTTTGTGCGAACTGCGTCGCTATCAGGAATGGGGCGTGAAATATGCGTTGCATCAGGAGCGCGTGCTGCTGGGTGACGAAATGGGTCTCGGAAAGACGATACAGGCAATTGCAACGATGGTCTCGCTCCGAAACACGGGCGCAACGCATTTCGTTGTGGTCTGCCCTGCGAGTGTGTTGACGAACTGGTGTCGTGAAATCCGAAAAATGAGCCGCCTTTCCGTAACGAAGGTTCACGGGGCGGACAGAGCCGAGGCGCTGCAATCCTGGATCAAGACCGGGGGCGTTGCGGTAACAACCTATGAAACAACGGGATTTTTTAAGCTCGACGCTGGGTTTAAATTTTCGCTCTTGGTGGTGGATGAAGCGCATTACGTTAAAAATCCTGAAGCGCAGAGAACAAAAAACGTGACCAACCTAAGCGACCATACCGAACGGCTCCTGTTCATGACGGGCACGGCGTTGGAAAACAAGGTTGATGAAATGATTTCGCTTATCAAAATATTGCAGCCGACGGTTGCGTCGTCCGTCCGCGGCATGGAGTTCCTTTCGTCCGCGCCGGAATTCAGAAGCAAGGTTGCCCCCGTTTACTATCGCCGCAAGCGCGAGGATGTTTTGAAGGAGCTGCCGGATTTAATCGAGAACATGGAATGGTGTACAATGACAAGCGTTGAGGAAGCGGTGTATGAGGATGCTGTTTTAAACAAGGGCTTTGCCGCGGCAAGGCGTGTTTCGTGGAACGTTGATGATTTGAAAGATTCATCGAAGGCGATGCGCATGAAGGAGATTATTGAGGAGGCGGAGGACGACGGAAGAAAGGTCATTGTGTTCTCATTTTTCCTCGATACGATTAAAAAAATTACCGAAATGCTGGGAAAACGGTGCTGCGGGCCGATCAACGGTTCGGTCACGCCGCAACGGCGGCAGGATATTATTGACGACTTCGACAAGGCGCCCGCGGGAAGCGTTCTTGCGGCGCAAATCCAGGCGGGCGGGACGGGGCTCAACATTCAATCCGCAAGCGTTGTTATCCTGTGCGAACCGCAGTTCAAGCCGTCGACCGAGAATCAGGCGATTTCAAGGGCATATCGAATGGGACAGACGCGAAACGTGCTTGTGTACCGTTTGCTGTGTGAGGATACGGTGGACGAAAGAATCACCGCCCTGCTGGAAAGCAAGCAGGAAATCTTTGATGCGTTTGCAGATAAATCCGAAGCGGCGAACGAGAGCAGGGAGCTGGACGAGAAGGACTTCGGCAATATTATCAAAGAAGAGATCGACAGAATCAACGCAAAACGAGGCAATCCAAACGGAAAGAAAGCGGAGTGAAAAGAATGTTGCACCCCGGTTTGTATGAACAAATTATCAATACCGCGCTGAACAACGAGCTTGCGGAGATATCTGCGGCGCGGAGGCGTATACCTATCTCGGCACGGCTTGCTGCGTTAAGCACGAGGGCAGCTGCCCGATGAACATCACGTGGCGTTTGGACAGGGCGATTCCCGCAAAGTTCCTGAAGAAAACGAACAAATTGGTCGTCGGCTGACGGCGCATGTTGACAAACGGCGGAGCTTCAAATATAATTGAAACAATTATAACTGAAGCTGTAGACGAAGCCGATGCGGCAAACGGCGCTACACGGAACAGAGGCAAACGGGAGGCAAACGATTGAAAAAAAGCGCGGAGAAAACAGCAAAATCAATAAAGGCATTTAACCCGTATGATCCGGCGTTTAATCCGGTGCAGGACGCAATAACTCTTTGCATTGTTGTTCTGACTTGCCTTGTTCAATGTTTGATTTTGAATGCGTTTTACACACCGTACCACATGCTGTCCGGCGGAATTACCGGCATTGCGATTCTGCTTGACTACACTGCGAATATTCCCCGATGGGTCACGCTGGTTGTGCTTAACATTCCGGTGCTTATAATCGGCGCAAAACGTGTGAACGTTAAATTCATTGTTTTCAGCGCAATCGGAACAATATGTTACTCTGTTATGTTTTCGCTGCCCTTCGTGCGCGATTTTACGATTGACTTGGGTGAAAACTCTGAATTGCTGTCGGTCATTGTCGGAGCGGCACTTATCGGTGCATCGGGTGTTCCTGTTGTAAAACGCGGCGCAACGTTGGGCGGAATGGATATTTTGAACGTTATTCTGAGCCGCCGCCTTTCGGTTCCGATGGGAAACATTTGCATTTGCTATAATATCGTGATTATGGCTGCGTTGGGCGTGTTTTTCGGGCTTAAACCCGCACTGCTGAGCCTGATGGCAACATTTGTTTCTTCCGCCGTACTGAATTACACAATGGCCGGGTTTAATCATACAGTGACGGTGTTTATAATCAGTCAAAAGTGGGATGAAATCGCTCCGCATGTTCTCAACGAGATGAAGCGCGGCGTGACTTTCCTGAACGGAGAGGGGGCATATACGGGTGAACCGCGCAAAATTGTTTATTGCATTGTTCGAACCACCGAAATTGCCGCCCTGAAAGCAATCGTCAAAGCAAACGATCCCAAGGCTCTGTTTTCTGTAATTGAAACCAAGGAAGTCGTCGGGAGGGGTTTCGGAATCATGAATTAACGCTGCAAAAGAATTAAGGAGAAATTGAATGTTCAAGAATATTGACAAGCAGGCAAAGCTCTGCCTTAAGGACCTCGTTGACTATCGCGACGGACAGATTGTGAGCAGAACCCTCGTTCAAAACAATTTTGTCAGCATGACCTTGTTTTCTTTCGATAAAAATGAAGAAATTTCAACACACGCTGCCGGTGGAGACGCTATGGTGACTGTGCTTGAAGGTACGGGACGGTTCACCGTCGGCGGGGATGTTTTCATCCTTACGAAGGGTGAAACTCTCATCATGCCGAAGGACATTCCGCATGCTGTATTTGGCGAGGAGAGGTTCAAGATGCAGCTCATCGTTTCTTTTTGATTGCCTGAAGCTTACTGAGTTCGGCGAAGCGGATTGAATTTTCTTTCCGGCATGAAAGAAGTTTCCCGTGTTGATACTGACGTGCCGAGAACAAAACTGCCGCTGCCGTATTTTTTGCGTATGATGTCGGCAGTTTTTTCAATTTTAAGCTGCCTGTCGGTTTGTTCGTAATCGTCAAACAAACAGAGCTGAATCGGCTCATTTGCGGATACAAGACCGCATGCACGTATGCCGAGTGAGCGTATCGGACGTTTCCAATCATAGTTCTCGCAAAGCAGATTGAACGCTGCATCGCGCAGTTCGATTGAGAGACAACTTGGACGCGGAAGCCGAACCTGCCGCTCAAACGTTGAAAGAGTGCTGTCGCGAACATGCAGAACAACAACGCCTGCTTTGAGTTTGTGTTTTCTCAGCCTTGCGGCGACGTTTTCGCCGAGTGATTGAAGCATACGGAGCGCATCGCCCGCGCAGCAGATGTCGTGCGGAGGGGTGCTGCTGTTGCTGATGCTTTTCAGTGCCGTCTCAATTCCGTAATTCTGCACCGGGCTTTCATCGAGTCCGTTGGCATAACGGTAAAGCTCTGCACCGCTGCTGCCGAGCCATGCGCAAAGAAGAGCGGGATCAGTGCGGGCGAGGTCGCCTATCGTAAAAACGCCGCGCAGATTAAGCCTGTGCATTGTTTCCTTACCGACAAAAAGCAGACTTTCAACCGGAAGCGCAAAGATTTTTTCCTTAAAACCGTTTTTCGTGATGACCGTGGTTGCATCCGGTTTTTTCATATCTGAACCTAATTTGGCAAAAACTTTGCAGAAACTGACCCCGACTGAAGCCGTAAGACCGAGTTCGCGGTGATAGCATTTGCGGATCCTGTCCGCAATTTCGCGGCCGTCTTCGACGGTCGGGGCATAAGCCGTGACGTCAAGCCACGCTTCATCCATTCCGAAAGGCTCGATTTTGTCGCTGAAACGCATGAGAATTTCACGGCTTTGACGCATGGCTTGCTCGTATTTTTCGAAATGCGCGGGGACAATCGAAAGATTGGGGCATTTTCTAACCGCAGACACGATGGTTTCGGCGGTTTGAATCCCGAAACTCTTTGCAATATTATTTTTTGCAAGAACAATCCCGTGCCGCGCCTCAATATCCCCGCCGACAACAAGAGGAAGCCCTGCAAGCGACGGGCAATCTCGGATTTCAACTCCGGCATAAAAATTATTGATATCAACATGAAGTATCGTGGCACACATATCGAAACGCCTCTGCAAGCTCATACTAATCGCCTAATGGGCGACTGAACATATAATAATACTCTTGAACGGAGATGTCAAGAGGCGATTTCTCAATATCAGAGAAATATTTAAAAAAAATCTCTTGCAATCGGATGCGAAATGCATTATAATGCGGATAAGGAATTACAGGTGCGTTTCACGAGTTGAATCGCGGCCGGCTGCGGAGGGAAAAATGAACGGAAATCGTGAATTCGGAAGGAAACTGGCGGAGCTTCGCAAAGCGTGCAAACTCAATCAAACTGAGGTTGCGCAAAAAATCAGCCTTGAATGTGCAACTTTATTTAATCGAGATCCGATAACGAACCGCGCTGTCAGCAAATGGGAGACCGGCGACAGTCTGCCGGATGCACAGCAGTTCATCTCCCTGTGCGGAATTTACGGAGTATCAGATGTACACAGGGTTTTTCGCAGCAAAGAGTGCAGCGAAGATCCGTTTTACGGTTTGAATCGCGTGGGCATGGAACGCGCGAACGAGTATATTTCAATGCTGCGCGAGAATCCGAGCTTTTCACATCAGGCAAAAATCACCCGTATAAGGCGGCAGATACCGCTTTACGATATGCCGGCATCGGCAGGTTCCGGCGTTTTTCTTGACAGTGACTCCTACACACTGATTGATGTTGACGAAAATGTTCCGGAAGCAGCAACCCTTGCTGTCCGCATAAGCGGGGATTCAATGACGCCGCTGTTTAACGACGGACAAATTGTTTACGTGCATCATCAGCAGGAACTTGAAAACGGTGAAATAGGCATTTTTGTTCTTAACGGAGAAGCTTTTTGCAAAAAACTTGATTCCGAATCCGGCAGCGTCAGATTGATTTCACTCAACTCGAAGTATCAGCCGATAAAGATTAAATACTCCTATGAACTGCGGGTTATCGGGAAAGTTGTGGGATAAATACGGTGCGTGTCACGGCAGGTTTGAACCGGCGGAGGGCATCTCAGCGGCGGAACTTATTTGTTTGCATGAATAATTAATATGCTTCGGTCTGAATTTTCTTCAGAAAAAAGTGAGGACGGATGAAACAGATTCTGCGCAAAGCAATTGCTCTTATTCTTGCAGTTACGGCTGTGCTTTTTCCGCTTGCTCAGATGGCAACTTTAATCCGAACAACAGATTCCGCAAAACTTGCAAGCTCAATCGAGACAGCCGATACAAACAGTGTTGTTATTAAAGCGGCGATAGAAAAGCATTATGACGGTGACGGTTGGAATTTTGAGCCGCGCACTTCCGACGGCGTTCACATAACGCCTCAAGGCGACGGTATGCACCTGAAAGGACACCCGGACGAGGCGTTCTTTGTGTTCGAAAAAACCGCAGCATTGGAATTCACGGCAGAATTTGATGCCGGCTGGACATATAACAGCAAATATTCATATTTTTTTGGGAATGATTCGGAGGCAGCCGAAGTAAAAAAACTTGCGGATGGCTCGGTGAAATTTACATACAGGGTGAAAAAAGGTGCAAAAATTGCCGTGACGGAACTTACGGCTGCGTGCGTGAATGCAACTGCGGATGCACTGCCGCGACTGGATATAAGCATCGACTGCGATTTTGAATCCGTAACAAAGGATGAATGGGTCAACGCAAAAATATCGCTGCAACTCGGAACAAAAACGTTTGCAAGCGGTAATTATAACGGCAGCGGCAAGGTTAAAGGGCGCGGGAACTCGTCATGGGGTTATGATAAAAAACCGTACTCAATAAAGCTTGACGAAAAGGCTTCACTGCTCGATATTCCGAAAACAAAAAAATATGCAATTGTTGCGAGTTACACCGATTCAACCCTGATGCGGAATTATATTACTTATAAAGCATATCAGGATTTGATTGGTATCGATTATGTTCCGAAATGCGAATTTGTTGATGTTTATCTCAACGGCAAATACAACGGCATATATATTTTGGTTGAAAGAATTTCAATTGAAAAAAACAAAATCAACATTGCCGAAGCGGATGAAGACAATATTACCGGCGGTTATCTGATTGAAAAGAACGTTCACGGAAGAGTGAACTACAAAAAGGATCAGGTGTTCGACTGCCCGTATCAGGCGAACCAGGTGAAGGATTATTTTGTTTTGGAGGAGCCTGAGATTGAAGATGCTGAACTGAGGCGTGAGGTGCTGCAATATCTGAACGTCTACATGCAGCGGCTCCATAACTCGGTGATGGGATTCAGTTCGGAACAATATACTGAATACATCGATGAAGATTCATGGGTAGATTTTGTGATAGTTCAGGAAATCAGCAAAAACATAGACGGCAATTTGAAAACAAGCTGTTGGATGTATAAAGAGCGCGACAACAATAAACTTTACATGACTGCCTTATGGGATTTTGACCTTGCTTACGGAATCGTGAACTGGAGCAATGCGGATGAGGAACGAAACGATGCAACGGACTGCCCGGGCAGCGGAACCTGTGAAGACTTTATGATTATTAATTCATCCTGCCCGTGGATAAAAAAACTTTATCAGCAGGATGAATTTCGTGAACTGTTGACGGAACGATATACCTGTTATCGCACAACGGTGATAGAGGAGCTTCAGGCTCTGATTCCGGAGCAGGCAGCGTATCTTGCAAAAGCCGAAGATGCAAACTATAAATTATGGAAGAAAAATTTCAGCCTTGGTGTTGCAAACCTGCAGACTTGGCTCAACGGAAGACTTGAATGGCTGGATGAAGTTTGGCTTATCGAAAATTGATTTGAAGGAGAAAAGTTTATGACCAAAATTTGTGCTTGTTTAATGATTGCCGCGCTGCTTTTTTGTTGCTTGTTCGCGGCATGCACACCCAAGAACGATGTGAATGAAGCCTTAAAAGATACGTTAAAGATTGAAATTCTCAAAATCGGCAAGGCTGATTGCAGCATTATTACCGACGGAACAACGTCCATTGTTGTTGATTGCGGAGAAGAGGATGACGGTGCGGATATTTTGGCAGCTATGGATGCACTCGGAATCAGCAGCATTGATTACCTGATTATTACGCATTACGACAAGGATCATATCGGAGGTGCGCCGACTCTTTTGAAAAAATATAAAGTTTCGAAGCTTCTTGAGCCTGATTATACTCCTGTCGATACAACGGCATACGCTTATATGTCATACAGAAATGCATTGGCGGAAGCGAAAGCCAACGGAAAATGCGGAAGCACGGAAGCTGTATCCGACTCGGTTGATTTGACCGTTTCGGACATAAAGCTGAACATCGTGGGCACGTTCGGCAAAGATTATGCAAAAAATCAAGACAATAACGATTCGTTGGTCGTAAGTCTCGAACATTTCGGAAACAGCTTTCTTTTTGCGGGCGATATTGAAAAGCAGCGTATTGCCGATATGCTTTCACAGGGAAGGGTACAACCTTGTGATTTTTTGAAAGTGCCGCATCACGGCGTTTATAACTCAAAGCTTGAAGACTATTTTTCAAAAGTTAACATGAAATATGCAGTCATAACGTGTTCCGATAAGAATCCTGCGGAACAAAAGACTTTGGATCTTTTGACGGCAAAGGGGTGTCGGACCTTTTTGACTTCGAACGGCACGGTGCATATTCGCAGCACAAAGAGCGGAATCGACATTACACAATAAGACTTTGCTTGTTTCCGATGACTATCCGATGGAGCGGCAGCAGATTCCGCAGGTGATGTCGCGTTTCAGCGCAGCTTTGTTTCGCGCCTGCAAACAGGTTCCCTGTTTTGCCGAGGGCACGTTTGATAAGGGCAAGCTTTATAACGATGAATTGGGCTGACTCTGTCGGATAACAGCGGATACGGAAAACCGAGCGTGCAGCCGCATCGTAAAAGCTTGCCAGTTCGGCATTGCTATGCTATACTATAATTGCAGTAAAGGCTGCATGATTTTCCCGGAAGCCTGCGTAAGCAGTGCATAAGCGGGATGTACGGAGGACGATTCGGATTATGCCGAAAAGAAAAAAACTTACAGATGCGGACGTTAAAAAAGTAGAATCCGTCATCTTGTCTGACACTGATGTCGAAAAGGCGGATCGCAGCAAGTACGGTGTTGCACGCAGATCCATTTGGTATATATTGCGCTTTGTTCTTATTGCGTCAGTTGTTGTAACGCTTTGTTACGCTGCGCTTATGGAGGCAATGTATGTCAGCAATATATATATTATTGTGACCGAAGGAATGGAGATGCGCGCCGACTGCATTCTCGGGAACAAATCAAAAGCCGAGTTGACAGAACATTTTACCGAAAGCTGGCTTCAGGAAGATGAAGCGGTGAACGGAAACAAGTATTCGCTCTATCGAGTGGATTCATATGATCACAGGCTGGAAATTGAAAAGTTCCGGGTTTGGCCGTGGTCAAAAGAGGCAACGCTGCAGGTCGTTGAGCGTGTTCCGAACATTCAGGCAACTCCTTACAGCAGCGATACAACCGACCCGGTTCCAAGCTGGGTTGCGTGCCGCTACGAAATCACTGTCGATAAGTTTGACGGGCGATGGTACATTACAAGGCTTACCGTTGTTGATGTCGATCCGCCGGAGGAGCCCCATGCAACACCGGACTATTCCAAACTTGAGACGGATATTCCGCACTATTGATTCTGTGCCGCCGCGATATTTTGAACGGCGCATTGTGAACGATGACTTGGGCGGCGCGCTTTGCGCTGCTCTTTTGATTTAGCGGAATGAATTTTGAAGTGCGGCTTGAACATGAAGAGTAATTTATCATGTTTATTCCGAAAAAGAGGCAGAGGATGAGATGATAAGAATACTGGTTGTTGAGGATGACAGAGATATTTCGGCTTTGATACAGCTCGCGCTGAAAAATGCAGGGTATGACGTTTTTGCCGCTTTTGATGGACAGGAGGGTGCAAATCTGCTGGAAACGCAAAAATTTGAGCTTTGCCTGCTGGACATTATGCTGCCGCAGATCAGCGGATACGAATTGTTTTCATATATTAATGAGTATTCAATACCGGTGATATTCATAACCGCGCGCGGGGAACTGGACGACAAGCGGAAGGCATTTCGCATGGGTGCGGATGACTACATTGTTAAACCGTTCGAAATTGAGGAACTGCTTCTGAGAACCGAAAACATTTTGCGGCTGCACGGCTACAAAAACAACCTGCTTCGCGTCGGGGATGTTGAACTCGATGCGGAAGCACATATTGTCAGAAAAGCGGGAAGAGAAATAACATTGACGCCTAAAGAATTTGAGCTGCTGCATTTTCTCCTGCGGAATAAGGGTGTTGCTCTTTCGCGCTTCGCGCTTTACGAGCGCGTGTGGAATGACGGGGAAAGCGGCGATACACGAACACTGGATATTCACATCACACGGCTTCGAAAAAAACTCGGACTCGAAAATGAGATTGCAACGGTACATAAGCTTGGATACATCATTCGGGAGAAAACATGAGTCTTTCAAAAAAAGTTATTATAATAATAACTCTAGTTGTATTCGCCGCTTTTTCGGCGGGCGGAACGGTTCTGCTTGCAACCAACAGCAGAGCGGCTCTTGCGGAATCCGTTGCACAGAATTCAAGGCGGAAGCAAATGAGCTGCTATGCACTTGAAAGCAAACTGCTTGCCGACAGGCTGAACGGAAGAAAAACGGATAAAACCGAGCTTGCGCGGTACGCTGATAAGATGGTTGCGTATGCAACGGGAGAAGAAATTGAAATTATCGATTCAAACGGGCAGGTTATTTTTTCAAACCTTAAGGGAGATGCGCCGGTTCTTCGGCAAAACTCATATTCCGTTGAAAAAAATGAAAATGGGTATTTCAATTGTTTCAATGCAACGCTGAGTTCGTACGGAACGGAATTAAACATTATCATGCGATATGATATTTCGTATGTGTTTGTCGAAAGAAAACGCCAATACATTGCATTTTTGCTGATTGAATCGGCTGTTTTGCTCTGCTCCGGGCTTGCTGCCTTCTTTATAACAAAGCGGATAACAAGGCCTTTGGAACGGTTGGCTCAAACGGCAAACCGAATCAGCGGGGGAGAGTATTCGCTTCGTACACGGATTGATTCCGGGGATGAAATCGGCTCACTGAGCAAAAGTTTTGATGCAATGGTTGCCGAGCTTGAGCAGCAGCTTGAAAACAGGACGGCTTTCGTTGCCGATTTCTCGCACGAGCTTAAAACGCCGATGACCTCCGTTATCGGGTATGCGGATATTTTGAGAACGCATGTCCTTGATGAGCATGACAAGTTCATGTATGCGGACAGAATTTTTAAAAACGCAAAGCGAATGGAAAACCTTTCGGTAAAAATGCTGCGAATGCTGAAGCTTTCTCAAACGGAACCGACACTTGAGCCCGTTGAGTCGGAACGCATTGAGCGCGGAATCCGGCAGATGTTTGAAAACGGAGAAAATTTGGATATCAACAGTGAAAAAGGAATAAAGATACTTTGTGATTACAATCTGCTGCTGACCCTGCTGCGCAATCTGATTGAAAATGCGTTCAGATTTTCTGACGGGCAAAAAGTAATTGTGAAAATCGAAAGAAGCGGTAGCTGCTGCCGCTTCGGCGTTGCGGACAGCGGAAGGGGCATGACTCAAGAAGAAATTCGCCGCGCTGCCGAGCCTTTTTATAAGGCGGACAAATCCAGAAGCGCAGCGGGTTACGGAATCGGATTATCCATTTGCAAAAGCATATGCACGCTTTTTAAAACAGAGTTGAAATTTGAAAGCGAACTCGGCAGGGGAACCTGCGTTTCGTTTGATTTGGAGGTGACTGAATGAAAAAGCATGCGTTGCGGCTTTTGGCAGCGTTGCTTGCCGCAGCGGCTGTTGCGGGACTTGCTGCGGCACCGATAATCTATTTTAAAATATCGGATAGATTGCTCCTGAACAGGGAATTTACAACGGATGAACTGCCTCAAATTGCAATCGGGAGCAGTGAGATCGAATTCTTGAAAGGTGCGGAAGAATATCTTTGCGGCACAGCCTACGAAACGACAGCGGAAGAGTGTGGCGTGGAGGAAATGATTTCGGCACTGGACGATTTTCTTTCTGCCATGCCGTTCTTGGAAGAAATGAAAATTGCAGTCATGTGTTCTTTGAACGAAGCCTCATATTGCGATGCATACGGAACCGAACACGTGAAAACATACACCTGCTATAATAAAGATTATGTGATGCCCGCACAGGAGGTCGTTGCAGCCGTTGAGGAAGGGACTCAAAAAGTGGTTGCGTTCAGCATTCGGTTCAGCGCAGAAATATCGATTGCGGATTCGGAAAGCGAACGCCTGAAATTCATGGAAAAATACCTTGAATACAGTACGCTGGATGTACTGCCGGACTGGAAATACAACGGCTCACGCTATTATTCCGAAACGGTCGGGTTGTTCCTCAATGTTGTGCTTGACGATGAGAACAAAACAATATATATCGGCTTGGAGCGTTGACGGAAACATTTCGGAAATAATCGGGGTATACACTCTTTGCAGAACTTAAGCAGTCACTGATTAAATCGGAGAGGCGAACGGAATTTTCGTGTACGGTCAGTGATTAAGTAAACGAAGGAGTGTGCTGAAATGAAAAGATTTGTTCTGTTATTGACAGCGGCGGTAATGCTCGCTGCCGTATGTTTTTCGGGCTGCAAAGGCGCAGTCGGAATTGATTCCGGGCGAAAAAAAGACCCGATACGGTTTACCGCTGAACCGACGCAGGCGGTTTTGCCGACGGATTTGGTTTTGCCGACAAGCGTGCCCGAATCGCTTTCGGTGAATGAGAACGAGCAAAAAGCAAGCAGTTTTGTGCTTGATGTTACCCTTTCAACGGATGAGCATATGCTCACGGTTGAACAAACGACGGATTATCTGAACCCGGCGGGAAAAAACCTTTCGGAAATATACTTCAACATCTATCCCGAAGCATTCAGTGCGGACGGGGGCGGTGCAGCTGTTCAAAGCATAAAGCTGAACGGCAGTGAGTCACAGCTTGAAAACGTTAAAGGGACCGTGTTCAAGGCTGTTCTTGCCTCGCCGTTGGCCGCGGACGAACGCTGCAGGATAGAAATTCGATACAGCGTTCGGATTCCGAACATAAAGAATCGCTTCGGTTGGCAGGAAAACATTTTCAACTTGGGCAATTTTGTAATCACACCCGCCGTGTATGAAAACGGAGCCTATGCAGTTGAACCGTATGTTGATATCGGCGACGCGTTTTATACGGACATTGCAAACTACAGTGTCCGGATAAATGTTCCTGAGGGATACAAGATTGCTGCAACGGGTGAGCTCGGAGCGGACGGCATGTATCACGCAAAAAACGTACGCGATTTTGCATTCTGCGCAAGCGACAGCTTCGAAACACTGGCAAAAGACACGGGAAACACGAAAATAACCGTATACTATGATTCTACGCTTCCGAAAACGGCGAACAGGGTGCTTGATGTTGCAGCGAAATCGCTCGCTCTCTACGGGGAAAAGTTCGGAGAGTACCCATACAGCACGCTCAGTGTTGTTCTTAACGGGCTGACCGGCGGGGTGAACGGAATGGAATACCCAACCCTTGTTATGATAGCGCCGGAGATTTCGCTTGATGATTTTGAGAAAATGGGTCTGGATTTTAAAACGGACGAATCGGCCGCCGCAACGGTTTACTCAATGGATCATTCCGTTTGTCATGAGGTTGCGCACCAATGGTTTTACGGTATTGTCGGCAATGACCAAGTGAAAGAAGCGTGGCTTGATGAGGGCTTTTGCCGATTTTGCGAATTTGTTTACGATGAAGCATATCCGCCGGAGTTCACCGCTGATATAAGCGGCTTCAAAACGGAGATGAGACTTAAGCTGAGCGCTGCACGTGTTGCGGGAATCGGGCGTGACGCGAACATGAGTTATGCGGACGATACAACGGACCTGACAAAGTCGCTGTATTATTGGAATGATGAGGATCCGATGGGTTATTCCGATATTTATGATAAAGGAGCGGGACTCTTGTATGCAATTTACGGAAAGCTGGGCAGCAAAGCGTTCTTTGATGCGGTAAAAGGCTATGTCATAAAGTTTAAGTATGATTTTGTGACAACTGAAAAGTTTAAAGAGTATTGGCACAGCATGGCGGATGTCGGCGAAATCATCGATGCATATCTTTCCGTGCCCGCGCAGAGCGCGCCGAATGCGGAATAAAGGACAAGAACGTTCGAACAATTAACGATATGCAGCCGGAAGCTGCGCAGCGGACCCGTACCCGCTTGAATCAAATCGAGTGGGTTTATTCGGAACACTGCGCAGTTTTCGGTTGTTTAATTATCGGAACGGGATTTATCCGAAAAAACTCAAATTAAAATTCAGCAAAGTCCGTCAAAAAGCACGGGAATCATTTTTTGAAATTCGTGCAGCAGCGGAATGCTTATTTCACGCATGGCGGGGTGTGCGGCGGGCGCACAGCGCAAACGGAAAAAGTGCCGCCATTCGCGCAGATTCATCGTGCAGATGAACTCCGTTTTAAGGCTGTTCGGAAGCACGCTCCGCGCATCCTCGGGCTTTGCGCCGCAGTTCAGCATTTCGAAATACGCCGTTTCCGCCTGCTGCATGGAGCTTTTCCAAATATCAAAGAGCTTTGAACCCTCTTCGGCGAAATAAGGACGGATAAATGTCAGCTCGCTGCCGAATTTTGATTTTTGATAATTGCAATATCGAGTGCTCTCCTGAGAAAAACTGGCAATCCTGTGCCGAACCCACTCGTGAGAAACTCCGCGGTCGCAAATTATGCGAACGCTCACGCTGAAATGCTCGATCGGGCTTTCATGCCCGCGTTCAAGCATCATGCGGATAAGCCGCTCGGCGGATTCGTCCGATATTGCATCCTCGGATTTATAGCAGACTCGTCCGCAAAGTTCAAGGTGCCGCAGCACTTCATGCCCGTTCGGGCGGTTGATGATTTCAAAAGACGGATTAATTATTCTCATTTGTGTACCTCATGCGAAAACTAACATAACAGGCAGAATAATCAGCTGTATTGATTGTATTGCGTGCGCACGGGTTCCCCGTTCGCACCGCGGGAAACGACCTCTGCAATGCCTGCATTTTTTATCAGCCGGCTGCAAATAACACAGGGCGAGGGTGCAGCAAGCTCACCGTTGGAATCAAATCCCGCAAGATAAAGCACCGAACCAAGCATTTCATGGCGTGCGGCAGAAATTATTGCATTTTGCTCGGCGTGTACGGCAACGCATTTTTCGTATTGTTCACCGTGGGGAATGTTGTTGGCTTCGCGCCAGCATTCGCCCGTATCACAGCAGTTAGGTTCGCCGCGTGCCGCGCCGTTGTATCCTGTGGAAATTATCTCATCGTTTTTAATTATCACGGCTCCGTACTGACGACGAAGACAGGTGGATCGTTTTGCAACGGCTGCTGCGATCGAAAGGTAATATTCGTCTTTGCTTATACGCTTATCCATTATAAATTCTCCTTTGCTGCTTTCAAACCGCTGCTCAAAACTTTTCGCACAGAGATCGTTTTGAAAAACGGGAGTGAATCCGCTTTTGACTTTATGCGCCAAATACATTACTTTAGTTTAACATTTCGAGACCGACTTGGCAAGAAAAAATTCGAGATGCAGCAAAAGTGGGCAGCAAAAGGGAAATGTTTACGGCATTCACGGAAAACAGCGGATTTTTTGCCTTGATTATGCTATAATAAAGCGAAACAGGCGGCACACCGGAAAGCAAATCCGAAAGAATATGCGGCACGAGAAGGGAGATTCGGAATGATAAGAAGAATTGTTGTTATTGATGAGGAAAAATGCAGCGGCTGCGGCAAATGTGCGGAGGCATGTCATGAAAACGCAATCGGAATGGTTAACGGAAAGGCAAGACTTTTGCGCGATGATTACTGTGACGGGCTCGGAGACTGCCTGCCCGCCTGTCCTGCGGGAGCGATAAGCTTTGTTGAACGCGAAGCGGTTCCGTACGATGAAGCGGCTGTTCGCGAAAATCAAATGCGTTTAAAAATGCTTGCGGACAAACAGACGGAAACGGCGCATAACTCGATTGCGGCACCCTGCGGCTGTCCGGGGACGGCGGCGCGCACATTGAAGGCCGGCGGAAAAAGAACGCCCGTGTTTGCATTCGGAACAAGGTCCGAACGGACGGAAGAAGAATCGAAACGAGCGGAAGAATCGAATTCATGCCTTGGCCAATGGCCGGTGCAGATAAAGCTTGCGCCCGTTCGTGCGGCCTTTTTTGATGATTCGGAGCTGCTGATCGCCGCAGACTGCACTGCATATGCGTTTGCGGACTTTCATGAGCGATTCATGCGCGGCAGAATAACTCTTATCGGCTGTCCGAAATTGGATTCCGTTGATTATTCCGAAAAGTTGACTGAAATAATCCGCAATAACGAAATAAAGAGCATAACGGTTGCAAGGATGGAAGTTCCCTGCTGCGGGGGCATTGAACTTGCCGTCAAAAAAGCAGCTGCGGCAGCGGGAAAGTCTTTGCCCGTTGAAGTGTTAACGATTTCAACACGCGGATGCATATTATAAAATCGCCGATAAAGCGAGCAATGAATGATTTTCTGTAAAGGAGCTGCAGCGACAAAAATGCAGATTGAAAGAAATGACAGGGAAACAACGGTCGTCGAAGCAATGCTCAAAGTCCCCTGTGCGGGGGAGCTTTTGGGAGCGGCTGTCGGGCTTGTTCGCGCGGCGGATTCGAATTCACGCACGGATGAAGGAACTTTCGCTTTGCTGATAAAGGCTTTTTCACTGCTGAAACAGTTTGCCGAGGCGGTTTGTTCGGCGGATACGGTCGGCGAAACCGAGGCGGAGATGACGCAGGCAGAATTACTGAAATCAAAACTTCCCGAGGCTGTTGAAAAAATCCATGCCGAGAAGCACAGGCTTGTTCCGGATTGCAGCAGCTGCGCCGCACCGTGCGGACGAACGGAGGATTATGATGTTCGCCGCATAATCGATGCGCAGCCGGAAATTCGCACGGCAAAACTTTGCCTTGTCCAAAGCCTTTTGAACACCGCAGTCGGGCGGCCGTTCGGTGATGAAAACACGTTTATGTGCATTGCACGCGGAATTTTCATGCTCGGCGAGGATTGCACGGCGGAGGAGTTGAACGGCTCGGCGAGGGAGATTGAGAACCTGCGGAAGGCTTCGGCTTAAATTGGTTTTTTCATCACCGTATTTTTAAAAACAGACGGCAGAAAGCTCCTTGCTGCGGAGATTTCTGCCGTTTTTTGCCTGTCGTGAAGCGGCACGTCTGAAAATGCGGTTGACGGAACAGCTGTAAAGGGAGCCGTTACGGCAAATATGATTACCGACTGTTCACAAGCGGCACAAAGTCCGAAAGTAAGCAAACGCTGTTCCGAAAAATGCAATTCATTCACGGCGTATACCGAGCCAGAACCAACTGCCGCTGTTTGAACGAACGCGGCGAAGGTTTCCGCAAAGACCTGCGGGAGGGCGGCGGCTTGCACTCGGCACGGCGACGATGCCGTACATTACGCCGCGAACGCGAGCTTTGCCGAACAGACGGCGGTCGTTTTGGCGTTTTTTCCAATACGAGTTGGGAAAAAGCTGCGGGAACGGGTTTTCGGCCGCGCTTTCGTCCGAGCGGGCGCAGCTTTCGCAAAGGGCACCGATATCCGCATCAAAATCGGAACGGTGAACGGCAGGATTCGAATTCTCGGCGGGATTGCCGTTTGCTGCGGAAATTCCGCTTCCCGCAAACAATTCTTTCGCTTTGCCGAGGATTCCTTCCGTAACGGGAGATTTTGCGGACTGCAAGCCGTTCGGCGGCAGGGCAGAGTTCGGAGCGATCGCTTTTTTTTCACTTGGGCGCATGTCACGCCTCTTTTGCCCCGATTTCCCCGGTTCTGTGCCGCCCGCCCTTCCGCTAACGGCGGCGGAAAGGTGTTTGCTGTTTTCGGCTGAATGTCCCGAAATTTGCAAATCGGCTGTGCATTGAGTGCTGTCGTGCCGGTTCCTTTGCATTGCATTTCGCTCTTTCGAGAAGGCTGCTGCACGAATCCGTGCCTTAACGGCCTGCAAATCATGCCGCACCGCACCGATGCTGCCTTCCGCGATAAAATCTCCGAAGGAGTTTGCAATTACGGCGGCACGAACGCATGAAAACAAGGCTGTGCCGCTGAACTCATCGGAGTCATCGGAAAACCGAAATGATGCAAAATCTTCTCCGTCAATAAGATAAACGGTAAATCCGCCGTGCGGGGGTTTTTCACGAAGTTTCAGAACAAAGCGGGTGCTTTTGCCAACTGTTGTCAGTCGAATCGATCCGCTTAAACTTCCGCGTAATGTGATGAATCCTACCATATCGCCGCCCTCCCTTCTGCAAGAATATGCTGCGGGCACGCAAAAGTTGCAAAACTGCGAAAAATTTAAAACCGGCACACACAAGAGCACGTTAAAAACTTATATATGAAACAAGGTGCTCGCAGGGGGTGTTTGCCCTTGTTCATTTCGGTATAGGTATGCTATAATACCATTGGAGGAGTTTGGCTTTGTTATATGAGCTTATAAAACCTTATAGTTCCGTTTCGCTCATCGGCATGTGCAAAAATGCGGGAAAAACAACGGTGCTTAATCGATTGATAAAGGACTGCCGCAGGATGGACGAGAGCATTGCGCTGACATCCATCGGAAGGGACGGGGAGCGAAGCGACCTTGTGACGAACACGAAAAAGCCCGAAATTTTCGTTTACGACGGCACGATTATTGCAACAGCCGAAAAGCTGCTTTTTGCGGGCGGAAATTTGTCCGATTCCGGAAATGATGCGCAAAAGAACGGCATGAACAGCGGTATTTCCCGGGAAATACTGGACACAACAGGAATGCCGACGCCTATGGGAGAGGTCATTATCCTTCGTGCATGCAGTGACGGCTTTATTCAGCTTGCGGGTCCGTCCATGACGGCGCAGCTTGCGCGGCTTAAAAAACGCATGTTTGAGCTCGGCGCGGCAAAAGTCATTATCGACGGTGCGCTGAGCCGAAAATCGCTTGCAATGCCGGCTGTCAGTGATGCGGCAATATTGTGCTCGGGCGCAAGCTATTCCCCGGATATTCGAAAAACTGTTGAAGACACATGCTTTTCGGCGGAGCTTATGATGCTTCCGCAAACGGAGCGGACGGAATATGTGCATCAATGCAAACAAAAATACGGCGTGTTTTTCGGCAGCGGAACCCATGGCGGTGAGCAAACGGAGTTTTCGGAGCTTTCCTGCGCGGCGGAACTTGTTCGAAAAGGCGGCGCAGAGGCTGTTTTGATGCGCGGCGGGGTGCCGGATTCGGCGGCAAATGCGCTCATTGCGGCGGGACGTGCGCTGAACGGACTTGAGATTATTTGCGAGGACGGCAGCAGGCTGCTGCTTTCGCATAAAAACTATGAAAAACTTGTTCGTGCAGGTGCAAGATTTACCGTTATGAACAAAACGCGGCTGCTTGCGGTGACGGTCAACCCGTTTTCCGCAAAAGGCAGTCATTACAACAAAACGGAATTTTACGATGCCATGTGCAGCGGTCTCGGCGGACGCGTGCCGGTACTTGATGTTGTGAGCGAATTCGGCTGCGAGGCAGCGGAGTAAACCCGTGCGCGTAAAATCGATACTCCTGCGCTTTCGCGAATAAATGATAAAAAACAAATTGACATTATAAGACTATGCTTGACAAACAACAGCAGGCAGCGATAGGATTTGCCTACATAATTGAAAATTTGCAGACTTGTTCCCCCTTCGGAGAGGAGCTTGCGCGGCATACCCATGCGTATCCGTGTGAAGAGAATGCGCGGCTTTGCCGCGAACTGGAAAACGTTCGCCTGCTTGCGGAAACGATCCGCAGCGATGCCGCAAGGGAGGCACTGTCCGCCGCCGAGCGTGCGCTCATGCAGCTTAAAGATGTTCGCCGTTCGGTCGCGCGAAGCCGCGAAATGACGCTTACAGACGTTGAATTCTTCGAAATTAAACGTTTTTTGATAAAGCTTGATGCGCTTGCGGAGGCATTTTCAAAGATTCCCTGCGGCGAAAGGCTGAACGAAATCGATATTCACCCTCTGCCGCGCGCGCTTTCAATAGTTGACCCGGACGGAATGCGTGCAATGACTTTTCGCGTGAGCGACAGCGCATCCGCAGAGCTTGCGAAAATTCGGCGCGAGCGCAAACGGGTTGACGCCGAACTGCGCCGAGATCCTGTCGAGGGGCGGGATGCGCTTGAAGCGGAAAGAACTCTGCTTGCCGCAAGGGAGGAGAGCGAAGAACTGCGCATCCGCACGGAGATGACAAGAGCTTTTGCTGCATATTCCAACGAGGCGGAGCAGGTGATTAAAAGCATTGCAAGGTTCGATTTTGCGCTTGCAAAAGCAAGGCTTATGTGCAGCAGGGGCGGCAGCATTCCGAAAGTTTATGCAAACGGACAGCGGGTTCTTCTTAACGAAATGATTAACCCACAGACAGCCGATGCACTGCATTCGTCGGGGCGAAAGTTTACCCCGGTCAGCATCGAGCTTTTATCCGGCTCAACCGTTATCACGGGCGCAAACATGGGCGGAAAATCCGTTGCGGTCAAAACGCTTGCGCTGAACGTGCTGCTTGCGCTGTGCGGTTTCCCCGTTTTTTGCGGGGAAGCCGAATTGCCGCATTTTGCCGGCATACACTTGCTCTGTGAGGACATGGAGGACAGCTTGGGCGGACTTTCGAGTTTCGGCGGGGAGATGATTCATTTTGACGGTATTCTTTCCGAAATAAAAACCGAAAGCACTGCACTCGTTCTGCTTGATGAGTTTGCGCGCGGCACGAACCCGCACGAAGGTGCGGCGCTTGTGCGGGCGGCAGTGAAGTATTTCAACAATCGACGCGGCTGTTTTGCGCTGATAACAACGCATTTCGATGATGTTGCGTGCTGTGCGCCCATGCATTATCAGGTCATCGGGCTCAAAAACGTTGAACCTGCCGTGCTTGATGCAGCATTGGCGGGAAACGATGCTTCGAGGGCTTCCGTGCTGCCGAAGCTTATGGACTACGGCTTGTATCGCGTTGCAAGCGATGTGAATCCGCCGCGTGATGCGCTGGCGATTTGCAGAGCAATGCGTGTTTCCGATGAGTTCATGCGCTGTGTAAATGCGGAGGAAACAAAACAGTGAACCCCGTGCCGCGAAGAGACGGAACGATTGCGGCATTAAACATAAAAATTAAAATGTCTGAAAGGCAGAATACAGGAGGATTTACAATATGAAATCAGGAAACAAAAAACACAATGTGCGCATTGCGGCACTTATCGCGGCAGTGCTTGCGCTCTGTCTTGCGCTGACAGGCTGCATGATGGGCAGCGGCAAACAGCCGAGCATCAATGCAGAGGACGATTCAACCGTTGCATATGCCGACAGGCAGCTTACCTTTGCGCAAAATGTGCAGTCGATTCAGGTGAACGTCAACACAGCGGTCGGATTCTTCTGCTATGAAGACAATATGTATAAAATTTTGACCGATAAGACCGACGGCGGTTCCGATGCTTTGGAGACAGCCGCGCCGGATGTGACAGCCGCACCGGATGCGACAACTGCTCCGGATGCACCGAAAGCTGACACTGCCGAAGACAACACGGTTAAATATACCGTTGAGCTTTTTGAAAAGGATAAGGACGGAAACCTTTCGGAAACGCCGGCATCTTCAGATAAATTCACTTATGAAATCAACGAAAAAAACGGCTATCTGTTTGTGAAATCCTCCGTTCTCGGCGAGATTCGCATTAATGCATCCTGCGCCAACGGCAGCGAATTGAAAGAGACTGTAAAGCTCAATGTCAACCGCCAATCGGTGAGCCTTTTCGACATTGTGATGTTCGTTATCGGTCTGTATCTGCTCTATTCCGCAATTTCCGGCCGCGGCAGAATTTTTGATGCCGAGTTTGTAAAAGAGGGCATGGAAGCAAAACACAAAAAGGCAATGCGCATAAGCTGCCTTGCAGCGGCTGTCATCATGATTGCGGCGGGCGTCGTTTCCGCTTTGGACGGTTTCGGCAAGCTGCAAACGGTCAGCATGGTTCTGTTCGGTCTGCTCTGCGCCGTGTTTGTTGCGGCGATCATCTGGACGGGCAAATACGTTGACAAGAACGCAAAACGCGAAGCTCAGCAGCAGCCGGGAGGCGGCGTGCCCCGCGCACCCAAGGCGGCGTTCGAGTTTGACGATGATGAACCCACAATAGACGACGTTAAAAAGTAATTCGCGGAACAGCTCCGCAATCGATTGAGCTTTGAATGAAGGCTGAATCCGGCGGAGCTTTTTGCGGAAGTCCTGCGGATATAAATACAAAAAACTTGAATTAAGTGAGGCAAGCAATGGAAAACAACGAGAACATCACTCTTTCGGAAGAAACGGCAGCCCCCTGCGGTGCAGACACGAAGCGCAGCTTCGGAAACATCGTGAAGCATTATGCGGACAGGTACTTCATTAAGGCTCTCGGAGCAATGGCAAAGGGTCTTTTCGCCTCTCTGCTCATCGGCACGATAATTGCGCAATTTGCGCGTATTCCCGCACTTTCGGGCATTCTTGATCCGATTGTGAAGGTTGCACAGAACGGCTTTGTTGTCGGCGGTGCGATCGGCGCGGCGATTGCTGTCGGGCTTGGTGCGAAAGCTCTGACGCTCTGCGCTGCGGTCGTTGCCGGAGCGATAGGTTATACAAGCGGCGCAGGCGGCGCGGGTCCTGTCGGGGCTTATATTGCTGCCGTTATCGGAATCGAAATCGGAAGGCTTGTTGAAGGCAAAACAAAGGTTGATATTCTTCTTGTTCCCATTGCGGTGCTGCTGACGGGCGGCGTTGTGGGCGTGCTTCTCGGGGCACCGCTCGGTGCATTTATGAAGTGGCTCGGTTACATAATCGGCAAAGCAACCTATCTGAACCCGATTCCGATGGGCATCATAGTTTCCGTTGTTATGGGTATCATTCTGACGGCTCCGATTTCAAGTGCCGCAATTGCCTCCATGATATTTGTAACGGCAAATGCCGCACCGGATGTTAAAACCGGGCTTATGCTTGCAGCAGGTGCCGCAACGATCGGCTGCTCATGCCAGATGGTCGGTTTTGCGGTTTCAAGCTTCCGCGAAAACCGCTGGGGCGGCATTGTTTCTCAGGGACTCGGCACATCAATGCTTCAGGTGCCGAATATATTACGTCATCCCGCAATCCTTGTCCCGCCGACGCTTGCAAGCGCGATCCTCGGACCGTTCGGAACAACGGTGTTCCAAATGCTGAACGAGGGCATTTCGGGCGGCATGGGTACCTGCGGATTTGTGGGTCAGATAGGAACGTTTACGACAATGCTTCAAAACGGCAGCGAGTGGTGGTCGATACTGCTTCGCGTGCTGCTGCTGCATATTGCTGCTCCCGCTGCGCTTTCTCTGCTTTTCAGCGAAATAATGCGCAGGCTCGGGTGGATAAAACAGAACGATATGCTGCTTGACTGAGCTGTGCGGCAGCGAAACGTTTTTAAGTTTTTCTTGAAAGGAAATGAAGAACATGGAAAAATTCTATTTATATAACACTCTCACAAAGCGCGTGGACGAGTTTGTGCCGCGCGAGGCGGGCAAGGTCAGCATGTATACCTGCGGCCCGACCGTTTATCGTTTTGCGCATATCGGCAACCTCCGCTCCTATATCATGGAGGATGTGCTCGAAAAATTCCTGCGCTATATCGGCTATGATGTGAAGCGTGTGATGAACATAACGGACGTTGGGCATCTGTCAAGCGACGGTGACACCGGCGAAGACAAGATGGTCTCCGGTGCGAAGCGCGAGGGCAAAACCGTTATGGAGCTTGCAAAATTCTATGAGAATGCGTTCTTTGACGATTGCCGCAAACTGAACATCAAAACTCCCGATGTTGTCGAACCTGCGACGAACTGCATTGCCGAATACATAAAACTTATCGAAAAGCTGTTTGAGAACGGCTATGCATACGAAGCGGGCGGAAATATCTATTTTGACACCTCCAAACTCAAGGATTATTATCAGCTCACGGGGCATTCGTCGGATGACTTGCTTGTTGGTGTGCGCAGCGATGTTGAAGAGGACGGAAACAAGCGCAACAAGTCAGACTTTGTGCTTTGGTTCACAAAATCCAAATTCGATTCTCAGGAATTGAAATGGAACAGCCCGTGGGGCGTCGGCTATCCCGGCTGGCATATCGAGTGCTCTGCAATCAGCATGAAGCATCTCGGCGAGTATCTCGACCTGCATTGCGGCGGTGTGGACAATATTTTCCCGCATCACACAAACGAAATTGCGCAGAGTGAAGCGGCCGTCGGGCATCCGTGGTGCAGCCACTGGTTCCATGTTCAGCACCTGAATGACCGTGAGGGCAAAATGAGCAAGTCGAAGGGCAATATCCTGACGGTTTCCGTTTTGCAGGAAAAGGGTTACGACCCTCTTGTATACAGAATGTTCTGCCTGCAAAGCCACTACAGAAAGCCGCTTGAATTCAGCTACGATACGCTGGATAATTCAAAAGCTGCTTACGAAAGGCTGCTCAACCGCATTGCGGGCATACCTCAAGAGGGCGAAACGAATGCGGCACAGTTTGAAGATTACCGCCGCCGCTTTATCGAAAAAGTGGGCAACGATTTGAACACTTCACTCGGTCTGACGGTGCTTTACGATCTTCTGAAGGATTCGGATGTGAACGGCGCGACAAAACGCGCAATTATTGCGGATTTTGACAGGGTGCTTTCACTTAATCTGCTTTCGGGCGGCACGAACACTGCGGAAGAGCATTCGGATGAGTTTGTTCGGTATGTTGAAGGACTCATTCGCGAACGCGCAGAGGCAAAAAAGAACAAAAACTATGCCCGTGCGGACGAAATTCGTGCGGAGCTTGCAGAAAAAGGCGTTACGCTTAAGGATTCGAAGGAAGGCACAAGCTGGACAAAGGCATAAATCCGGGAAGAACCGCAAAGCGGAGGGGCAATAATCTTTGCTCCCCCGCCGAAATTTATTCGGAGTGTTTGTTCCTAAATATTGAACATAACAAAAAACTAACGAAACATAACGAAATATAACAAAGAAAGGTGTGACATTATGAGAAAATGCGCTGTCGGCGGTCAGGCCGTTATGGAAGGCGTTATGATGAAATCCGACAAGGGCATTGCAATGGCAGTGCGCCGCGCGGACGGAAAAATTGTTGCAAGTTACAAAAACCAGGTTTCAAAAGCGCAGAAGGGCACTTTTTGGGGCCTGCCTATAATTCGCGGAGTTGTCGCGCTTGTTGAATCGCTCACAACAGGCATGTCCACAACGATGGATTCCGCAAAAATGTACGGCGAAGATGCGTTTGCGGATGAGGAACCGACAAAATTCGAAAAATGGCTTGCGAAAACTTTCGGAAAATCCGTTGAAAAAATCGCAATAACAGTTGCGCTTGTGCTTGGCGTTGCGCTTGCTGTCGGGCTTTTTGTGCTTCTTCCGCAGCTGATTTCGTCGATGATTTTCGGGCAGACAAAGAGCCTTTGGCGTTCGCTCGTCGAGGGTGTTTTGCGCGTGGGAATTTATATCGGTTATCTTTTCGGCTGTTCCTGCATAAAAGACATGAAGCGGCTTTTTATGTATCACGGTGCGGAGCATAAAACAATTGCCTGCTATGAAGCGGAGGATGAACTTGTTCCCGCCCGCGCGAAAAAATACAGCCGACTGCATCCGCGCTGCGGAACGAATTATCTTTTCTTTGTGATGGCGATATCGATTCTGTTTCTTACCGTTATCGATGCCGTGTTCATCTACGGATTCAAATTTGAAATTCAGAACAGCATTCTTGAATTCCTTTTCCGCTTCGGTGTCCGCATAATCTGCATTCCGCTCATTGCGGGCATAAGCTATGAAGTGCTGCGTGCAGCGGCAAAGAGTGACGGCTGGTTTGCAAAAGTTGTTCGCGCTCCCGGCATGGGCTTGCAGCTTATCACAACAAAAGAACCCACCGAGGATATGCTTGAGGTTGCAATTGCGGCATTTTATATTGCAATGGGTGAAAGAAGCTGCGATTACTATAATAAACTTGCGGATGAACCCGAAAACCCGCAACCCGCCGATGCAGCGGAGCCGCACGAAAACGCAGAGGCGGCAGAAGCCGAAAACACGGAAGGTGCCGGAAATGCGGAACCTGAAGCAAAAGCGGAAACGGCGGCCGAGGCGCAATGACAATTCGCGATGCCGTTGCACTTGCCCGAAAGGAGCTCGTTGAAACGAGCCTTGAAGATGCGGAGTTTGAAGCGCGCCAGCTTGCGGCATTTTGCCTCGGAAAACGCAGATTGTACACGTTTGAGTTTGCGGATGAAATGCCGGGCGATGCGCTGAAAAAGCTTCAAAGCTGCATAATGCGCAGAAAAAATCATGAGCCGCTGCAATACATAATCGGCGAATGGGAGTTCATGGGACTGCCGTTCACGGTGAACGAAAACGTGCTGATTCCGCGTGCGGACACGGAAACGCTTGCCGAAGCAGCGGAAAAAATCATTGCGGAACGAAAGAACACAACTGCACCCGTAAGATTTCTTTTGGATGTCTGCACGGGCAGCGGCTGCATAGGAATTTCAATTGCCAAGCGGACGGGCGTTCCCGCGCTGCTTTGCGACATAAGCCCCGAGGCTGTTTCCGTTGCGGAGCAAAACATTCAATTAAACGGCGTCGGGGAGCTTTGCATGTGCAGACAGGGCGACCTTTTCGAGGCCGCGCTGCCCTTTGCAAAAGAGCGGGCAAGCGGGTTCGATATTATAACAATTAATCCGCCTTATATATGCACCGATGTTATACACTCACTTCAGCCGGAGGTTTTGCGCGAACCGATGATTGCACTTGACGGCGGTGCGGACGGATTGGAGTTTTACAGGCGCATTCGGAAGGGTTATTCATGTCTTTTGAACCCCGGCGGCGTGCTGCTGCTTGAAACAGGCTTCGATCAGGGCGCGGCGGTTTCAGAGCTTTTTGCGAATGACGGAGCTGTTTCCGTGCTTTCGGACATTTGCGGAAACGATCGCGTGGTGGTTGTTGAAAAAATATTGAATCGGGGTTGAACAATTGCCCAAACATATGAAAGATAACAGGATATGCTGAACAGACTTAAACAGATGAAGCTGCATTATGAGCAGCTTGCGGAAAAAATCGCCTCCCCGGAGGTCATGGCGGATATGAACGCATGGCGTGAGCTGGTCAAAGAGCATTCAACGCTTGAACCGATAATTACCGCTTACGATGAATACCTTGAAACGGAACGCGGCATTGCGGATTGCAGGGCGATGCTCGATTCGGAAGAAACTGAGCAGGAGATGCGAACCCTTGCGGAAGAGGAGCTTGCGGAGCTTTCCCATAAAGCGGCGCAGCAGCAGGAGAATCTTAAAATTCTTTTGCTTCCGAAGGATAAAAACGATGAACGAAACGTTATTATGGAAATACGCGCGGGCACGGGCGGGGATGAGGCGGCACTGTTCGGCGCCGTGCTGATGCGGATGTATCAACGCTATGCCGAGCGGCATAATTTCAAATACGAGCTCATCGATATTGCCGAAACGGAAATGGGCGGGATTAAGGAAGCCACGTTCAGCCTCAACGGCCGCGGTGCATATTCCCGAATGAAATACGAGAGCGGAGTGCACAGGGTTCAGCGAGTGCCCGAAACGGAGACTCAGGGGCGGATCCACACAAGCGCGGCAACGGTTGCGGTGCTTCCCGAGGCGGAGGATATTGACGTTGAAATCAATCCCGGGGATTTGCGCATAGACACGTACCGTTCAAGCGGCGCGGGAGGGCAGCATGTTAACAAAACGGAGAGTGCGATAAGAATAACGCATCTTCCGACGGGGCTTGTTGTTCAAAGCCAGGATGAGCGCAGCCAGGGCCGCAATAAAGAACAGGCAATGAAGGTGCTTAAAAGCCGCCTTTATGAAATGTATCGCGCGGAAGCTGCGGCAAAAGAAGCATCGGCGCGCAAAAGTCAAGTCGGTTCCGGCGACAGAAGCGAAAGAATCCGAACCTACAACTTCCCGCAGGGACGCGTTACGGATCACAGAATCGGCATGACAATTTATAAACTGCCGCAGTTTATCGACGGCGATATGGATGAAATTATCGAAGGACTGATTCTTGCCGAACGCACAAAGCAGCTCGCGGGCGAGGATGCGGAGTGAGTCGGGTCGGAAAGACAATAAACCGCTGAAAACTGATACGGATATAATTTAAACATCGACCGTTCCGATTTTTGGAACGGTCGATGTTCTTGTTTAATACAATTTGAATACAATAACGAATGCATTCCGAAACACGGGGTGCATTCGGCACCGACTTATGCCATGGGCTTCAGTTCGGGGGAAATGATAAGGGTTGCTTCGGTTGCTTCCTGAATCTGCTCAACGGTGAATTCGGGGTTGTATTCGGTAAGCAGCAAACCTTCGGGAGTTACGAGCATAACGCCCATCTCGGTGATGATCTTTGTGATGCATTTAACTGCGGTGTAGGGCAGTTTGCATTTTTTAAGGATTTTGGGCTTGCCCTTTGCGGTGTGTTCCATTGCAACGATAACGTTCTTTGCGCCGACGAGCAGATCCATTGCGCCGCCCATGCCGGGCATTTTTTTGCCGGGGATGATCCAGTTTGCAAGGGAACCCTCTTCGTCAACTTCGAGGCCGCCGAGGATTGTTGCATCAACATGACCGCCGCGAATGAGTGCAAAAGAGGAGGCACTGTCGATGAAGCATGCGCCGGGTGCTGCTGCGGAGGGGCTGCCGCCTGCATCAACAACGTGGAACGGATCGCGGTTTTCGTCCGTTACGGGGCCGGTGCCGATGGTGCCGTTCTCGCTCTGAAGGATAACATGAACGTTTTCGGGAAGATATGCGGGAACGAGGGTGGGAAGACCGATGCCGAGGTTGACAACATCGCCGTCTTTAAGTTCTTTTGCAACACGCGCTGCGATGAACGCCTTTATCTGAGCCTTATCCATTAAAGTTTGCCTCCTTCAACAACATAGTCAACAAATACGCCGTAAGTGCGGACGTTTTCGGGTTCGATTTCGCCGATTTCAACGATCTCTTCGGCTTCGGCAATAACCGTGTCTGCCGCGGTTGCCATAACAAGGTTAAAGTTGCTGGTGTTGCCCTTGTACCAAACGTTGCCCGCCTTGTCGATTTTTGCACCGCAAATGACGGCAAAATCGGCATGGATGGGTTTCATAAGCAAATAATCACGGCCGTCAATCGTCTGTTTGCCGAGGCAATAGGGGCTGTCTTCAACGATGGTGCCGACGCCTGCGGGGGTGAGAACACCGCCGAGACCGCCGCCGCCCGCACGAATCATTTCGGCAAGGGAACCCTGCGGAATAAGCTGCACTTCGAGAGTGCCGTCAACCATGGACTGGGTCGCAACCTCGGGATTGAGGCCGACATGGGTTGCGATGAGCTTTTTAATCTGCTTGTTGTGAACGAGCTTTGCAACGCCGTAGTAATCCTCACCCATGGGGCCGCCGGGCATTGATGCATCGTTGCTGATCATGGTCAGATCCTTAACGCCGCTCTTTGAGAGAGCATCGATGAATTTGTGGGCGTTGCCGCAGCCCATAAAGCCGCCGAACATAACGGTTGCGCCGTCGGGGATAAGCTTTACGGCTTCTTCCACAGTAATGAATTTAGGCATACTTTCTCTCCTTTTGATACTGACCCGAAAAGGGTCGGATTTTTGAAATCATTTAAACAGAAACGGCGGAGCAAACGGGGTTTGTGCCGCAGCTCCTCCGTTCAACTGTAAGTATATACCTGTCGGAGGAAAAAATCAAGCAAAGTTTCCGCAAAACTTCGATTATGCTGGGACAGCGGGCAGATATACGGGGACAGCGGGCAGATATACGGGGACAGCGGGCAGATATGCGGGGACAGCGGGCAGGTATATCCGAATGCAGTGGATCCCGCTTAAGCTTTTCCCTGCGCCGCATATGCCGCGCGGGGGACTTTATGCATCAGTCTTCATTTTCGCCGTTCGGCAGCGGCGGAATGCTGAGCTTTGTTTTTGCTTCTCCGCGCTTCAGCTCCGCCATGATGCCGCGAAGCTTTTCGTTCACGCTTTCAACCTCTGCTTCAAGCTCCCGCGCCGTCATGCGCAAAGTGCCGGTGCGCGTGCTTGCAAGCTGAATCATTCCGTCGCCCGTTGCAACGCGAACGGAGTAGTTTTTTCCGATTTCGAATATCAGCCGCTCGATGAACATATCGGCCGTTTCGTTTTCCTTTGTGTATGCAACGCGCAGAGAATGATAATTGAAACGCTCTCCGGCATTGCCCTTCAGTTTATAGCCGTCAAAAACGAGTATGACCTCGTTCTTTTTGTATGCGCAATAGTTGCTGAGGATGTCCATCAGTTTTTTTCGCGCGGCGGCGATATCGCTTTTTGCAAGCTTATTCAGCCCTTCCCATGCGAATATGATGTTATATCCGTCAACAATGAGATAATCCTTCTTTTTGGGTTCGGCAGGCTCGGAGCTTTTAAATTTTGAATCCGAATCTCCGTTTTGCGCGGGGCGTTTGTACTCCGGCCGCTTAATCGGGCCGAATTCACGGAGCATGATGGCTTCAAGCTCCTTTTCGTCAACGTTCAAATTGCGGGAAAGCACTTTCGGGTTTACGGCACGGTGATTATCCGATTCGTGCGGCACGGAGTCGCTCGGGCGCGGAGTGCCTGTAAGGTTCAGCCCGGTATCAATATGCATATAGTTCTGAACGTCATTCCATTTAACAATGACTCCTGCGCCGTGGGAGCAGAAAACGGAATCGGGAGTGTTTTCAAGGTCACGCTCCGGGTCATAGGCGAATTGCGCGATTACGCTTTCGGCATTTCGGCATTGCCCGTAGTGCGAAAATTCACAGCCGAGCCGACCTCTGCCGCGTGTGTATGCCGCAAGCTCACGCGTGTAGCCGCGCATGGCGGAGACGGGCGCAGTGCCGCAGAATGCGTAGCTTTCGCCGTCGGCGCCTTCTTCGGGCGCGGAAAAACTGCCGCCCATGCCGCGAATGTCGTTTATTGCTCTGCCGAGGTTTTCACGCGGGAGTTCAAGTCGGAACGAGTAGAAGGGCTCCAACAGGATGCTTTGCGCGCACATCAATCCCTGCCGTACGGCGCGATAGGTTGCCTGTCGGAAATCACCGCCTTCGGTGTGGTGCAGGCTCGCCCGCCCCGCAACGAGGGTCAGCTTCATGTCCGTTATCGGTGAACCTGTCAGCACACCGAGATGAATTCTTTCGCGGAGATGCGCCAGCACAAGCCTTTGAATATCCGGATCGAGTGAATTAGGCGCACATGCGGAGGCGAAAACAAGCCCGCTCCCCGCAGGCAGCGGCTCCAACAGCAGATGAACCTCCGCGTAATGCCGCAGCGGTTCAAAATGCCCGACACCTTCAACAGGGGCAAGAATCGTTTCGCGGTATAAAATTCGCCCGTCATCAACCGAAATTTCAACGCCAAACCGCTCCGAAATAAGCTTTTTCAGAATTTCAATCTGCATTTCGCCCATCAGCCTTGCCTGAAGCTCGTGCGTATTATCGGTTTTGTCGAGTTTCAGCGTCGGGTCCTCGTCCTCCAGCCGTTTGAGTTTCGGAAGGAATGTTCGCGCATCGCAGTCGGAGGGAAGAAGGATTCGATAGCTCAGAACAGGTTCAAGCAGCGGAGGAAGTGCGGAATCCTCATCGCCCAAGCCCTGCCCGGGGTACGTTGCGGAAAGTCCGGAAACGGCCGCAAGATCGCCGCATTCGGCGCGTTCGGTTTGAGTGAATTTTGCACCGGAACAGAACACTATGCGGGCAATTTTTTCGGTCAGTCGTTCGCCGTTTCGTGCAGTATAGGCAACGGCAGTGCGCGGGGACAGACTTCCGCCCGTGAGACGGATGTGTGTCAGGCGCGTTCCCTGCGGGTCGTATGTGATTTTATAAACTCTTGCCGCAAAATCCTTTTTAAATTTGAGTTCGCGGGAATAAAGCGAAAGGCAGGCGATAAAGTCGGAAACGCCGTCCGTTTTCAGCGCCGAACCGAAAAAACAGGGAAAAATCCTCCGTTCCGAAATTGCGGCGGCAATGTCCGCATCGACAATTCGTTTCGCGGAATGCTTTTCAAAAAGCTCATCATCGGCAAGAGCAAGATTTTCAAAGAAGGCTTCGCTTTTGCAGAATTCGGAGTCTGTACCTTCGCAGGGTTCAAATGCAATGCATCTTTCCGAAAGCCGCCGCTGAACCTCGTCAATAAGCTCGCTGCGGTTTCGTTGCATTATGTCTGTTTTATTGATGAAAATGAATGTCGGGATGCTGTATCTGCGCAAAAGCTTCCAAAGGGTTTCGGTATGGGACTGAACTCCGTCGGTGCCGCTTACAACAAGCACCGCGTAATCAAGTACGCTCAGCGCGCGTTCCGCTTCGGCAGAAAAATCAACATGCCCGGGCGTGTCAACCACAGTGAACTCTGTATTATTATAATTGAATTTTGCCTGCTTTGAAAATATCGTTATTCCGCGCGCCTTTTCAAGCGTGTGCGTGTCGAGGTATGCGTCGCCCCTGTCCACCCTGCCGCGCTTTCTTATCGCGCCGCTGAGGTAGAGCAGTGCTTCGCATAATGTTGTTTTGCCTGCGTCAACATGCGCAAGAATTCCGATTGCAAGCTTTTTCATAAATATCCTGCCTGTTTCACCGCAAATGCGGACGAACTTCATTTTAAGGTAATTATAACAGGAACGGAAGGGAAAACAAAGATATATTTAAAACCCGAAAACGGAAAACAAAATGCGGACAGATGCGGAAGCTTAATGCTTTTAATAATACCGAATCCTGCATTTTTCTGCATTGACACGGCCTCCGGTGAATGTTATAATAGGCTGTCAATTGATTTTTTGCGATGAATGGGCAAAAACCGCGCTCAACGGAGCACAGAGAGTCTGCATTAGGTGCGAGCAGATGTCCGCGTTCGGTTATCCCGCCCATGAGCACGGAAAAGTAAAGTGCATTGAGCCGTTTGCGGCTTGCAGTGTTCCGCAATTTTCTGCGCAGAAGTGCGTTACAACTTTCGAGGCGGAGTGGCTGCCATTTCGCGAAATAAGGTGGTACAGTGCTTAACGCGCCCTTGTGAATTTTTTCGCACGGGTGCTTTTTTTAAGCAAAAGTCAGATGCTTTTATTATTCTTAACGGAAATATTAACAACAACGGAGGAAATATTACAATGGCAAAACAAAAAGAAGAATTCGTTACGCATATCGCGTCCCGAACCGAAGATTTTCCGCAGTGGTACACGGATATCATTCTGAAGTCCGACATGGTTGACTATTCCGAGGTTAAGGGCTGCATGGTCATAAAACCCTACGGTTACGCCGTGTGGGAGCTTATGCAGCATGAACTTGATACGCGCTTTAAGGCGACAGGGCATAAAAACGCGTATTTCCCGCTGTTCATCCCCGAACACCTGCTCCAAAAAGAGAAGGACCATGTTGAAGGCTTTGCGCCCGAGGTTGCATGGGTCACTCAGGGCGGTGAAGAAAAGCTTGCGGAGCGTCTCTGCGTTCGCCCCACGAGTGAGACTATCATATGCTCAATGTATTCAAAATGGATCCAGTCCTACCGTGATTTACCTCTGCTCTATAACCAGTGGGCAAACGTTGTAAGATGGGAAAAGAACACCCGCCCCTTCCTGCGCACGAGCGAATTCCTCTGGCAGGAGGGTCACACCGCGCACGCAACCGCCGAGGAAGCACAGGAAGAAACCGAACGTATGCTTGAAGTTTACCGTGAATTTATGGAGAACGTGCTTGCAATTCCCGTTATCTGCGGCAGAAAGAGCGAAAAAGAGAAATTTGCGGGAGCGGAAGCAACCTATACCCTTGAGGCGATGATGCAGGACGGAAAAGCTTTGCAGATGGGAACGAGTCATAATCTCGGCGACCATTTTGCAAAGGCATATGACATCACTTATCTCAGCCGCGAGGGCAGGCATGAATACTGCTTCACAACGAGCTGGGGCGTCAGCACCCGCATGATCGGCGGCCTTATCATGACTCACGGCGACGACCGCGGGCTTATGTTCCCGCCGCGCATTGCGCCCGTGCAGCTCATCATACTGCCCATTGCACAGCATAAGCCCGGCGTTCTCGACAAGGCATATGAGCTGAAGAAAATGCTTTCCGATGCAGGTATTCGCGTTGAACTCGACGACAGCGACCAGAGCGCGGGTTGGAAGTTCAACCAGTGGGAGATGAAGGGCGTACCCGTTCGTCTTGAAATCGGCCCGAAGGACATCGAAAACAATCAGGTTGTTCTTGTTCGCCGCGATACGCACGAAAAACTCTTCGTTTCCATCGACGGCCTTGCAGACACGCTCAAACAGCTGTTTGATACCGTGCAGAACGATATGTATAACCGCGCAAAAGAAAATCGTGTTATGCATACTGTCGTTGCAAAGAATATGGACGAGCTTAATGCGGGTGTTCAAAATGGATTTGTAAAGGCAATGTGGTGCGGTGACCGTGCATGTGAGGATAAAATTAAGGAAATGACGGGCGCAACCACCCGCTGCATGCCCTTTGATGCCGACGATATAGGCAGCGATACCTGTGTTTGCTGCGGCAAAAAAGCAAAGGCAATGACATATTTTGCAAAGAGCTATTAAGAGCTGTTAACCTGAAAATAAAGTGAAGTCGAGACGTTTTTTTCAAAAACCGAAATCGACCGAGCCGATTAATTAAGCCCCCGGCAATTTGTCGGGGGGCTTGCGCGGTACATCGGCTTCGCCGATGTACCGCGGACGACGGGGTGAACCCGATGGAGACTGTGCGGTTAAGGCTTTACCGCTTTCCGCCTTTTTTCTCGCCTTCACGGCGTATGGTGCCGATCTTTTTGTCGCTGCGAGTATCTCGCCCGTCTTTGTTTCGGATTGTGCCCGGGGGCAGGCCGTTCTTTTTTTCAAATGTGCCGACAGTGCAGTCGCTGCGCGTTTGTCTTGCCATGGAGAACCTCCTTTCTAAAACATTGAAGTGGACAGAATCAGAAATGAACGGATATTGTCGGTTCGCTGATTTGACTGTAGTTCTCATCTTGAATGACAAGCTCAAATTCCAGCCCTGTAATTTCGGAAAAGTCGCTGATATCGAGCTCATTGGTGATTTCGATGTCAAGAATCGCAAATTCTCCGTTCAGGAGGATTTGCGAGTTGCCATAGGCACCTGACAGTAATTCGTTTATCGAGACATACTCACCCTCAAAACCAACAATTAGTCCTTCTTCCCCTGTGTTTTCGACTATAAACAAGGCACTGATACGATCGGTTAATCCGTACGGATCTTTAGCGAACCCCTTGAACACAAGACGAATCCCATAATCGTTATATGCTTCGATTCCTGTTTTATCGAATGAAGCGGAAGCATCGGAAACGTTTACGTTGACACGCTCCTTGTCTATGACATCATAAATAGTATTTTCGAGGATAAGATCAAACGAAACGGAGCCGATTTCGGTGATGCCGAGAACACCGCGGTATTCCTCTTCGTGCCAGGGGCTGAGATTTACAGTAACGGCACGATGCGTTGACGGACGGATCGGTTCCGACTCCGCCAGGTAGCTGCTGTTGATAACAAGTCCGTTCAGAGCAACGCGGTTGATATTTATGAGAACTGTATCGCTTGAATCATTTACAAATTCAAGATACAACATCATTCCATGATCTTCGGAAATCATTGTCTGTGAAACGAGGCGGATTCCGGAAGAGTTATAGAGTTCCTCGGTGCCGAAAAAATCAACGCTGTAGTCGAGTTCGTTCTTTGCAGCATTGCTTGTTACAGTATCTTGAAAGCCGTTGGGGTTGAACGTGTATGAGTCGAAAGCGGAAGTTTTGAGAATAACGAAATCGGTTTCCGCTTTAAAACCGGAGTAATCTTCAACGGTGAATTGAAGCCCCAACTCAGCAAGTTCATAAATTCCGTGCAGTCTCATTTCATTGTAGCTGATATACATTTCTCCGTCAGCTTTCTCACCGGCGGCAACGTCACAGTTCAGATTTCCTCCGTACAGCATGTACCCGTTCACCGAGGTGCTATTAACGGATGAGAAACTGAGCTCTTCATCACGATTGTTTTCAAGCAGCAAGTTGAGAGCTACTCCGCTGTCTTCGTAGGTGAGATCCTTTGCCGTGATTACAATACCGTTATCATTATAGAGTACGGTTTCCTCGATGGTCGCGGTTTTCTTGAATTCATCGAATTTAGCATCGGCAGGATCTTCCGTTTCCTGCGGTTCACCGGTTCGCTCGGGGTCTTTGGTGGGATCGGGATCTTTGGTTGTCTGCTCTTGCTTATTGCCGTCATCAGGATCGCCGTCGTGTATGTTTATGACACACGCGGCAAGGCTGAGCATCATTAAAAGTGCCAGCAGTATTGCGAGAGTTTTTTTAAACATGGTTAATTCCTCCGTTCAATGGGTACTTCTCAAGAGTAGTTGCAGTTCGTTCCCTGCGTCCGTGATTTGCGGCATGAAACTGCGGAGATCGCGGACTCACGGGCGTTTGGGTGTGATAATGCCGGCATGGTTCGGTTCAATGGCATCGGACAAATCTTTGCTTTTGAATTCAACCGTTAATGCGGCAAAATCGGATTGTTTGGCAAACATCGTTATGCAATCGGTTGAACTGCTGCAGACCAATCAACGGTTTTCTTGACCGAAATGTGTCCCCCCTTTTCGGATTTAAACTGCGAGCGACTAAAGCCCGGCATAAATATATATATTTCCACAGCAATCCTAACATAATAATTATACAATAAAAAACAAGTTAAGTCAAGCACTTTAACCTCGTCCCGAGCACTGCGGCTGTTCCTGCCGTCCGAAATGCCGAATCGTTCCGGCAAATCGGCTGCTGCATTTATCGGAAAGACAGCTCGTTTTTTACAATTAATCCGCTTTTCGTTGGGTTTTATGCAAATTAATTATGCGCGAATGCAGAAAACCGGACAACCCTTCTTGAGTTGCCCGGTTTTGTTTTGGGACTTATGCAGCAGCCACTTTTGCATTACATCGTCAAGCCGATGTGATGCGGACGACGGGGTGAACCCGATGGAGACTGTGCGGTTAATGCTTTACCGCTTTTTGCCTTTTTTCTCGGCTTCACGGCGTACTGCGCCGACGGTGCAGTCGCTGCGCGTTTGTCTTGCCACTGAAATGTGCAGAATCAGAAATGAACGGTTACTGTCGGTTCGCTGACTTGAATGTAGTCCTCATCTCGAATTTCAAGCTTAAATTCCAGCTCTGTAATATCGGAGAAATCATCAATATCGAGTTCATCGGTGATTTCGATATCAAGAATTGCGAATTCGCCGTCCAGGAGGGTTCGTGAATAACAAGTGAAGTCAGTCATAAACCCGTTTATCGAGAGTGAATCATAATCAACATTAACATATCGTTCTTTCCCGGCTGAATTCTCAACAATAAACAAGGCATGGATATCATCTCTGTATTCGGACGGATCTTCAATGAAACCCTTGAACACAAGACACATTCCGTCATTGTTATATGCTTCGATCCCTGTTTTATCAAACGGAGCGGAAGAATCGGAGACATTTACGTTGACGCGTTCGCCTTCATCTATGACATCAAAATCCATGTTTTTGAGGACAACATCAAACGAAAAAGAGACGTTTTCGGTTATGCCTAATGCTTCGCGGTACTGATCTTCAATGAGATCCATTGAAAAAACACGATGTGTTGATGGACCGAGCATTCTCCATGTCCAGCATCCGCTGTTAAGAACAAGTCCGTTCTCGGCCATCCGATCGATACTTACGACAACCGGTTCACTTGAATCATTTGCGAATTCGAGGAAAAGCTGTTGCCCGTCATCCGTGGTGACTATTGTCTGTGAAACGAGGCTGATTCCGGAGGAGTTATAAAGTTCCTTGGTGTCGAAAAAATCAACGCTGTATTCGAATTCGCCTTTTGCAGCATCACTTATTACAGCATCTTGGAAGCCTTTGGGATTGAACGTGTATGAGTCGAAGGCAGAAGTTTTGAGAATGATGGAATCAGTGCTTAACTCAAAATCGTCATCATCTGCAACGGTGAATTGAAGACCTAATTCGGCAAGTTCATAAATTCCGTGCAGTCTCATTTCATCGTAGCTGAAATACATTTCTTCGTTAGTTTTCTTGCCGGAAGCAACGTCACAGTACAGATTCCCGACGGACAGCGTGTATCCGTTCACTGAGTTGCACGAACCGGACGAGAACTCGAGATCCTCATCACGATTGTTTTCAAGCTGCACGTTGAGAGTCACTCCGCTGTATTCATAGGTGAGATCCTTTGCCGTGATAACAATGTCCTTGTCATCATAAAGTATGGTTTCTTCGATTGTGGCAGTTTGCTTGAATTCATCGAATTTATCGCGTTCCGGCTCTTCCGGCTCCTCTGTTTCCTCCGGTTCCTCGGTCACCCGCTCCTGTTTTTTTCCGTCATCGGGTTCGGCGTCGTTGTCTGTGGGTTTGTTTCCGCCGCAGGCGGTAAGGCTGAGCATCATTACAAATGCCAGCAGCATTGCGAGAATTTTCTTTAACATGATTAATTTCCTCCGTTTAATTGATATGTTTTAATGATGTTTAAGGCTGCGTTCCCCGGCCTTCGTGATTTGCTGCACGAATCGGTTCGGAACGCAGCTGCATGGTCGTTTGTGTGTGATAACGCTGACAGGGTTCAGTTCAATGTCAGCAGTTTTGCCTGTACACGGGCGTTAACCTGAATGAGATATGCCGCATCGGCATCGGAAAGCTCTTCGCTTTCATACTCAGCCATTGCTGCGGCAAATTCGGAGTATTGGGTCATCATCTTTGCATAATCTGCAAGCATGGATGCGGGTTTGCCCTCTTCTTCGTACTTCTTAATAAATGTTACGTATTCATCGATGAAGGCTTCATACTTGTCCATTGCAGCTTTAAAATCTGCGCTGACCCCGGCGGGTTCTTTGGTGGGTTCTTCGGCGGGTTCTTCGGTTTCTTCCGGTTCCTCCGTCTCTTCCGGTTCCGCTGTTTTCTCCGGCTCCTCTGTTTCCTTCGGCTCCTCGGTCACGCGTTCCTGCCGGTTTCCGTCGTCATCGGGTTCGGCGGGTTCGTTTCCGCCGCAGGCGGTAAGGCTGAGCATCATTACAAATGCCAGCAGCATTGCGAGAATTTTCTTTAACATGATTAATTTCCTCCGTTTAATTGATATGTTTTAATGATGTTTAAGGCTGCGTTCCCCGGCCTTCGTGATTTGCTGCACGAATCGGTTCGGAACGCAGCTGCATGGTCGTTTGTGTGTGATAACGCTGACAGGGTTCAGTTCAATGTCAGCAGTTTTGCCTGTACACGGGCGTTAACCTGAATGAGATATGCCGCATCGGCATCGGAAAGCTCTTCGCTTTCATACTCAGCCATTGCTGCGGCAAATTCGGAGTATTGGGTCATCATCTTTGCATAATCTGCAAGCATGGATGCGGGTTTGCCCTCTTCTTCGTACTTCTTAATAAATGTTACGTATTCATCGATGAAAGCTTCATACTTGTCCATTGCAGCTTTAAAATCCGGGTCAACACCGTCGGAAGCATCCGGTTTTTCCGTAGGCTTGCTGCTGTCCGTATCATCCTTGCCGGATTGCTCCGTTTTATCGGAAGTACGCGGCTTTTCGGTTCGGACAGTCTCGGTTTGTGCGCTGTTCGATGATCCCGAAGGCTCAGAGTCCTTTTGGGACTTCGACACGCATAAAACGATAACGCAGACAACAACGGCGGCAGCAATGACAAGCACTGCAAGGAACTTGAAGAATCCTTTAAAAAATCCACTCATTATTATTCTCCCTTCTCGGATTCATCGGCGGCACCGGCAAAATTTGCTGCGGCACTGCCATCGACTATGTGCAGTTTTTTCATTTTTGCCCTCTCGGCAAGCGTCAGTATTGAGCCGAACATTTCGGCTGCAATTCCGATGAACGCAAACCAACATGCGCAGCCGAGCTTATAGCTGCTGCTTTCGGAAAATGTACCGCGAAGGTCAAAATCCTTCAGAATCAGCAGAAACGCGCCGAGCGCAAGCATTGTGAACACGATTGCGGGTATCGGCTTTTTAAGCACGGCGAACAGAAGCGTCAGTAAAGCGAATACAGCGGCAGCGATAATGGTACCCATTGAAAAGCTGCTGTCTAAATTGCCCGCTTTGCCGAATGCGCGTGCAAGTTCAATCAGCGAAAGATTGATTGCATCTCTGCGGGTCATGTTGAGTTCCTCATCGTAAACCCTGTCCGGCGCTGCGGACAGCCATTCACGATATTCCTTCCTTGCCGTTCCGAACGGCAAAAGGAACGATGCAGCGAGTATGAGCGCACCCAAAAGCATGGCAATAAAAGGCAAACTGCCCTTTAAACGACAATTGCCGCAGGCACTCTCAACGGTTCTCTTGGTCAAAATGTGTTCCCCCTTTCGGATTTAAGGTGCGAGTAATCAAAACCCTGCTTCAAAAGGTGTACTTTTTGAGAGAGAATATTTCGATAATATTCGGTTGTCAATTTATCAGGTCGTGAGAAGTGAAACTGAAAAAATTCACTGAAACGGTGTCGAAATGCTTGACTTAACTTGTTTATGGTTGTATAATCGTTGTATCGGAACCGCTGTCGGAAAGTACACTTTTTGATAAAGGTTCCTTTTTCGTTGTGAATTCATTACGAATCGTCGCGGGGTTCTTCGGACTCGCTCCGAAAGTCGCGCAGACGCCGATAGAACGTTGCCTGACTCATGCCGCACATTCGAAGAACAGCTTCAAATGACAGATCCTTGCTTTCCCAACGCAGCACGAGTTCTCCGAAATCATCCGGGAGGGGTTTTTCCGGCCTTCCGAACCGAACCCCGCGCTGCTTTGCGGCGGCGATACCCTGCGCCTGCCTCTTTTTGATGTTTTCACGTTCGCTTTGTGCAACGAATGAAAGAATTTGAAGCACGAGATCCGCAATGAACGTTCCCATAAGATCCTTGCCCTGCCGCGTGTCGAGCAGAGGCATGTCAATAACGCAGATGTCAACACATTTTTCCTTTGTCAAAATGCGCCATTGCCGCCCGATTTCCTCGTAATCCCTGCCGAGTCGGTCGATGCTCAGCACATACAGCAGGTCACCGGGGCGAAGCTTTTTCACAAGCCGCCTGTATTGCGGTCGATTGAAATCCTTGCCGGACTGTTTATCCGTGAAAATGCATTCGGGCGGAATACCGAGTTCCTGAAAGGCGGTCAGCTGACGCGCCTCGTTCTGATCCGCGCCTGAGACGCGGGCGTAGCCGTAAGTTTTCGGCTTTTGTGTTTCCATTGATTTTTTCCTCCGTAATTCTATTGCGTAAGCAGCCGCAAAATGCACGGCATGCAGTGCTGCGGAATCCGCTCCGCGGCAGCACATGTTTTTTTCGCCGAAAGCTGCTTCATAACAGCGCATGTTTTTTTCGTCACCCGTCATTCTAAAGCATAATGCGGCAGCTTTTAAAGCGGATCGGAGGAAACTTCCCGCATGTCGGAGGATTGTTATTGAAATGTGTTTCGGTGTATGGTAGTATAATGACGGCGCAGATAAAGCAGACATTGCAATGCGTAAGGGCCGAAAAGCAAATAAACCCAATTCCATAAAAGGAGGTTTGCCATGCCGCTGCAAATTGTTGAAAATGATATAACCGAAATGAGAGCTGACGCAATAGTGAATGCCGCAAACAACTCGCTTCTCGGCGGGGGCGGGGTGGACGGCTGCATTCATCGTGCGGCGGGAAAGGGTCTTCTTGCGGAATGCAGAAAGCTCGGCGGCTGCGAAACGGGCAAAGTTAAGGTCACGGCGGGATATGATCTTCCCTGCAAACATGTGATTCATGCCGTGGGTCCGCGCTGGTTCGGCGGAAAAGAGGGCGAACCGGCATTGCTGCGCTCATGTTATTTGAATGCCCTTGAAGCAGCAAGGGAACGCGGCTGTGAATCGATAGCTTTTCCGCTCATTTCTTCCGGAATTTTCGGCTGCCCGAAACAAATCGCGCTGCGCATTGCCGTTGATGCAATTCGGGATTTCCTTGCCGAAAATGAGATGCTCGTATGTCTTGTGATTTACAACCGCTCGGAATTTCCGCTTGAAGACGGCCTGCGAAGAGATATTTCGAAATACATAAATGACAGCTTCCTGAACGATACAACCGACACAGAGGAACTTTCGGCATGTGCGCCGACGGGTGCCGCCCCGGGACGGTTTGCATACGAGGATGAAGCGCGGTTCGTGCGCGGCGGAAAAACAAGGCGAAGACTGCCCCGACTTAAGTCCAAAGCCTCTTTGCACGGCGCGGAGCGTTTTGCGTCGATTGATACAGAGTCGGCGCCCGATGAAGCGGCGGAAGAAAAGTCGGCAATGTTTCCGCCGATGTTTGATTATGCGCCCGCAATTTCCCTTGAAGAGGCATTGAAGCAAATCGATGAAAGTTTTTCGGAAATGCTCCTTCGGAAAATCGATGAATCGGGAATGACCGATGCCGAATGTTACAAGAAGGCAAATGTGGACAGAAAGCTATTTTCAAAAATTCGTTCGGACAGGCTTTATAAACCCTCGAAAACAACAGCAGTTGCGTTTGCGCTTGCGCTTGAACTTCCGATTGCGGAGGTGCGCGAAATGCTCATGAAAGCGGGATTCGCCCTGTCACGCTCGAATAAGTTCGATATCATTGTTGAGTATTTTATAAATCACGGAAATTATAATATCTATGAAATTAACGAAGCTTTGTTTGCATTTGACCAAAAGCTCATCGGTGCATGAGCGGGATATCGGTTCGATCGGCGGGGCGATATCGATTTGTTAAAATATATCAATAAAGCCCTTGACAATGCCGTATCAAATGAGTATAATAAGCAGGTACGTTGAAGAACGCACTGAACTTGATACGGATGCGCCCATAGCTCAGCGGATAGAGTGCCCGGCTACGAACCGGTAGGTCGCAGGTTCAAATCCTGCTGGGCGCGCCAAAAAAACAGCACCTTGTTTGAGGTGCTGTTTTTTGCATATCAAAAGCTTTAACTCCGTTCAAATTCCGACTAATGTGCGATGCAGCCCCTGCGTAACAGGTTTGCGTTTTTAATGCGCCTCAAACGGCTGCCGACTCATTGTTTCGCACACGATATGAACCGGGCAGTCCCAAAATGCTCTTTCTGCGCGTTTCGCCGAATCCATGTCCGAAAATATTCCGAACACGACAGAACCACTGCCCGTCATTGAGGCACCGAGTGCGCCTGCATTCCGCATTGCTGCAATATAACGGTCAATCTCCGGCGCAAAGCCGACTGCGGCGGGCAGCAAATCGTTTTGAAGCGCTGCGGCAATATCCGCGGGCGAGCCTTGTTCAAGTGCGTTCAGCATGGCGGAACTCGGATCGCATGTGTGTGCGGGCTTTTTGCCGAGGTCGAGGGAGCGGAACAGCGCTCCGGTTGAAATGCCGCGATTACCGCGCACAAGCAGAAGGGGGAGTGCGGCAGAGGGAGCGGGGGTCAGCTTTTCACCGATGCCTTCACAAAGGGCACAGCCGCCGTGCAGACAGAACGGAACATCCGCACCGACGCGTTTTGCAATATCATAAAGCTCGTCTCTGCTTATGCTGCCGAAAAGCTGCTGCATGCCGTGAAGCACCGCCGCAGCATCCGCACTTGCGCCGCCGAGACCCGCTTCGGACGGAATACGCTTTTTTATTTGAATGCGCACACCGCCGCAGCCCGTTTTTTCCCGAAAAAGCCGTGCTGCGGTGAATGCAGTGTTGACGGGCGGAAGCGGAGTTGTGCATTCAACAATAATGCCGCCGTCGTTTGCTTCCGAGAGTTCAACGGTCACCGTATCGCAAACATCGATGCTGTGCATGACGGTTCGGAGATCGTGATAGCCGTCCATGCGTTTTTTCAGCACTTCAAGGGTCAGGTTAATCTTTGCGGGTGCGTTGAGGATTATTCTTTGTTCCGTCATGCAATAAGCCTTTCTTTAATCAAATTTAATCACCGAAAATGCTTTCGGGAAAAATATTTTCAACTTTTTAACAGGTTTTTTCCTGCGTTCGGCAAAAACGGGATGATTCGGTAAAAACAGAATCTTTCCGCACGGCACGAACCGATGTGTTCAGTATGCATGATTTAACCTGCTTTTGTCAATACTGAAATCACGGAGATAATTTCGTTCAAGGAGGATTTTCAAATGAAAAAACAGGAAAAAAACGGAAAAAGGAGCGCGTCGGTGTTCGGAAGATTCTGTTCGGCAATTGCGTTGTGCACAATTATTGTGACGCTTGCCGCCACGGCATTGCCGATCATTGCGCTTACCGTGAGCAGCATTTCGGACAGGCCTGCCGCAGGTGCGGCGGATGAAGGTTCGAATATCTATTCGGCGGAACGGGACGGCGCGGTCTTTCGCCTTCATATCCTTGCAAACAGCGATTCGACGGAGGATCAAAGGGTAAAGCTTGCGGTGCGTGATGCGGTGATTGAATACGAACGCGAAAAGACAGGCGCGGCGGATGCTTTTGATGCGGCGGATGCGGAAAGCATTCTTCGGGCACACGGGGACGGAATTTTGCAGACGGTGCGCAGAACGCTGAAAAAGTGCGGAGCGGAATACGATGCGCAGCTTGCCGTCGGCAAATTCGGTTTTCCGGAAAAACAATACGGGGAAACGGTCTATCCTGCGGGAGATTATCGCGCACTGCGCATATTGCTCGGCGAAGCACGCGGCAAAAACTGGTGGTGCCTGATGTTCCCTCCGCTGTGCATAGCTGACCTGAACGGTGCAACAATAGATGATAAAGGCAGTGAAGCGGGCGGCAGCGTTCCCGACGGTGCGGATGCGGCACAGAATGAACATGCGGAGGAAAGCAGGGAAACGGTTGAACCCGATGCAGGCGCGCCGGCTTGTCCGACGGACGGGAAAGTGCATTTTCGGAGCCTGATTGCGGAGTTTTGGCACAGTCTTTTTGGATAAAGGGCCGACGAGGAACGGGGTTCAGTGTGAAACCTCAAATGAAACAGTGACGCCGAAAACGCTGCCGATTAATGAAATTCAGGAGATTTTTGATATGAAACAATTGAAAAAAATTGCGGCAGCGGTACTGATTGCCGCAATGCTCGGCTTGCTTTTGCCGCAGCTCGGGGTAAATGCGGAGGCATTGAAGCGCGGAAGCCGCGGCGACCTTGTGCGGCAGCTTCAAACAAGGCTGCGCAGCTGGGGTTATTACAGCGGAACGGTTGACGGCGTATACGGCGCAAAAACCGAATCGGCGGTGCGCGCTTTCCAAAAGCGGAACGGGCTGACGGCGGACGGAATTGTGGGGCAGAAAACGGCGGCGGCACTGGGCTTGAATCTGCCTTCGTCAACGGGCGGCGGTTCGACCGCATCCTCAAACGGAAACCTTTATTTGCTTGCGCGCCTTGTTCACGGCGAAGCAAGAGGGGAACCATACAAGGGAAAAGTCGCGGTTGCAGCGGTTGTGCTGAACCGCGTTCGCAGTGCATCGTTTCCGAACACGATTGCGGGCGTTATCTACCAAAGCGGTGCGTTTGACGCCGTGAGCGACGGACAGATAAACCTTGCGCCGGATGATGAGTCAATCCGTGCCGCACGGGACGCAATGAACGGCTGGGATCCGAGCAACGGATGTTTGTATTATTACAATCCTGCGACCGCAACAAGCAGATGGATGCTCTCACGGCCCGTTCTGCTGCGCATCGGGGCTCATGCTTTTTGCTGAAAAACTGCGGAACTTTGAACAAAAAAGGGTCAAAAGGTGACGTTGAATTATGAGAGAAGAAACACTTAACCCGATGCAGGAGGCGATAGCTTTCGGGCGGGTCATACCCGGCGCGGCGGCGGAGTTTACGAATGAGCCGCGCGCGGAGGAATTTTACAGCGATGCATTTTCGGCGGAAGGCAATGAGAACAGCGCACTGCGGGAAGCAGCAAAACCGAATGCGGAACACCAATCCGAGGCAGTAAAGAAAGGAACGAACGGAGGCGGTTCGGGCGGCGGGTTCGACCGTTGGCGAATGCGCGGAGCCGCTTCGGGAGGATTCCGAACGCTGATTCTGTATTTGATTCCGGCGATATTGGCGGCAGCGGTGATAATTGCGGCCGTTTGGGGCAACAGGCAGAAGACGCTTGCCGAAAATTACAGACGTACGGCGGAAAACATGTACCGTGCAGCTTATCATGAGCTTACGGAATCTGTTTATAACCTTAATATCATGCTTTCGAAACTGCTGATTTCGGAAGCACCCGCAACGCTTTGCACAACGCTGGACGATATAAGGCACGAGAGCGGAATATGCGTGGGCTTGATGGCACAGATTCCGCAGTCCCATATTGACAATGCGGAGCTGAACGCTTTCCTTGTGCGCATATCGGACTATTCGGAAGGGCTTGCGGGGCGTGTGCTGAGAGGTACGCCGCTTTCGAATGATGACAGAGAACAGCTTGCTGCATTGTTTGAGGCAAGCGGCAATATTTACGAGGAACTGCAAATGAAGCTGAGCAGCGGAGATATTCCTGTTGCTGCAATTGCGGCGGAGGATTTCTTTGAATCCGAAAATTCGAACGCGGAGCATGGCGGAAACGCTTCAAATGCCGGACAGGATGAAGCCGATTCGCGCTATCCGACCCTTATATACGACGGCCCGTTTTCCGAAAGTACGGAAAAACGCGAGCCGCAGGGGCTTTCGGGTGCGGAGATCGATGAAGCGGAAGCATATCGGCGTGCAAAGGCTTTTTTCGGCGGAGCGGGGAGCGAAACTCAACCTTCGGAGCTGAAACTTGCAAGCTGCTCCGGCGGCAAAATTCCGAGCTATGATTTTTCGGGAAAGTTTGCCGACGGACGTGAATTTGACCTTTCGATAACGGTGCGCGGGGGCGAGCTGCTCTGGTTCATGACATCGGCGGAGGGATATGCACAGGATGCGCCGAACGAGTCCGAGACGGACGCGCTGAATGCGGAGGGACTTGACTTCCTTGCGGCGAAAGGTTATCCCGCAATGCGGGCAACCTATGCGCAGTATTATCCGGGGGCGGTGCTGATAAGCTATGCCGCAACGGAAAACATTGACGCAGAAACATCGGATTCGGGAAGTTCGGCAGAAAGTTCGGTAAATGCACGCGGAAACAATGTGATAATCTATAATGATCTTGTGAAGATCTGGATAGACAGAACCACGAAAAAAATAGTCGGTGCGGATGCGAGAAATTACCTTTTCAGTCACACCGAGCGCAGCTTTCCGACTGTGCTTGCGGCAGAGGAGGATGTTCGAACAAACCTTGCGCCCGGGCTTGAGATAGTGCAAACGAACCTTGCGCTCATTCCGCAGGATGACCAAACCGAAAAGCTCTGCTATGAATACAAAGTTCGATTCGGAGGCAATGATTATGCGGTTTATCTCGATGCCGTGACGGGTGACGAGGTGCAGATATTCAGAATCATTGAGGATGAGAGCGGGCAGCTTGCCGTGTGAGGCCTTTGTGCCGCACAAACCGAATCAGCAGGGCGACGGCATAAACGGGAGGAAGACACGAAACACGGAAATGAGTAATTGAACGGACAATATTAAACAATACGAAAGCGGTTCTTCAATACAGCGGGGGAGCCGCTTTTTTGCGTTTCCGTGCGACGAACATACGGCCGAACATATATTTGAATGCGGGGCGGCGCCGCTGTTGAATAACGGGCGGGAGGTGCTATAATTCTTTTGAAGAAAAAACAGGAGGAACAGTAATGTTTTTATTCGATGCGGACAAAGCCGCAAACGGCGGCATTTTTCGTGAACTTTGGGCAATTGTCAGAAATTTTGCAATGACCTCCGGATTGCGGCTTGCGGCGGCAATCATTGTTTTGCTTTTGGGGCTTAAAATTGCAAAAGCTGTTTTGAAACGCTATGAAAAAAGCCGCGCCTTTCAAAAAATCGTGCCCGATGTGCGCGGCGTTGTGCGCTGGCTTGCGGGCTTTTTGCTGTATGCGCTGATAATCGTGCTTGTGATAGGCATTTTGGGAATCCCTCTCGCCTCGGTTGCAACAATAATCAGCTCTGCCGCAATCGCAGTCGGCCTTGCATTGCAGGGCAGCCTTTCCAACCTTGCGGGCGGAATCGTGATTCTTGCGTTCAAACCCTTCCATGTAGGTGATGTTATCCAAACGGGAAGCTATAACGGAACGGTGGAAAGCATCGGTGTGTTTTACACAACGCTCACAACATTCGACAATCAGCGCGTCGTTTTGCCGAATGCGGGGCTTTCAAATGCAAACATCACAAATGCTTCCGCTTTTGACACGCGCCGCGTTGACCTCATCGTTTCCGCCGGATGCGACACGGACAGTTCGGCCGTTCATGCTGCAATCGAACGCGTTGTAAAGGCGCAGAAATATGCTTTGAACGAACCCGCGGCCTTCATCCGCCTGAATGACTGCACGGACGGAAAACAGAATTTTGCCGTCCGCGTCTGGTGCAGAACCGAAAACTATTATGATTTATACCACGATTTGCAGGAGGGCATACGTGAGGAGTTTGTTCGCTGCGGCATTGCACCCACCCTGCCCGTGATGAACGTGAAATTGAGCAAATGAGGACGCATTGTTTGTTATGCGTTATACGTTATGCAATGCAGCTTACCGACGGTGATGAGCTTGACTTGAACGCTGCGGATATGAATAACAACGGCAGAGCCGAAATCGGTGATGCACTTGTGATTCTTCGTTCCGCAATGACTTTGTGAGAAATGCGGATAAAACCTGATAGGTTTCGGAATCTCGATTCGGTTATTGAAAAAACAAAAAGCAATTCTCGGACGGCAGGACGCTGTCCGAGAGTTTTAACGTAAAACGATTTCGGCAAAGGATGTCTTCAGCTGTTATCCGTGGCTGTTTGCACAACTGCTTCGATTGCAGTTGTGCTCTCCGGGTTAATGCTTTGAGTGTGCGGTGTCACCGTATTTTGCGTTTGACGGGCGGCAGGGTTTGCTCCTTCATTTTGAAGTCGGAGTTCCTTTAAAAGTTCCTTCTGAAGAGCAAAAATCGCATTGACTTTGTCGTAAAGGTCTTCTATCATTATTTCGGTCTTAAGATTAACTTTATAATCGTTTTCGGCTCTGCGCCTGTCCTTTTCTTCCTGCCTGTTCTGACTCATCATTATGAGGGGAGCTTGAACTGCTGCCACACATGATAAGGCAAGGTTCAGCAAAATGAACGGATAGGGATCGAACGCTTTCACAGCAAGCAGCACGTTCGCAAGCATCCACAGAATGAGGAGGCCGGCAAACGAAAAAATAAATGCCCAGCTTCCTGCAAACTTTGCAATTGCATCGGCAGCACGCTGCCCGACGGTGTACTTATCTTTTTCACGGTTCGGATTTTCCGAAACCTTGCTGTCCGCAAGAAGATTAAGCACGTCCTCATCGGTCATGTCGCGCTTAATTCCTTTGATGACTTCTTTTAATAACTTTCGATTCTCCTTCATTTAAAAACCTCCTCAAAAAACTCTCGGTAACAGTTTCAGCACTCCGTGTCGGGCATGGGAATGCAGTTCGGTGTATCAACGGGGCGGAAGAAAAAGGGGCCCTTTGTTTTAAGTAAAATAAGAGAAGTCCCGATCAAAAGCTCCGTATGGGAGGCGGGGTCATCCAAAGGAATGCCGAAATCCTCACGGATACGTTTGATGCGGTAAAGTATGGTGTTGCGATGCGTAAAAAGCATATCGCATGTTTTTTTGAGCGAACAGCTGCATATAAGGTATGTGTAAAGCGTTTCGCAGTATTGAGTTTCTTTTTTTCTGTCATGCGCTGCAAGTTCACGCAGTTTCGGCGGAATAATGTTTTCATTGCCTTCAAGCCGTTTCAGCATAAGCGGTGTGCGCAGCTGTGAAACGCTGCATACATTGCCGCAGCTGAATTGTCCGTATGTCATCAATTCAAGAGCATCGTGTGCGGCCTGATAAAGTGAAGGCAAGTCAAACAGATCTTCAATCTCGTCTGAAACGATGATTTTAAGCTGAAATTCTTTCGCCATTGCAGTTAATTCGGCTCGACTGTAGTTATTATGAAGAAACATAAATATATTTTCATGATATACAAAAGCATGAGAGTCCGAAAAACAGGAATAAATCTCCGTTTTGAGATATCGTTTGCCGAGGTACTTGCTGTGGTAAGCAGAAAGGTCGATCAGCGCAAAAGCTGCCGGATGAAAATCCGCGAGGTAGGTATTTATAGTTTGCAGTTTGAAATATGGCGCTGACGGAAAGCCGCCGTCGAGCAGATGCATGAGTATCTCTTCGGTTGTTTCGAGAGGTTTGTCGATGCGGCTGACTTCGATAAAAAGCTGTTTTGCCAGAACTCTTTCGACTGTTTGCCATGTTTGCAGCGGAATGTCCGCCATGCAGCCGTCCGTGTCAACGCATATCAGATAGCCGAGCCGCACCCCGGAGCATGTGAGCGGGGCAAACCTGCGCAGGAAAGGGCTGTCAGAAAGCTTTATGTAGTCAGCACAGCCGCCGTTAAGGGATTCACTTTGGCTTATCAGCGCACCCGCTTCATATGTGATTTCGCCGAGCTTAACAGCATTTATAAACAAGGAATCGGTAAATTTCGCAGGATAGTATGACGCTGCAACATGAAAGGTGTCGTTAATTACAAGCAACGGATAACCGAGCAGGCGACCAACGTCGGCTGCAAGTCCGGCTATATCATCATTTAACAAAAAATCGTTCAATAAAACAGCGATTTCACTGCTTCCAAACGGGGCTTCATTCATCAAATCCTGTATCCCTTCTGTTTGTGCGGAATGCACAAACGAAATCGATAATATTATATCCGCAGCGTATTGTCGATTCAAGAGAAAAGATTAAAATATAATCATCAGAAATGAGAAGAGAAGCACGGACGGATGTTACGGAGATGCTTCTCTGAAGGAAAAGGGGTAATTATAATGAGTACAAAAGCTATCCGCATAATTGATATTGCAGCGGGAATTTTACTGACGGCAGGCGGTGTGTTCTGCCTTTGCAATCAGGATGCCGCGGTGGTATCCGCCGGGATTCTGTTTGGGCTTTTCATGCTTGCGGCAGGCATTGCGGAAATAGTCGTGTTTGCCGGAACAAGCAAAACTCTGTTGGGTTCGGGCTGGCTGCTGCTGAACGGAGTGCTGACCGTTATAATGGCTTTGCTGCTCCTGTTCAACCAATGGTTCACGCTGCTTTCATTGCCCCTGCTGTTTACACTTTGGCTTTTGTTCTCGGGTATCGGCAGATTTGTAAGTGCCTTTGACCTGCGTGCGCTTGGTGTGCGTGCTTGGGGTTGGGTGCTTGCAATTGGCATTCTGCTTACTGCGGCAGGCATTATATGCATGATGAATCCGTGGATAAGCGTTGCAGCTGTCGGTGTGACGGTTGGACTTGTGCTGATTTTGCAGGGAGTCAGTTTGGCTGTATGCGCCTGCGTTTCTTCGGGCAGAGAAGTCTGAAAAAAGCTTCTCGTTTCTGCAAGCAATGCCTGAGCACGGAAACAACTTTCCGTGCAGCAAAGCTTTAACATAGATTAACAAAAAAATATTTGGAGGAATTTAACTATGCTGCCGATGGTATTTAATGAAAAAATGTTCGATGATCTTTTTGACAGTGACTTCTTCGGCGGAAAAAATCCGCTGTACGGCAGGCACGCAAAGAACCTTATGAAGACTGATATCCGCGAAAAAGAGGACGGCTATGAAATGGCTGTTGATCTGCCCGGGTTCAACAAGGACGAAATCAAGGTTGAGATTAAAGACGGTTATATGACCGTCAGCGCAAACAAAGATCTCGACAAAGATGAAGCGGATAAGAAGGGGCGTGTCATCCGCCGTGAACGTTATGTCGGCACATGCAGCCGCACTTTCTATGTCGGAGATATCAAGCCTGAGGATGTAAAGGCGAAATATGAATCCGGTGTTCTTAATATTGTTCTCCCCAAGGAGGAACAGAAAGAACTTCCGACTGCAAGCACGGTTACGATCGAATAATCGGCTTTCAAAAGCTGAGAGTCACGGTTGATTGAAATTCAGCGGTACAGTGCCGCAGCATATGCGGCAAACGGCCTTCGCAGAAGGGAAACTCTTTTGGCGAAGGCCGTTTTTATGCAATTCTGATTTTGATAAAAATATTTCCGCGAGTTCAAAATAATTCAAAACAAACGGCAAATCACAGCCGCTCGGTTCAGACTCATTTTGTGGGATTTGCATTGCCGAGTTCATCAACAATGTTTTCAAAATGTGCCCCGCGTGAAGCCTTTACAAGCACCGTGTCTCCGGGCTTTGCAAAATGCAGCAGAGCAGTTGACACCGTGTCCTTCGAAATGCGGAAAACGTTGCGCATTCCTGCATTTTCCGCACCGAGAGCAATATCTGACGCAAGGTCGCCTGCGGTGAAGAGCGCGTCAAGCCCGCATTCGGCGCAATATGCGCCGAGGCTTTTGTGCAGTGCGGCGGAGTTTTCGCCCAATTCGAGCATATCTCCGAGCATTGCGATTTTCCGGCAGCCGGGTTTTGCAGCCGAAACGAGAGCGGTGAGCGCGGCGCGGACGGAATCGGGTCCGGCGTTATAGCAATCATCAATAACGGTGAACGTTTCGGAGCCGGCGGAAGCGGAGCTTGCCTCGAAATTTGCATCTGCATTATTTGCAGCTGCATTTGCGGCAGGGAGGCAGCAGGCAAAAAGCACGCGCCAGCGATGTCCGACAGGGCTGAAGCTTTCAATGCCCGCTTTTACTTGCTCGGCAGTCAGCCCGAGTTCATGTGCCGCAGCGGCGGCGGCAACGGCGTTTTGAACCATATGCAGCCCCGCTGCGGGCATTGAAACGGGGATTCGTGTTCCGAAATAATTCAGCACAAAATCGGTTTCCGCCGCATCGATGAAGCGTATGTTTTCGGGATGCACGGGCAAGCTTTCGTCCATGCCGTAAAACTTTACGGGGATGGGTGAGGTCTTTGCGTATTCACACAGTTTATCATCCGCCGCATTAAAAAACAATCTGCCGTTATGCGGCATATGCTTCACAACCTCGGTTTTGGCGCGAAGTACGCCGCTGCGGTCGATAAGGTTCTCAAGGTGCATATTGCCGATATTGGTGAAAACAACGTAATCGGGACGTGCAATTGCGCCCAATCTGTCCATTTCGCCGAAGTGGCTGATGCCCATTTCAACAACCGCAAGCTCGTGATGCGGTTCGAGACGGAAAAACGTTTGCGGCAGTCCGTATTCGTTGTTGAAATTGCCTTCCGTGCTGAGAACGCTGAATTTTTGTTCAAGCACACAGGAAAGCATCTGCCGCGTGCTTGTTTTTCCGACGCTGCCGACAACGCCGATAACCTTCACGCCGCTCTTTTCGCGTATGTAGCCTGCAATGCGCTGCATTGCGCGCAAGCTGTTTTCAACAAGGATCTGCGGAATCGGAATGTCAAGTTCATGTTCCACAACCGCTGCGGCGGCACCGCTGCGCCGTGCGGATTCAACATAATCGTGCCCGTCCGCCCGCTCGCCCTTATCTGCGATAAACAGCCAGTCGGGTTTAACTTTGCGGCTGTCGAGGGTGATGCCCTCAATAAGCATATCCCCGATGTATGCGGGGTCTTCACAGTGAACAAGCTGACCGTCCGCGGCGGTCATGGCTTCGGAAATTGTAAGGTTAATCATAATGCTGTATGCTGTCTCACTTTTTATAAAATGGAGTATATCCGCTTCCCTTAAACATCGGGAAGCCTGTGTCAATGCCGTCGCTCGGTTTCTCTCAAAAGCAGGCTTTCCTTAATAATCGCTTCAAGCAAAGCGGGAAAATCCAGCTTATCGGCCGCAGCTTCCTGCGGAAGCAGGCTGACGGGCGTCATGCCGGGCAGGGTGTTGGCTTCAAGGCAATAAATACCGTTTTCGTCAACCATAAAGTCGACCCGTGCATATGCGCCGAGACCGAGAACACGGAAGACTTTGCGGGTTGCTTCCGCCATGCGCTCGGCGGTGTCCGAATCTATATCCGCCGGGCAGATTTCAACGGTGCAGCCCGGTTGATATTTGTTTTTATAATCGTAAAAACCATGCTTCGGGATTATTTCGATTGCGGGAAGAACTCTGCTGCCGACGATACCGACGGCGAACTCGCGCCCTTTGATGTATTTTTCAACGATAACGGTGTGTTCAAGGCTGAAAGCCGAATCCAGCGCGGTGAAAAATTCATCGTTCGTGCGGACGATTGAAACGCCGACACTTGAGCCGAGGCTTGCGGGCTTCACAACGCAGGGCAAACCGAGCTTTTCGCAGAGCTCGGCCGCGCGGCATTTGTCCGATTCGGAAAGAATCACCGCTTCGGGGGTCGGAATTCCGTGCGTGCGGAAAAGCTGCTTTGAAAGGCTCTTGTTCATTGCAAGCATGCAGCCCTGCGCACCGGAACCTGTGTAGCAAATGTTCAAAAGGTCGAACACTGCCTGCAATTTGCCGTTTTCGCCTTCGTCACCGTGCAGTGCATTGAAAACAATATCCGCACTTTTGCAGATTTCAAGAACGTTTTTGCCGAAAAAACCCGATGCACGGTCAAAAAAACTTTTGACGCACGGCGCGGCTGCACCGATGGCATGATTTTCGATCGGCAGTGCTTTTTCAAAAACCTCTTCGGGTCTGCAATCAAGCGGGAAATCCACACATGCATCAACAAGCACAACATCGTGCCCCGTTTCGCGCAGCGCACGCGCAACCTGAATTCCTGTGGAAAGCGAAACATCCCGCTCGCTGCTCCTGCCGCCGCAAAGTACTGCTATCTTCATTTTATGTTATCATCCTTTCAAACTCAGCCAATCTGTTTGCAAAACCGCCTGCTCCGCAGGCACGAAAACAGTGTATTCACATTTCGAGCAAAAGGTGAATGCAATGACCGCTTTTACCCAAACCGACCGCCGAACCGCGGCTGCTTTTTGAAAACAGCCTGTTGAATCAATTCATTTTATGCAAAAGCACGAACTGTTCGGCGTGCTGCTTAATTATAGCACATAATTCGCCGGCGGCAAGAACTTTTGAAAGAAATATGAAAAAAATGCCCGATTCTTTGACTGCTGCCGCAGGCGGAAGGAACGGTGCGGAACATAATGTTTTCATGTTTTTTACGCAAACATGTCCGAATCGGTAAACGAACAAAAAGTGTTCGGCAGTTTTGCTCGGTATGTGTTGACTTTTTGCCGCAACTCTGCTACAATACGAGTCGCAGAGGGGGATATCCTTTCTGTTAAAAATAAATATCAGCTATGCGATGTAATCGATTGCTGCAAAGATCAACGTTCGGAACAACGGAAAAAGAACTCATTAAAGGTTCGAATCTTCGACATTTCAATGGGAGTTTTCGTGCGGAACGGGCGTTGATAAGGCATCGACTCAAATGAACGAGGCATTTTGCCCACGCGACCGGCACTGTGAGTGTGAGGGTGCGCCGAACCGAAGTTTTTGAAAGTCCTTTTTGAGAAAGTCTTTCGGGGGAACAAAAGTTCGCCATTGCGGTGTTCGAACCGTGAGAAGGCAGGCGTTATCCGCAGGCGTTGAATTCATTCGCATGGTTTTTGCTCAAAAATTCGGCTCGGAAGAGCGGTTCGAAAACGTTTTGCGTTCAGCAGGACGGTTGTTCGCAGCTGCTTTGCGGATTTAAAAATTTCCGCTTTGCTGTTCGATTTTTGTGCCGAAAATCAATACGGGTGAACATCAATTGCCACAGCACAAGTCAGGATACTTGCACCGCATAAAGCGCAAGCTTCGGGCGGTATCTCCGTATGGCTTATTTTTTGTGCGGTTTCGGCAAAGCAGAAACTGCTTCAAAATATTGAAATTTCAGTCATACGCAAGAACTTTTCAAGTGCGCAGCGGAATCTGTTTTTTGATTCCGTGTGCGGCCTTTCCGGTCAGTTTGTTGATTCCGCCGTGCTCATATTAAAATCAGAGGTTTGCCGAACAGCTTTTTCGCAGAACAGGTCTTGGCTTAAGAGCTTTTTTGCAGGGAGCATATTTGTTCGGCGCAAAAATCGGAAGTTTCGGAGGTATTTTTGCTATGAAGAAAACAATTGCACTGTTTGCAGCGGTTTTGATGCTGCTTTGTGCAGTTCCTTTCGCCGCAATCGGCGAGATGAACCTTGCTGCGGCGAAAACAGCGGGCGATTTTCCCGATGCCGTTTTCGATCCGCTCGGTGATGCTGCATCCGTTGAATACAGCCATAACACGAATTTCACCGGCGAAAGCGGCACGGAGTTCGTATCCGACGGTGAAAACGGAATTAAATCCGCCAGCGGCGGCATGAGATCATCCGTTGTCACAATCACAATAACGTTCGGAGAAGCTGTTTCGAATGCGCGCCTTTCGTTTGATTACAAGGTAAGCTCGGAAGCACGCTACGACTATCTGTCCGTTAACGGAAGCACGGAAAAAAATCTCAGCGGGGAGATCGACTGGACAAATTACTCTCAGGCGGTCACTGCGGGGAGCGTTGTTACGCTTGCTTATGTTAAAGACAGCTCCGGCGACAAAGGAAGCGACTGCGTTTGGTTCAAAAACTTTGCGCTGCAGAGCCTTGGCACGGTCACGTTTGAAAATGTTGATCCGCTGGCGGTGCTGACGGTGCGCAATGCGGAGGGAAATATCGAAAATCCGACGGCGAACAGCAGCGTTTATGCACTTGCGGCGGGAGATTATTCCTATACCCTTACCCGCTTCGGCTATCAAATGCAGAGCGGCGAATTCACTGTCTCCGGAGATATGAGAATTGAGCTTGATGCAATGACGGAGCTTGAGACCTGCACAATTAATTTTTCCGTTACTCCTGCGGAAGCGAGCGTCACCCTGACGCATCCGACCGGCGGCGAGATGCAGGCTGATGAGAACGGAGCGTTTGTGCTTCCGAAAGGCGAAGTTTACAGCTATACGGTTTCGGCGGCGAATTATGTGACGGCAAACGGCAGCTTCACGGCATCCGCGGATGCGGTTATTGAAGTTGAATTGACGTATGCGGGCGAAGCATGGGACGGCACAACCGTAACTCAGCCGGCGGAGGAAAACGGCGTGTACATGATTTCCGATGCGGCGGAATTTGAATGGTTTGCACAATTCGTGAATGCGGGCAACAGCACGGCAAATGCCGCATTGACTCAAAATATCAACTTTAACGGAAAAGCGAGAACCGCGTTCGGCATTTATGATTATGCGGACAACAACTCCGGCTATAACGGCACTTTTGACGGTCGAGGCTTTGCCGTTACGGGAATTGCGGGAGAAGACGGAATCCTTGACTGCATAGGTCCCGACGGCGTGGTGAAAAACATAATCGCAAACGTGAACATTGCAAGCGGTGCAAACATCGGCGGCATTGCAAACACAAGCAAGGGCCTTGTTGAAAACTGTCTTGTTGCGGGTTCCGTTTCAACAAGTGCGAACTATTGCAGCTCGGCAGGTATCGTAGGTCGGGCAATGACGGGCAACACCGTTCGCGGCTGCGTCAACAACGCTGCAATTTCAAACACGACAAACAGCTATGCTTCAACCTTGAGCCTCGGCGGCATTGTCGGCTATACTTACGGCACGGTTGAAAACTGTTATAACACCGGTTCGCTTTCTGCAAAACAGGACCGCACAACCAACAAGGGAATCGGCGGCATTGCGGGGCAGATTCACGCGCCCGCAATCGTTCGCAATGTTTATAATGTCGGCAGCGTAATCGGTCCCGAAGCAGGAATCGGCGGCATTGCAGGCGTCCTTAAAGGCACGCTGCAAAACGCATATTTCCTTGAAGGCACCGCTTCAAACGGCGTTTCTTCCACGGAAGGAACTCCGACGGCGGAGTATGCATCAAAAACAGCTGAGGAAATGCGCTCTGCGGAGTTTGCGGCAATCCTCGGCGAAGCGTTCAACAACGACACGGACGGCATCAACGGCGGAATGCCCGTGCTGACATGGCAGGGCGGGAGCATCGAACAGCCGAATGAAATCGAGATTGCACTGCTGCAATATCCGGAGCTTATCCGTGATTTTGTTGACAAGACGCAAACGGTGGATATGAATGCGCTGATGAACGATATTCAGCTTCCCCGCCCGAGCACGCTTGAGGATGCAGGTATTCTTACGGATCGTTCCAATCAAAAAGTGCTGATGGAAAGCATGAATACGGATGCATTTGAGTTCTACGGCTATCACGGCATTGTTTATCGTCCGCTGCCCGGAAGCCCTGCCGTCACGGTTCAATACAGGATTTCCGTTCAGGACAGGAACACGGAGGAAATTCTCGGTTCCCGCGTGTTTGAACTCACCATCCTGCCTTTGACGGAGGCGGAGCTTGCCGAAGCGGAGCAGGTGATGCGGAGTGCCTGCACCGAGGAAGTGTATTGGAACGGAATAAAGGGCGAAAATGCGAACAAGGACAGTGTCACGGCAAACCTTGCACCTTTCTCCGAATTGGTACTGAACGAGAACGGCGGTTTTGACTATATTCGCGGTGCGGTGAATATCACTTTCGGCGGCATCGATGTTGACGATCTGCCCGGATACGATCCGATGTCCTACCAGCCGTGGCGTGAATTCCGCTCAAGCCATCCTTCAATTATCACGTGCGAGAACCTGCTTGTTACAAGACCGGAATACGATACTCTTGTTACGATAGACAGTGTTTTCACATATACGAAGTATGCAAAGTATTGGGAGAAATTCGGTGAGAATTCCGATTATGCCCGTTTCGAAGCTTTCTTTAAGCAGCCTGTTTCGGTCACGGTCAAAGTTCTCGGAACGTCCGGCAGCGGAACGGTTGAGGATATTACCGCAACCGTTCGCATCAACGGCAGGAACTTTGCGGGATTCACAAATCCTGCAGAATTCACATTTACTGCGCCCGGCGATGCGGACAGCACCGTTTGGGATGCAATTTCGGCTGCACTTGCGGCAAATGGCTGCACTTTCGACGGCGACGGTTATCTGCTTCGCTCCGTGACAGATGTGAACGGGGTTACGCTTTCCGTGGGAACCTACGGTGAGGCCTGCGGATGGTTCTACAAGCTGAACGGTGAGGGTAATCAGCCCGCTGCAGGCACGAATGCGCTTGCAGACGGTGATGTGATAGAACTCTTCTACACCGACAACAATGAGGCGGAAGGAATCGTTACCCTTGTCGGAGATGTTAACGGAGACGGTATTGTGACTGTTGTTGATGCATTGATGCTGCTTCGCTGCGCACTCGGCACCGAACCCACAACCGCTGCTGCGCTTGCAAACGGTGACATTGACGGCGACGGAGTGCTTTCCGCTGAGGAGGCACTTGCCGTGATGCGCATGGCAATTCAAATGTAATAAAAACTGTTTGAATGCGAACACGGCGTGATATGAATTAAACCGAAGGGGAAAGCTGCCGCACTGCGGGCTTTCCCTGTTTTTTACCCGAAGCGGGGGAGGAAGCGAGCGGACAAGGGATGAAAAGCGACTGCGGAAAGAATATATCGAAACAATTTGCGGCAAATGCGGAGTACGGAAAACCTTTTTGATTGACAATTCGCTCTTTCGGGGATATAATAAATATTTATAATGGGAATACTGTTATTTAAAGGAAAAAACTCACGGAGGTATACAAATGGGCCTTATTGACCGACTGTTGGGCAACACGAGTGCGCAGCAGATAAAGAAAATACAGCCTCTTGTTAAAAAAATAAATGCACTTGAGGACGGAATAAAAAAACTTTCCGATGCGGAACTGCGTCACAAGACGGTGGAATTCCGTGAAAGACTGGCGAAGGGCGAAACGCTTGATCAGCTTTTGCCGGAAGCTTTTGCGGTTGTTCGCGAGGCTGCCGTTCGCACCATCGGGCAAAGGCATTATGATGTTCAGCTCATAGGCGGCATCGTGCTGCATCAGGGGCGAATTTCCGAAATGAGAACGGGCGAAGGCAAAACACTTGTTGCAACGCTGCCCTCATATCTTAATGCACTCCCGGGCAAGGGCGTGCATGTTGTTACCGTCAATGAATACCTTGCTGCGCGTGACGCGGCATGGATGGGCAAAATTCATCGTTTCCTTGGTTTGACCGTCGGCTGCATTGAGCGCGATATGTCGCCCGAGGCGCGTGTTGCCGCATATAACTGCGATATAACCTACGGCACAAACAGCGAGTTCGGTTTTGACTATCTGCGCGATAACATGGTCGTTTCGATTGACCATGTTGTTCAGCGTGATTTGAATTACGCAATCGTGGACGAGGTGGACAGCATTCTTATCGACGAGGCGAGGACGCCGCTTATCATTTCCACAAAAGCGGAAAAATCCACCGATATGTACAAGCGCGCGAATGAATTCGTGCGCAGGCTGACACGGGGCGAAGACGTTAAAAAGCTCACCAAATCGGAGCTTATGCAGGGCATGTCACAGGAGGAGAGCGGCGACTATATGTGCGACATAAAGGCGCGCACGGTCGCTCTTACCGAACAGGGTATGCGCAAGGCTGAGGTTTATTTCAACATCGACGATATTTCCTCGGCGGAAAATACGGAGATAAACCACTATATCAAACAGGCACTCAGAGCCAACGCACTGTTCACCGTTGATAAAGATTATGTTGTTCAGGACGGGCAGGTCATTATTGTTGATGACTTCACGGGACGCCTTATGATAGGCAGGCGGTATTCGGACGGCCTGCACCAGGCACTTGAAGCAAAGGAAGGCGTTAAGGTTGAAAACGAGAACCGAACGAGTGCAACGATAACGTATCAGAACTTTTTCCGCATGTATCACAAGCTTGCCGGCATGACAGGAACGGCAAAGACCGAAGAAACGGAGTTTATGGGCATTTACAACCTTGACGTTGTTGAAATCCCGACAAACAAACCCGTAAAGCGTGTGGACTATAACGACGTTGTCTGCATTAAACAGCAGGAAAAATACAACGCCATTATCGAAGAGATCATTCGTGCGCACGCAACGGGGCAGCCGATTCTTGTCGGCACCGTTTCGGTCGAAAAATCCGAATACCTGAGCCGTCTGCTTACAAAACGCGGAATCAGGCACGAAGTTCTGAACGCAAAGCAGCACGCAAAAGAGGCGGATATTGTTGCGCAGGCAGGTAAGTTCGGCAATGTTACAATTGCAACGAACATGGCGGGCCGCGGCACGGATATTCTTTTGGGAGGAAACCCGGAATACCTCGCAAAGCGCGAAATGCGCCGCGAAGGTTATGACGATGATATGATAGAGTGGGCAACAAGCCACCAGGAGACCGAGGACGAGGCGATACTTGAAGCAAGGCGCAAATACGACGAAATCTACAAAAAACACAAGGCTGTTACCGATGCCGAACACGATAAAGTTGTTGAAGTCGGCGGTCTGTACATAATCGGTACGGAGCGGCATGAGTCAAGGCGTATTGACAACCAGCTGCGCGGCAGAGCCGGACGACAGGGTGACCCCGGTGCAACACGATTCTATGTTGCAATGGATGACGAGCTGATGTTGAGATTCGGCGGAGATCGTGCGGGCAGCCTTATGAGCCGTTTCCTTCCCGAGGGTGCGGACACGGGCTTTGAACTGGGTGCATTGACAAAGGCGATCGAAACAACTCAGAAGCGCGTAGAAAGCCATAACTACGAAATCAGAAAGAGCGTTCTCAAGTTTGACGACGTAATGAACAAAATGCGCGAGATAATCTACACTCAGCGCAGACAGGTGCTCAGGGGTGCGGATGTTCATTCGGAAATTGCGCAGATGCGTGACGAAGCCATTCTGTCGATTGTTGATTTCTATTGCCCCGAAAAGCAAAAGCGCGATGTTTGGGATTACGGCGGATTGGATCACGAGTTCTTCAGAATGTTCGGAATCAAGGCGACGGACCGCATTACGGCGGAAACGACTCACGGCGGAATGCTGAAGCTTTTGACCGAGCTTGCGGACGAACGATATACGGCTATCGAAAACCTGCTGAAGGAAAAAGGTTTCGACATGCGCGAAGTGGAACGCCGGTTCCTGCTGCTGACGGTTGACAAGCATTGGATGGATCATATCGATGCAATGGATCAGCTGCGCGAGGGTATCGGACTGCGCGCAATGGGCAATCAGGATCCCGTTGTGCAGTACCGCAACGAGGGCTTTGATATGTTTGAAACCATGACGGCCGAGATACGCAACGAGACGGTTATGAACCTCTACCACCCGGTAATCAGGGTTCCCGAACGGAGGCAGCCTGATATGATTCCGAGGCAGCCCGGCGCGGCGAGTGATCCTGCAAGGAATGCGGCAACGAATGCAGGCAGCCCGGAAAAAGCAAAACCGTTCCGCGTTGCGAAAAAAATCGGACCGAACGATCCCTGCCCCTGCGGCAGCGGCAAAAAATACAAAAAATGCTGCGGGAGAACCGCAGACTGATAACGGCTTCTCGGGTTTCGCCCAAACTCGACCGAAACCCGAGAAGCCGGTTTAAGCTTTTTTGAAAAATATTCTTGTTTTTAAAAAAGCAGATAATTCAGAACTTTAAAAAACAACGGGCGCAAAGCCACAAGGAGAAAACAATGTTAGATATTAAGCGAATCAGAAAGAATCCGGAGGAGCTTGTTGCTGCAATGAAAGCGCGCCGCAACAAGGGGGCGGATGTCAGCGGCATTCTCGAACTGGACGAAAAACGCCGCGAAGTAATTCAAAAGACGGAACAGCTCAAGGCGAAACGCAATGAAGATTCCGCAAAGGTTCCCGTGCTTAAAAAGCAGGGACAGGATGTTTCCGCACTGCTTGCGGAAATGAAACTTGTTGCGGATGATATCAAGGAGCTTGATGCGGAGCTTGCGCAAATCGACGCACAATTTGACGACCTTCTGATGAAAATTCCGAATATCCCGCATTCCAGCGTTCCCGACGGTGCGGATGATCGCGACAATGCGGAGGTACGCAGGTTCGGAGAACCGACAAAGTTTGATTTTGAACCGAAAGCACATTGGGATCTCGGCGAGTCGCTGAACATTCTTGATTTTGCGGATGCGGGCAAGATAACGGGTGCAAGGTTCACGGTCTATCGCGGACTCGGTGCAAGGCTTGAGCGTGCGCTGATAAACTATTATCTTGATGTACATACCGAAAACGGCTATACGGAGATTCTTCCGCCCTATATGGTCAACAGAGCTTCCATGACGGGAACGGGTCAGCTCCCGAAGTTTGAGGATGATGCATTCAAGGTTGCGGGCACGGACTACTTCCTTATCCCGACGGCAGAGGTTCCCGTTACAAACATTCACCGCGGCGATATTCTGAACGGTGAGGAGCTTCCCATCAAGTATTGCGCTTACAGTGCATGTTTCCGCAGCGAAGCGGGCAGTGCGGGCAGGGACACAAGGGGTCTTATCCGTCAGCATCAGTTCAACAAGGTTGAACTCGTGAAGTTCGTAAAGCCCGAAGACAGCTATGATGAGCTTGAAAAGCTTACGCATGATGCGGAACGCGTCCTGCAGGGTCTCGGCCTTCCCTATCGCGTTGTTTGCCTCAGCACGGGCGATTTGGGCTTCAGCTCTGCAAAAACCTATGATATCGAGGTATGGATGCCCAGTTACGGCAGATACGTTGAAATAAGCTCCTGCTCCAATTTTGAGGATTTCCAGGCGCGCAGAGCGCAGATTCGCTTCCGCAGGGATAAAAAGAGCAAGCCCGAACTTGTTCACACACTTAACGGCAGCGGCGTTGCAATCGGAAGAAGCGTTGCGGCAATCCTTGAGAATTATCAGCAGGCCGATGGCAGCATTCGCATTCCCGAGGTGCTTGTGCCCTACATGCACTGCGATGTAATCAAATAAGCCGCATATCTAAAGGCAGCTTTGCTGTCGGCATCGAAATTGAAAAAACATTGCAGCTGAGTTTGAAATCAAAAAAGCGTTCCGCACAACACGGGACGCTTTTAATTTTTGATAATCAGCTTTAAGCCGAACTGTTCACTTTTATGTCTGCGGGCTTGTACGTTCACGGACTGCGGGGGAAGTGAACAGCCCGCGAACCCGATACCGACCGTAAAGGGTTCGAAATCGGCTTTTGCTCTGCACTTGCAGAAAAGCGCAAAATGCGGTATGATAAGGATGGAAAATTGTGCGCCGATATGCGCACGGAACATTAAACCCGGACGGTTTTAACGAAATGAAAAATATCTATCTTATATCAACCGGCGGAACAATTGCATGTGTGCCGACCGATAACGGGCTTAAGCCCGAGCTTTCGGCAAGGGAGCTTTTGAACCTTGTTCGCGGAGAAACTTCGAATTGCGCAGGCAGCACTTGTGAGGGTGCAAAGCAGTGCAGCGTTTTCGGCAATGTTCATTGTGTTGATCTTTTCAGCATGGATTCATCCAATATTCAACCTGAGGAATGGATCACCATTGCGGAAGCGATAAACCAATATGCGGACAAATGTGACGGAATTGTTTTGACACACGGAACGGATACCATGGCATACACTGCAAGCATGCTCAGCTTTATGCTTGCGGGGATTCGGATTCCCGTTGTGCTGACGGGTGCGCAGTATCCCGCGGTTTATCCGGACTCCGACGGAAGACGCAACCTTGAAAATGCAATCATTGCGGCAACGGCGCTCACGGGCGGGGTATATATCTGCTTCGGCAATTCGCTGATGCTCGGCTGCCGCGCCGTAAAAACGCGCACAACATCGCTCAATGCGTTTGAATCGATTAATTACCCATATATCGGCACCGTAAGCGACGGCAGAATGCTTGCGCTGCACAGTCCGCAGGTTCGCAGCGAATACAGCTTTTCAACCGACATTGATCCGCGGGTTGCGCTCATAAAGCTTATTCCCGGACTCAGCCCGAAATTGCTTGACTGCTGCCTCGACTGCGACATTAAGGGAGTTGTTGTGGAGGCTTTCGGTTTGGGAGGAATGCACAGCATTCGCCGCAATCATCTGAAGGCAATTGAAAGGCTGATGGCGAACGATATTCCCGTAATTCTGACTTCGCAGTGCCTGTACGAACAGAGCACGCCCGATATTTACGAGGTCAGCCGTCCGCTGAAGGAACTCGGAATCATTTCTGCCGGTGATATGACAACGGAGGCGGCAATAACAAAGCTCATGTGGGTTCTCGGACACACGAGCGGTATTGACGGCGTGCGCAATATGATGCAGACGAACCTTGTGGGTGAGCTGACTCAAAAGGATTGAGATTGCGGGATGCTTCGAATCGTTTCGAACATTCCGAAAACGGCAAAGCCCCGAACGGGGCGGAAAGGAACATAGAAACATGAAAAAAAGCATTAGATTTTTCACCTTTATGCTTGCGGCCGTTCTTGCGGCCTGTGCTTTCGCGGGCTGCGGAGGGAACGAACAGCCCGCAAACCCGACTCCGGATGCAAACGAAGTTTTGGGATCTCCGAATATTTACAACGAACTTCTGAATGCTTCTTCCGCGCAATTCCTGCGCATAAACTCTGACGGACAACAGAACGGTGAGCCGATTGTGATTCGCGATGAGGAAACGTTCAAAACCGAAGTTTTGCCGCTTATTCCGGGCGCTCAGGCTCGCGCGGACGCAGAGGCGACATATAATGCGGAATTCTTTCAAAAGTACTTCGTCGTTGCTGCAAAATTCTATGTTTCCAGCGGATCCACAAGCTTCAAACTCAGCGGAGTAACAACCTTTAACGGAAACATCAATATCAGCATCGCCTCGGGCGTGAACGGCGTCGGCACGGGCGATATGGCAGCTTTCCTCGGAATAATTTCACTCAGCTTGGATAAATACGATCCGGAAATGCCTGTGAATATTCTTTCGGTGCCGCTGATGACGGATAAGGAAAAAGAACAATAAGCGCGTTCGGGTCTGTTTTGAAACAGCTGCCGGTCAGCGAAAGAACAATTAGGCAAAATGAACAGTCGAAAAACGCAGATGCCTGATGCGGAGATTTGCAGCGGGTTCAGCGTTTTTGCGCAGTTTTAAAATGACGCTGCTTCAGCCGGCGCATCCCGCATATGCTTACTTGATACGTTTTTCATGCTGGAGACAAAAACAGATTGAAATGTAAAATTTGCTTCGGAGGCATTCGGATGAAAAAACAACTGAACAGAAGCGAACTGCTCGGCAGTCTGCCTGTGAAGCGTGCGGTGCTGATGCAGATTCTGCCTGCAATTGCAAGCCAAATGGTTGCATTGGCTTACGGTATTGCGGATACTTATTTTGTCGGCCTGCTAAACGATCCGGACAAAACGGCGGCGGTCACGGTTGCCAATGCTGCGTTTTTGATGCTCACAGCTCTCAGCAACCTTTTCGGCATCGGCGGCGCAAGCCTTATTGCGCGGCTGCTCGGTGCGGGAAAGCCCGATAAGGCGCGGGAGGTATCCGTATTCTGCTTTTACGGCGGGCTTTTGAGTGCAGCCGTTTTCGGTGCGGCGGTCGGCATTTTTAATGAACGGATCCTGCTCCTCTGCGGCGCGCGCGGTATGACGCTTGAATACGCAAAGGGTTATGTTTTTTACACACTGACGCTCGGTGCGGTGCCGACGGTGCTGACAACTTTGCTGACGAACCTTGTTCGCTCGGAGGGCGCGGCAGCGGCTGCAAGCTTCGGCGCGATTCTCGGATGCATTGTGAACATTGCACTTGACCCGATTTTTGTTCTTCCGTGGGGTTTGAACATGGGCGCAGCGGGTGCGGGTGCGGCAACCGCAATTTCGAATGCGGTAGGGCTTGCATTCTTTATCTGTTACATCATTAAACAGCGCGGAAAAACCGTTTTGGGATTAAATCCCGCACTGCTCAGTCATTCGCGTGAACATGCGGGCGCGGTACTGCGCATAGGTGCACCGTCCGCTTTGCAATATGCTTTGACGGTCGTTGCCGTTTCGGCGCAGATGAATTTTGTTGCAAAATACGGCAATGAGGCGGTTGCTGCCGTCGGTATAACGAAAAAGCTTGATCAATTGCCGCTGTTTTTTTCAATCGGCGTTGCCAACGGCATGCTGCCGCTGATAGGCTACAATTATGCTGCAAAAAAGTTTAAACGAACAGAGGATTCGTTCCGCTTCGGATGCATCATCTCACTGTCATTTGCGCTTTTTTGCGTTGTGATATATGAAATTTTTGCGCCGGGACTGGCATCGCTGTTTATCAAAAACGAGGTAACGGTGAAATACGCGGCAGCCTTCCTGCGCAGGATGGTGCTTGCAATGCCGCTGATGAGCCTTTGCTACCCGCTGATAATCAAATTTCAGGCGATGGGCAAAGCAAAAGAATCGATAACGGTTTCGATTCTTCGCAAGGGAGTTCTCGATATTCCGCTTTATTTCATGATGGATGCACTGTTTCCGCTGTACGGCTGCATGTGGGTTCAGCCGATTGTTGACACGTTGTCCCTCGGGGTTGCGGCGGTGCTCAACAGGCGAATTGTGCGGCATGATGAATCAACTCGGCTTGAAGCGGAGAAAAATGCGGAATGATGCAGCTGCACCAAAATGAGCTGTCAACAGTAATATATATACAAGCCCGCCGGAAGTATTGCTTCCGTCTGCGGGAGAATAAGCTGCCTTCAGCGGGCAGAAAGGGGAATTTATGTCAAAACGCATTATACTGACGGGCGGCGGCTCCGCCGGTCATGTGACGCCTAACATCGCGCTGCTTCCGTACCTTCGCGCACAGGGGTGCGAAATTCATTATATCGGACTTGCCGGAAGCATTGAGGAGAAATTGATTTCGGAACAGCGTGATGTCAAATTTCATGCTATCGAATCCGGAAAATTCCGTCGTTATTTTTCGCTGAAAAACCTTTCAGACCCGTTCAAAGTGCTTAAGGGAATATCTCAATCCAAAAAGCTGATGAAATCGCTTCAGCCCGATGTTGTGTTCTCAAAGGGCGGTTTTGTGAGTGTGCCGGTTGTTATTGCCGCGAAAGGAAAAACAACAGTAATTTGTCATGAATCGGATTATACTCCGGGGCTTGCGAACCGAATTGCGGGCAGATTTGCCGACACGATTTGCGTAACATTTGAGGACACGCTGGAGCACCTCGGCAAGAAGCGCAGCGCCGCAGTTCATACAGGAACGCCGATTCGCCGTGAGCTTTTCAGCGGCAAGCGTGAGCGCGGACTTCAATTCCTCGGTTTTGACGGCAAAAAACCTGTTATACTTATTATGGGGGGAAGTCTCGGAGCGGCTGCATTGAACGACGGAGTTCGGGCAGCGCTGCCGAAACTTACAAAGCAATTCGATATTGTTCATCTTTGCGGGAAGGGCAAGCTGGATGAAAGCATCAACTGCCCGGGTTACAGACAATATGAGTATATCGGCAGAGAGCTGCCGGATCTGCTTGCAGCGACCGAACTTGTTGTAAGCCGCGCAGGTGCAAATGCCGTGTTTGAATTTCTCGCGCTCGGCATTCCCGCGCTGCTTGTTCCGCTGCCCCTCGGCGCAAGCCGCGGCGATCAAATCCTGAATGCGGAATATGTTCGCAAAAAGGGTTATGCGGCCGTTCTTCCGCAAGAGGAGCTGACCCCGGAAGTGCTTGTTGACAGGGTGAACGAGCTGTATGCTTCTCGTGAGACTTATCGCGCAAATATGAAAGCGGACCCGACATTGGACGGCACTCAAGAGGTTATGACTGTTATTATGAATGCAATTAATAAAAAGAACACGCATTGAATTCAAAAAATGCTGAAATTTCTTGCAAAACTGTTTATTAAGACTCCGAGGGAGTATGATGACCCCGCAACGCGCCGTGCATACGGCGTGCTTTGCGGTGCGTGAACGGCACCGCGTAAAGCCATTACGTTTATGCGGTTAAGAATGCAATCAATAACGGAAATTGCGTTAGTAAGGTGAAAAATGCTGAAATTTCTTGCAAAACTGTTTATTAAGACTCCGAGGGAGTACGATGATCCCGCAACGCGCCGTGCATACGGCGTGCTTTGCGGTGCGTGAACGGCACCGCGTAAAGCCATTACGTTTATGCGGTTAAGAATGCAATCAATAACGGAAATTGCGTTAGTAAGGTGAAAAATGCTGAAATTTCTTGCAAAACTGTTTATTAAGACTCCGAGGGAGTACGATGACCCCGCAACGCGCCGTGCATACGGCGTGCTTTGCGGTGCGTGAACGGCACCGCGTAAAGCCATTACGTTTATGCGGTTAAGAATGCAATCAATAACGGAAATTGCGTTAGTAAGGTGAAAAATGCTGAAATTTCTTGCAAAACTGTTTATTAAGACTCCGAGGGAGTATGATGACCCCGCAACGCGCCGTGCATACGGCGTGCTTTGCGGTGCCGTTGGCATACTGCTGAACATTCTGCTTTTTGCAGGGAAATTCATTGCGGGCAGCCTTGCAAAATCCGTTGCCGTGACTGCGGATGCGTTCAACAACCTTGCGGATGCGGGCAGCTCGGTAATAACCATGATTGGGTTCAGGCTTGCGGGACAGAAACCGGATAAGGAACACCCTTTCGGACACGGCAGGTTTGAATATATTGCGGGTCTGCTGGTTTCGGCTGCAATAATTCTCATGGGCGTTGAGCTGCTTAAAACTTCGGTTGAAAAAATCATTGCGCCTCAGGCAGTTGAGTTTTCGGTTCTGACAGCATTGATACTGGTTTTTTCCGTTGCCGTGAAAATCTATATGGCGGTTTACAACGGTTCTCTCGGCAAAAAACTTGCATCGCCCGCACTCGCCGCAGCGGCCAGGGATTCACTTTCCGACAGCATTGCAACGGCAGTTGTACTCGTTTCATCGGCTGTCGGTCACTTCCTCGAAATTAATATTGACGGTTGGTGCGGTGCGGCGGTTGCTGTGTTCGTGCTTCGCGCCGGAATAATGTCGGTTCGGGATACGCTCGCGCCCTTGCTTGGGACTGAGCCCGATCCGGAATTTGTAAAAAGAATCAACGACATTGTTCTCTCTTACCCGGAGATTTCAGCGATTCATGATCTCATAATTCACGATTACGGCCCGGGAAGGCAGATAATTTCGCTTCACGCCGAAATGCCGACCGAATCGGGTTCGGATATTTTTAAGCTGCATGATATCGTTGACAATGCCGAACGCCGACTTCGGAAGGAACTTGGCTGCGATGCAACGATTCATCTTGACCCTGTTGCGGCGGAGGATGAGCAGACACAGATGCTTCACGAGCGTATGGAAGCGGCTCTGTTTGAAATCAACAGTGGGTTGACGATGCATGATTTTCGAATTGTTCCCGGTCCGACGCATACCAATCTGATTTTCGATGTTGTTGTGCCGTATGACAACAAGATGCCGCAGGCAGAGATCCTTGAAAAAATCGAATATGCCGCAGCGGAACTGCCTTCAGGGAAAAACGGCGGAAAATACTATGCTGTCGTTCGTTTCGACAGACCGTTCACGTGATGCTTCAGGAAATATCTCGGATGAAACAGATCGGCTGCACGGCATTATTTCCCGGGAAATTTATGCATATTGCGCAATAAAGCCGAGTAACGGTTCGTTATGCAACAAAAAAAGTAATATGCGGCGCAATATATAAATACGGATTTTTTTTGCTGTCAAAACGGCTGAAAAAGTGGTATAATCCATGTATGCGTGAATTGGATACGCGGAAAACATAATGTAATTTTAGGAGGTTCACAAATGCCCGAAACGAGACCCTATATCCCGTGGGATGTTATCACAAATTTCATGAAAGATGCGTTCATGGGCTATGGCGTTCCCGAAAGGGATGCGGAAATCTGCACCGATGTTCTTGTTGAAAGCGACAGACGGGGGATAGAGAGCCACGGCTGCAATCGTTTCAAACCGATTTATATCGACAGGTTCGAACAGGGAATATTGAACCCTGTCACAAATATTGAAGTGCTGCGCGAAACGCCCACAACGCTTGTTTATGATGCTCATAACGGCATGGGCATGGTTGCGAGCCACAGCATGATGGAAAAGCTCATCAAAAAAGCGAAAACTTACGGAATGGCAGCCGGTGCAATCCGCAACTCCAGTCATTACGGTATTGCGGGTTATTGGGCAATGATGGCAACTCGGGAAAACATGATAGGCTTCACCGGAACGAATGCAAGGCCGAGCATTGCGCCCACTTTCGGCGTTGAACCCATGCTGGGAACCAACCCGTTCACAATTGCAATGCCGACTGATGAACCGTTCCCGTTTGTGATTGACTGTGCAACATCGATCACCCAACGCGGCGAAATCGAAGTTCTTGCAAGACAGGGCAAACCCACACCGGAAGGGCGTGTTATCGGGCGGGACGGAAAGTTTATGACCGACAGCGATGAAATTCTTGCGGCACTTTTGCGCGGCGAAGCAAGCTTCATGCCCGTCGGCGGATATAAGGGATACAGCTATGCAACCGTGGTTGAAATCCTTTCCGCTGCGCTTGCACAGGGCAACTACATGAAGATGCTCACCGGCATTGCGGCGGACGGTTCCAAAAAACCGCATGGGTTGGGGCATTATTTCATGGTTTTCGATCCGGAAGCGTTCATGGGAATCGATGCGTTCAAAAAGACTGCCGGGGATATTCTGCGCGCTTTGCGTGCTTCGAAGGTTGCGCCCGGGCGCGAACGCATATACACGGCGGGAGAAATGGAATATCTGAAGTGGCTGGATCGAAGGGACAAGGGCGTTCCGGTCGGCGAATCGGTTCAGCGCGAACTCGCCGCCGTTCGCGATAAACTCGGTCTTTCGCAGTACGTTTTTCCGTTCGAAAGGGAAACTTCGGCCGAAATGAATCCGGATAAATGAATTTGAGCATTAAAAGGGAAATTCACGACAATTTCAAAACCGACCTTGCCTAAAATTAAACCTGCCGCTCGAGGGATGAAGCCCGAGCGGCAGGCGGCGGTTGATTCAATTCCGCCCGTATATTTAAATTATTATCGTTTTTTGTTACCGGAAACGATAAAACCGAAACTTAGGTTCAAATTGTTTTGCAATCAAGGCTGAACGCATGATTGATCAGCCCTGCGGTGTTTCTCTCGGATATCTGCTTGCATAATCGGCAAATTCTGCATAAAGCTCTTCATATGCTTTTTTATTGGCTTCCTGCCAGGTAAGACCTTCCCTGCGATAGTTTGAGGCAAGCGGAAGCAGTCGATTATTATATATGGTATCGCACCCATAGGGCTCAGAGTAGGAGATTATGACCATCCTCTGTTTATCAACGGTGATCCGAAAACCCATACCGATGCCGCTCATAGAAAAAGTAGGATTGGGGTGACTTGTGAAGACATACACATCCGCCGTGATTTCGGTTTCTGTTTCATCCACAATCTGCTTGACATACACCTCCTTAATGAATACAGCGGTGAAATTGTAATCCGGATTGAATTTCATCCGGTCGATCGCAATTTGATTATCCCAAAAGAACAGATCCGTATCCTCGTTTCTGTCCATAATGTTGGAAAAATCCATAAGCTCAAGGTTCATACAGCCGACGTAATAGCGGCACTGCATTTCCGCTGCAAGCCATTCGACAGTTACGGGATCGGGTCTCGGATTTAGGTCTGCCATCGGGGCTTCGGTTTCCGGTGCGGCGGTGGGGGTCTCCGTCGGCGCGGCGGTTTCGGAAGCAGCCGAATGCGGCGGGGCGGTGTTCTGTGCGTCTTTGTCGTTGGTTCCCTTGCAGGATGCAAGAACAAATGCGGACAGCAGCGCAAGGATAATCGATAAAAATCTTTTCATTTTTTGATCCTCCGTATTTTGAATTTGCTATCGCTTTTTTTGTTGTCGGAAACGATAAAACCGAAACTTAGGCTCAAATTGTTTTGCAATCAAGGCTGAACGCATGATTGATCAGCCCCGCGGTGTTTGTCTCGGATAGGCAGTGGCAAAAGCAACCGTTTCGGCATAGAGTTCTTCATATGCCTTTTTATTGGCTTCCTGCCAAGGCAGCCCTTCCCTGCGATAGCTTGAGGCAAGCGGAAGCAGTCGAGCAGTATATATGGTAGAGTACCCAAAGGGCTCAGAGTAGGAGATTATGACCATTCTCTGTTTATCAACGGTGATTTGAAAACCCCTATCGCTGCCGTCATCGTCAAAGCTGTAAGTTGGATGCCTCGTGAAGACATACACATCCGCCGTGATTTCGGATTCTGTTTCATTCACAATCTGCTTGACATACGCCTCCTCAATGGTTACAGCGGTGAATTTGTCATCCGGATCGAATTTGATCCGGTCGATCGCAAATTGATTATCCCAAAAGAACAGATCGGTATCCTCGTTTCTGTCCATAATGTCGGAAAAATCCATAAGCTCAAGGTTCATACAGCCGACGTAATAGCGGCGCTGCATTTCCCCTGCAAGCCATTCGACGGTTACGGGATCGGGTCTCGGATTTGGGTCTGCCGTCGGGGCTTCGGTTTCCGGTGCGGCGGTGGGAGTCTCCGTCGGCGCGGCGGTTTCGGAAGCAGCCGAATGCGGCGGGGCGGTGTTCTGTGCGTCTTTGTCGTTGGTTCCCTTGTAGGATGCAAGAACAAATGCGGACAGCACCAACACGAAAACAAGAGAAAGAGACAGGATTTTTTTCATTGCTTAAATACCTCCTTGAAACTGAGAGTGATTTGTTCACTTCCCCAACGGATTTATCGGCCGTCGGGTGCGGGACGTTTCTTCGCAGATTGTTTTTTGCAAAGGACTGAATTCCGATGCAGTTCTGGTATACAAAAAGAATAACATATCCAAGCAGCGGGGTCAACCCCGTTTTGCCCTGAAATTGTGAACAATTTGTTAACAATTCATTTGCAAAACACTTGAGCGGATTTTGCTTGGTTCATTTGATTTTCATTGCGATGAAACCAACATTTCCTCCGGAGTTTACCGCATTGATATTGTTTGCAAAAAGCAGATCATCGGCATGAACTTCCCGTGCAAAATCGATGATATTGCCGTACCAGCTGCGATAGTCAATAATGTAAATTGTTGAATAATGGTCGCAAAGGAACGCGGGCAGCGGATTTCCGAAGCTTTCCTTGACTAAAATAAGCACGGAATCATCCTTTATGTTTGGATTGGTCACAACGGAAAACGGATTGTTTCCGCCGGAAAAAGTTCGATATTTTGCCAGAGCATGGAGCTCGCTCACGTCCGCAACGATCGGACAATCCGTTGTGTTGTCATCGGCATCTGTTACGGTGAGCGTTACTCCGTCGCTGACAGGGTAGAATGCTTCAATGGTCTCTTCCGGCAGGAGCTTTTCATCGCATCCGTTTTCAAAATAGAGTGTGCCGAGGAAACCATCAAAATTTACAGCACGATGAGCATCAAGCGGAATCGGCGCAATGCCCTTTGCTTCGCAGAAAGCCTCATATCCGAGGTATGCACCGCGCGCCGTCCAGTGCGGATCGGTGCGGAAATAGATGAACTCGCCGCTGTGTTCCCGGAGCTTATCCCAAACCGGGACGGGCTCGACACTTTCGGGAAGAGCAGCGTAAATTGAAGAAATGTTCGTTTCCATATCCGAATAATCGGGAATGAGTTCCTTCATATCATCGGGAAGAAGCACGCCGTATGCAGTCGGGATAACGAGGCAGTAAACCTGCGTTTCCCCCGCAAGCGCATCGGCTGCTTTGCCGATGAGTGCGGCGTATTTTTTTGAAATATCCTCATTGAAGCTGCATTTTTCATATGCCTGAGAGCCGATTCGAAAAGAATCCGCTCTGTATAAAACAAAATCCGTAGGTGCAGCGGACGGAGCGGGTGAAGCAGGCGAATCGGGGGCATCGGTTTCAACTTTGCAGCCCGCAAAAAGCAGTGCACATGCAAGCAGCAGAATAAAAAAACTTTTGATTTTCATAGGTAATCTCCGTTAATAAGTTTATTTTAAAACCGCATTAACTCCGGCGGTATCGGCCGTTATGCAAACAAATATATAAAGTCCGCTTTCGAACCAAACTGAGTTATCATATTTTGAAACTTCGCTCGGATTGTATCGTTCCGCATTCTGTCGGCTCGATGCAATGTATTTTTCAAGCACGGCACGAATTGCGGGCAGCTGCGAGTCGCTGCTCGCTTTGCACATGATGAGTGCGTCGGCGCGTCCCCCGCCGCAAAGATACATTCGAACCTCAACATCATTCGGCAGTCCGTTGAGAATGTATTCCGAATACTCGCTTGCGTCCTCAAGTTCGGCGGCATAGTGCACCTCTTTAAGCAGCCTTGAAAACGTTTCTTCGGCATCGATCGGCGTCGGCGTGCCGTTTTTCGGTGTGCAGGCCTGCAAAAGCAGGATAATGCCCGCAAACATGGCCAATATTGCCACAGCTTTAAACCTTTTCATAAATACCACACTTTCATATTTTATATCGTTTTTATCGGAAACGACTTAACCGAAACTCAAGTATAAACCGATATACAATCAAAGAATAACATATCAAAGCAGTGATGTCAACCCCGTTTTGCCCTGAAATTGTGAACAATTTGTTAACAATTCATTTTTCGCGGTGTAAAAACGGCAGAAACAAAATCTGCCGCCCGAGCGATGAAACCCGAGCGGCAGGCGGCGGTTGATTCAATTCCGCCCGCAAAGGCGGGGGTTACTCCGAAAAAGTCGCACTCTTCGGCCGAATCAGGCGGATCTTGCAAGCAGTTGTACCACCACTACTGCTTATAAGATCTCTTAGAGATCGATCCAGAAGGTGATCTGTATGCTGCGAAACAAGGATGTTATTAAGCCACATATCCTTATTGTTTACGGTAAGGCTTGTGGAGTTGACCTGCGTCACAATAACGGAGTGAGAGTATCTTCCTTTGGCTGCGTTATAGACTTGGAGGATATCCCCGGTACGCGGAACGACGGTTAGCTGCGTCCAAACCTTGTTGTTATTGTATCCCGTTGCCCGCGGACCGTACCCGGTGTTGGTTGTTACATAATCCCAAAAATCAACCACCCTGATAAACGCACCGCTTCCGTACTGATACGGTGAATCGGCATTCCTGCCGTACCAAGTCGATGTCTGCCGATAGTTTGCAGCGACCCGCGCCTTCAATGCGGCGGTGTTGTCCAAAGAATAACCTTTGGTGCCGCCGTAACCCGACCACATGCACTGTGAAACAAAGTTTGTGCAATCCAAACCCATGCTCTTGAAGATACCGTTATGTTTTACTTTTGCAAATCTCCTCGCATAAGCCACGGCAGCGGCTCTGTCATAGCTTACGGTCACGGATTTTGTGCCTTCGGGCAGTTCATCCGAGGCGGCAGCTTCGCTTGCAAGAACCGTATCAAAAGTTCCTGCGCAGGCAAGGATGATCGCAAGGATAATCGAGAAAAATCTTTTCATTTTTTGACCTCCGTATTTTGAATTTGTTATCGCTTTTTTTATCGGAAACGATTAAACCGAAACTTAGGTTCAAATTGTTTTACGATCAAGGCTGAACGCATGATTGATCAGCCCTGCGGGGTTTGTCTCGGATACGCGGTTGCTTCATATACATATTCGGCATAAATCTCTTCATATGCCTTTTTATTTGCCTCCTGCCAGGTCATCCCTTCCTTACGATAGTTTGAGGCAAGGTAACTGAGCCAATTGTTATAGCGGCTTTCGCACGCATCGGGTTCCGAGTAGGCGATAATCACCATCCTCTCTTTATCAACTGTGATCCGAAAAGACTTACCGATGCCGCTCAGAGGTTGATCAGAAGAAGGGTGACTCGTGTAGACATACACATCTGCGGTGATTGCGGTTTCTGTTTCGTTCACGATATTCTCAATTGCGGTTTCCTCAACAGTTACGTTAATGTAATTGTCTTTCAAATCGAGCATCATTCTGTCGATCTCAAGCTGATTATCCCAAAAGAACAGATCCGTATCCTCGTTCCTGTCCATAATATCGGAAAAATCCATAAGCTCAAGGTTTATACAGCCGACGTAATAGCGGCGCTGCATTTCCCCTGCAAGCCATTCGACGGTTA
>ERZ839823.298-NODE-298-length-76542-cov-4.801221_pt1 | contig 76542 bp, 62 predicted proteins | sample MGYA00519862_ERZ839823 | MGnify/ENA primary metagenome ERZ839823 (study PRJEB31850, sample SAMEA3708853) | human gut metagenome | biome: human gut; feature: human-associated habitat; material: faeces | place: China | collected 2014 ...
GAAAAGTGCGAACATAAAAACAGTTTCATCAATATTCTCCTTTATATATAAATTCTTATTTGTTGATCTAAGCTGTGTATACCATACTCTCCAATGAAAGAACGCCCTGATATAGCGAAATATTGCCGTTTTCCTGCGTACGTGCGTACACACTCCACAGGAATTCTAAGGGGCCTGCCCCCTTAGCACACGGACTTTGGAACAAAGTCTAGTGTGTTACGCCTTGCCAGAGGTGTACAGGCTCCCGGTATGCACGTACGAAGCAATTGCCATCAATGCCCCATATAAGTGGCGATCAAGTTCGCATAAAGCGACCTTGATCCCGCAAAACAAAAGGCAGGATACCATCACCACGATGATGCCCTGCCTCTGTTCGTTCCTGTTTACCGTTCCGAGTAGTCCTTCCGCAGAATTTCCGATAAACAAAAAACGTACCCGAACCCTTTCTCGTAAAGAATCGGGTTCGAGTACGAACTGAATGCTGGAGCAATAAAAAACCACCACAAAGGCGCCTGTCCCCTTTGTGGCGGTTTTGGTCCAGTCCTAGAGCGTGTGGCCGTAAGCGTCGGCAGCCTTGATGGCGGCGGCGAACTTTTCGTCGGTGAAGGGCTCGGGGTTTCCCTGCTTCCACTCGTTGGTGGCGTGCGCGAACTCGCACAGGGCAGGGATGTCGGCCTCGGAAAGGCCGACCTGCTCAAGCGTCACGGGCAGCCCCATCTGCTTGTTAAAGGCGGCGTAGCGCTCAAGGTTCTCGGTATCGCCCGTATAGGCAAACAGCACGAGCACGCCCAGGCTCACGACCTCGCCGTGCAGGTAGGTTCCCTCGCGCGGAATGCTGCACGTCGCATTGTAGAACGCGTGCGCCACGCTCGAGTTGTAGTAGTAATCGTTTTGGTTGGTCAGGTTCGAGACATAGCCCGTGTTGACCACGATGTCGAGCGCGATCTGCTTGACGGCCTCGCTCGACAGATTCTGGCGCACGTCCTCAAGACCCTGGACGCCGTAGGTAAACAGCGGCTCGGAGCAGGTGTGGGCGAGTGCCAGGCCAAGACCGGCGGTGTGTTCTAAATTGCCGGCGCTCGTGGCGTACTCGACCTCGGGCTGCTTGGACAGGGCATCGCCCACGCCGGCCCAGAAGTACTCCGCCGGAGCCTCGGCGATGATCTTGGGGTTGATGAAGATATGCGCCGGACGGTTGGGGTACGAATAGCCCTCGAGCGAGCCGTCGTCGTTGTAGACAACGGCAATGGCGGTCGCGGCCGAGCAGTTGGAGCAGATCGTCGGTACCGTAAAGACGATCTTCTTGAGCTCGATGGCCGCCGTCTTGACGGTATCGAGCGCCTTGCCGCCGCCGCATGCGATGAGCACATCGGCCTCTTGGCAAGCGGGGGAGTTTACAACCTTGGCGATATTGGTGCGCGTGCTGTTAGTACCGTAGACGCGCGTCTCCAGAATCTCTACGTTGGTGCCGGCCAGCACGGCTTCGATGCCGGGGAGCGCCGCCGCTAGCGCCCGTTTACCACCGATGATTGCTACCTTGGTCGCTCCGTACTCAGCCAGCGCGCGGGGCAGCTCGTCAAAGCAATCCTCGCCGACGGTATAGTCGCTCATTCCAATCGTGCGCATAGTAGCCTTCTTTCGTTAGATAAAGTGCTTTCAGGTATTTTGCTCCAAGAGAAGGTCTGCGACTGCGAGAAATTTCTAAAGTATGAAACCGATGTTGAGGGTTTTTTGCCGGCGTTGACCGTGCTACCATACAGCGCATAAGCGTTGATGGGGACGAGTAGTCGGCCGTCCGCATGCTACAGAGAGCGGGGAGCGCTGAGATCCCGTGCATGCGACCGATGAAAATCACCCCGGAGCTGCGGTCCCAACGGATGTGTCGTGCAGGCTCGTCTTAGTAGACATCGCCGAGATGGTCGTCGATACAGGCCAGCCGAGTAACGGATGCGAGCGCGCGAATACGCGGGCGAGGGCATCTAAGCTGGGTGGTTAAGCGAAGAGCTTTTGCGGGCGTGCAGCCCGTTTGCGGCGCTTCGTCCCAGCTTGTAGGGACGGGCGCTTTTTTTGGTGCCCAGAGGGCGTGCGCGCCCATGACATGAAAGGGGTACCGTGGCAAACGAGTACAAGCAGACGATGAATCTGCCCAAGACCGGTTTTCCCATGCGTGCCGGTCTTTCCAAGTCCGAGCCCAAGCGACTCAAGGACTGGCAGGACAACAAGGTCTACGAGCAGGTTCTGAAGAAGAACGAGGGTCACAAGAAGTTCGTGCTGCACGACGGCCCTCCGTACGCCAACGGTCCGATCCACATCGGCCATGCCATGAACAAGATCTCCAAGGACATGATCAACCGTTACTGGATGATGCAGGGCTATGAGGTTCCCTATGTCCCCGGTTGGGACTGCCACGGTCAGCCGATTGAGCACAAGGTCGAGGAGAAGCTCGGCACCGAGAAGTTCAACCAGACTTCCACGGCCAAGATCCGTGAGCTCTGCAATAAGTTCGCTGTCGAGAACATCGAGCTGCAGAAGGCCGGCTTCCTTCGTCTGGGCGTGCTCGGCGACTGGGACAACCCCTACCTGACGCTCTATCACCAGCATGACGCTGCCGACATCGAGGTCTTTAAGGCCATGTTCGACAAGGGCATGATCTATCGCGGCCACAAGCCGGTTCACTGGTGCAAGCACTGCCACACCGCACTCGCCGAGGCCGAGATCGAGTACTCCGACGAGACGAGCCCCTCTATCTTCGTCCGCTTTGAGATGACATCCAAGCCCGCCGGCCTCGAGAACTTCGACGGCCCGGTCGACTTTATCATCTGGACGACCACGCCGTGGACCATCCCCTCCGACCAGGCCGTTTCCCTTAAGCCCGGCGCCGCCTATGTCGCCGTTGAGCACGACGGCCGCGCCGAGGTCATGCTCGAGGACCTTGCTCCCAAGTGCTGCGAGGAGTTTGGCTGGGAGTACACCCCGGTCATGGTCGACGGCAAGCCCTACGTGGTTCCCGCCGAGACCTTCCACCACATCCACTACAAGCAGCCGATCTTTGACGGCGTCGAGGGCGTGGCGCTGCTGGCCGATTACGTCGGCGTCGACGACGGTACCGGTATCGTCCACAACTCGCCCGGCCATGGCGTCGACGACTACTTTGCCTGCCTCAAGGAGGGCATCACCGACATCTGCATGCCGGTCGATGACGACGGCAAGTTCTACACCGGTGAGGAGTTTGGCACCGGCGGCCCCTTCAGCGGTATGGATACCGATGAGGCCAACCCGCACATTATCGAGTTCCTGCGCGAGCGCGGCACCCTGGTCCTCGAGAAGAAGATCACGCACAGCTATCCGCACTGCTGGCGCTGCAAGCACCCGGTGCTCTTCCGGGCTACCGACCAATGGTTTGTCTCGATGGACAAGACCGGTTTGCGCGAGCAGGCTGGCAAAGAGGTCCGCGAGAACGTCAAGTGGTATCCGGCCCATGCCGCCAACCGCATTGGCGCCATGGTCGAGCAGCGTCCCGACTGGTGCATCAGCCGCCAGCGCAACTGGGGCGTGCCAATCCCCAGCTACACCTGCGCCGACTGCGGCGAGAAGGTCATGAACGACGCCACGCTCGACGCCGTCATCAAGCTCTTCCACGAGAAGGGCTCCGACGCCTGGTTCACCGACGCTCCCGAGAGCTACCTGGGCGAGGCCTGCGTCTGCCCCAAGTGCGGTGGCCATCACCTCAAGGCCGATAAGGACATTCTTGACGTGTGGTGGGACTCCGGCGTCTCCTGGAAGGCCGTCTGCGAGTACCGTCCCGAGCTGGAGTACCCGGCGGACGTCTACCTCGAGGGCTCCGACCAGCATCGCGGTTGGTTCCAGAGCTCGCTGCTCACTTCGGTGGGCGCCAACGGCCATGCTCCTTACAAGGCGGTCGTCTCGCAGGGCTTCACGCTCGATGGCCAGGGCCGCAAGATGTCCAAGTCGCTCGGCAACGTCATCGACCCCAATAAGGTCTGTGACGAGATGGGCGCCGACATCATCCGCCTGTGGGTTGCCTCCGTCGACACCAGCTCCGACGTTTCCATCGACCACGAGATTCTCGCTCGTACGTCCGATGCCTACCGTCGTTTCCGCAACACGCTGCGCTTCCTGCTCTCCGAGCTCGAGGGTCAGTTTGAGCCCGAGACCGACGGCGTCGCCTTTGCCGACCTGCTGCCGCTCGACAAGCTCATGGTTGCCCGCCTGACTCAGGTTCAGGCCGAGGTCGACGACGCTTACTCTTGCTACGAGTTCCCGCGCGCTTACCGTGCGCTTTATGACTTCGTGGTTACCGAGCTTTCCAACGTGTACCTCGACGCCCTGAAGGACCGTCTGTACTGCGATAAGCCCGGCTCGCTCGAGCGCCGCAGCGCCCAGACCGTGCTGGCCGAGCTCTTCTCGATGCTCATGCGCGACCTGCAGCCGATCCTGTCCTACACGGTTGACGAGGCCATGGCATATGCGCCCGCTGGCTGCGTCGATCACCAGAAGTACGCCGCGCTGCTCGATTGGTACAAGTCGCCCATCACGGTCGACGAGGCCAATGAGTTCGAGGGCGTGCTCGAGGCTTCGCTCGAGCTCCGTAGCGCCGTGACCAAGGCCCTTGAGGATGCCCGTTCTGCCGGCACCTTCACCAAGAGCCAGCAGGTCCGCGTCAAGGCGGTCGTTCCCGCCGAGATGTACGCGCTGCTGACCGGTGATAAGGCCGTCGACCTGGCCGAGTTCTACATCGTCTCCGATGTTGAGCTGACCCAGGGCGAGGAACTCTCCGTTGCCATTGAAGCTGCCGAGGGCGAGTGCTGCGACCGTTGCTGGAACTACCGCACCACCGTCGGCGAGTACAACGGCCACGCACATATTTGCAAGCGCTGCGCGAATGCCCTTTAAGGCACGGTAACTCGGCATTTTAGTTATAGGGAGAATTTAGGCGCCTTCGGCCCATTTGCTCCGCTGAAGAAAAGCGACATTCCGTTATCCGGAATGCCGCTTTCTTTTATGCTGGTTATTTATCTGACGTTAGCGAATGTGTCGTGCGCTCTGCGTGTGGCAATATAAGATGGTTATCTGCGTTAAATGGAATTTGATTATCTGAGGGTAGGGGATTTCTTTGGGTCGTGGTGCGGATATGACGCCGCCTTTGCGTTGGCGGTTGGGTGTTGCTGGTGGGGTGGCGCTGGTTGTGCTGCTTGTTGACCAGCTGACTAAGCTCGCGGTTCGTGCCGTGGGCGACGCCTTGCATGTGACCGTCATCCCCGGTGTTATCGACTTTATGTTTGTCCGCAATATCGGTGCTGCCTTTAGCATGGGCGAGGGGCATGGCATCGCGTTTGCCGTGCTGGCGTTGGCGGTCATTATCGCTATTGCCGTGTACCTCGTTCGTGCACCCCAGCTCGCCCATCTTGAGGTTGTGGGCATGGCGATGGTTGCGGGCGGTGCTATCGGCAACGCTATCGATCGTTTGGCCTTTGGCTTCGTGACCGATTTTATTGCCACCACCTTCATCGACTTCCCCGTCTTCAATGTGGCCGATATCGGCATTACGGTCGGTGTGGTGCTGGCGCTCTTCGGTTACATGTTCTTGAGCCCCGCGGCTCGTGAGGTCGATGCGACCGCCGAGCTTAACGCCCGTGACGAGGCCCGCGCCAAGCGCAAGGCTAAACAACGTGGGGAGCGTGCCCGCAAGATTCGCGAAAGGACTGAGCGCTAATGGCCGACATCCATATCCTTGTTGCCGACGATGCCGCTGGTCAGCGTCTTGACGCCTATCTGGGCGCCAATGACGGCTGCCCTACGCGCTCTGCCTGCGCACATCTGATTGAGGGTGGGGTCGTAGTGGTCAATGGCGAGACCTGCCTGTCCAAAAAGTACGCCGTGCGAGCCGGTGACCGTATTTCGGTTGATTTGCCCGAACCGCACGATCCCACCGACGTGATTCCCGAGGCCATCCCGCTCGACATTCGCTATGAGGACGACTACCTCATCGTGCTCTCCAAGCAGCGCGGCCTGGTGTGCCATCCTGCGCATGGTCATGAGAGCGGTACGCTCGCGAATGCGCTGGTCTATCACTGCGGTATCGACCATCTGGGCACCGTGCAGGGCGAGGACCGCCCCGGTATCGTACATCGTTTGGATCGCGATACCTCGGGTCTTATGCTTGCGGCAAAGGACGACGATACCCAGCGCGCGCTCCAAAATCTTATCCGTACGCGCACGCTCGACCGCCGCTACATTACGCTCGTTCACGGTCATATCGCCATGGATGAGGGCACCATTAACACCGGCATTGCCCGTTCTACACGTGACCGTGTCAAGATGGCGGTTTCCGATGATCCTTTTGCACGCCAGGCCATCACGACCTTTAAGGTCCTTGAGCGCTTTGATTCTACGCGCTTTGATGACGGCTACACACTCGTTGAGTGTCACCTGTTTACCGGTCGCACGCATCAGATTCGCGTGCACATGCGCCATATCAACCACGCCTGCGTGGGCGATCCGCTCTACGGTAAGTGCGATGCGCGTGCCGATCAGGGTCTGACCAGGCAATTCCTCCATTCCTGGCGCGTGGCGTTCGATCATCCCGTGACGGGAGAGCGCATTGAGTGCCGCGACGAGCTGCCGTGGGATCTCGCCGCCGTCCTCGACGACTTAGCCCCGCGTTCGCTTGGCCGCACTGCTGCCGGCGACGAAATCGTACCGCAGCTCGGCCTGCTCGAAGCCTAGCCAGTATTAGGTGGTTTCTTGAACTCGGTAAGCCTGCGGTAAGATATACGGTTGTTTACGTAACACGTTCCTGGGAGCCTGCATGCTCGCCTTTTTACAAACCAACACACCCATCGTGATCTTCAACCAGATTGTCGTCACGCTGCTCACGGTCTGCTTCTTGTACCAGGTGGTCTTCTTTGTCATCGGTGCTCTCCGCGGCGAGGTCGCGCCTCCCAAGGCCAAAAAACTCCACCGGTATGCCTTCTTTATTGCAGCACACAACGAGGAGGCCGTTATCGCCAACCTCGTTCGCTCCATCAAGGACCAGGATTATCCGTCCGAGCTCATCGAGGTCTTCGTGGTCGCCGATGCCTGCACCGATAACACCGCGCAGCTCGCGCGCGAGGCGGGCGCTGTCGTGTACGAGCGAAACGACCTGGCCCGTAAAGGCAAGAGCTGGGTCATGGACTTTGGTTTTGACCGCATTCTTAACGAGTATCCCGATACCTTTGAGGGCTTCTTTATCTTCGATGCCGACAACGTTATCTCCCGCGATTACGTCTCCAAGATGAATGACGCCTTTGACCAGGGCTTCCATGTGGTCACAAGCTACCGCAACTCCAAGAACTTTGGCAGCTCGTGGATCTCGGCAGCGAATGCCACTTGGTATCTGCGCGAGGCGCGTTTTCTCAACAACGCGCGCAACATCTGCAAGACGTCCTGCGCCGTATCGGGTTCGGGCTACCTTATCTCGGCTAGCGTTATTGAGGGCATGCACGGCTGGCAGTTCCATACGCTGACCGAGGATATTCAGTTCACCACGTTCTGCGCTATTCACGGCATTCGTATTGGCTATGCGCCGGCGGAGTTCTTTGACGAGCAGCCTGTGACGTTTAAGGCGTCCTGGAAGCAGCGTATGCGCTGGACCAAGGGCTTCTACCAGGTGTTCTTTACCTACGGTAAGCATCTGGTCAAGTCGACCTTCCGCTATCATCGTTTTGCCGCCTACGACATGTTTATGACGATTGCCCCTGGTATGCTGTTATCGCTGATTTCGATGCTCGCCAACGCCACGTTCCTGATCGTCGGTGGTCTTTCGCATGGCTTTTTGGCTACCGAGGTTGAGATGCAGGCTTGTGCCGCCTCGCTCATTATGACCTTCGCGATGATGTATCAGACCTTCTTTATCCTGGCGCTACTTACGACCATCTTCGAGTACAAGCACATTCATTGTGCGCAAAAGTGGCGCCTGGTGACCAACCTGTTTACCTTCCCGATCTTTATGTTCAGCTATATCCCCATCACGGTGGCTGCGTTGTTCCTGAAGGTCGACTGGGTCCCGACGCAGCATGCCGTCAGCGTTACCCTCGACGAGGTCATGCAGGGCGCTAAATAACCACCACCAAAACCACCACGAAGGGGACAGGCACCTCTGTGGTGGTTTTTGCTTTTGAGAGACTGCCCCGGGAGGTGTTCAATGGTCTATATTCCCTTTTGGATCTGCGCCTTTGCCGGTGCGGTGATTGATGTCCGTGAACGGCGGTTTCCCAACGCGCTTGCCGCCGCATGCGCCGTGGCGGCGTTTGCAGGCGTTTGGCTGGACAGGGGCTTGAACACGGCGCTTGACCACGCCGGTCCTGCCGTTATCGTGTACCTTTCCCTTGTGCTCACTGAGTCGCTCTGGCGTCGTGCTCGCCAAGCCTCCGGCATCGGCATGGGGGATGCCAAGGCGCTCTTCGCGCTTTGCACGTTCGACCCTCTGGGGGGCATCGTGGCATTTGCCGTCGCGCTCCTGGTCCTGGCCCTCTCCTGCCTCTTCACAAAATCGCGCTCCCTGCCATTGCTCCCGTTTTTGGTGCCGATATTTGCCATAATCGAGGTCGTGGGCTGCACATTGTAACCGATTGCGCATCCTTTTTAAGGAGCATGCCATGGCAACTAATCAAGAAACGGCCGTCATTAAGGCGCGCATGGACCGCATTCCCGCGGCGTTGTCGCCCGAGCTGGTCGAGCGTATCGCCGCCGACCGCGCCTCGGGTGTCGTTAATCCTTATCGATGCTGCGACGACCAGGTCATTCGTCGTATAGATCGCGCTGCCGACAAAGGCACGCTTATGCGTCCGGCGTTTATGCGCGATACCGAAAAGATTCTTCATCTTCCTGCGTACACGCGTTATGCAGGCAAAACGCAGGTCTTTAGCTTTCGCAGCAACGACGACCTGTCGCGGCGCGGCCTTCATGTGCAGCTCGTCTCGCGCATTGCCCGCGATATCGGCCGTGCCCTGGGCCTCAACTGCGATTTGATCGAGGCGATTGGCCTGGGCCACGATTTGGGCCACACGCCCTTTGGCCATGCCGGCGAGCGTTTCCTCAACGATATCTATCACGAGCGTACGGGTCGTTATTTTTTCCATAACGTGCAGTCCGTCCGCGTGCTCGACGCGTTGTACGGCCGCAACGTGTCGCTCCAGACGCTCGACGGCGTGCTGTGCCATAACGGCGAGTACGAGCAGCGTGTCTTTGAACTCTCGGACATGGCGTCGTTTGACCAGTTCGACCGTACCGTCGAGGACTGCATTGCCAAGGGCTATGGCGCGATCGAGCACCTGCGCCCCATGACCCTCGAGGGCTGTGTGGTGCGTATCTCGGATATCCTCGCCTACGTCGGTCGTGATCGTCAGGACGCCATTGCGGCGGGCCTGCTGTCGCCCGACGCTTTTGACGATGGTCGGGGCGGCGCCTATAACAGCTGGATTCTCACGCACGCTTCCATCGATATCGTTGAGCATAGCTATGGTAAACCGCGTATCGAGATGAGCGAGGACCTGTTTGAGGAGATCCGCCGGGCGAAGCGCGAGAACTACGAGAAGATCTATAGCAAGGGCGGTATCGAAGGCGATTCTGAGGCAGAGTTGCGTGAGGCCTTCGAAAAGCTCTACGACCGTTGCCTGCAGGATCTAAATAAAGGCGACGAGTCCTCTTACATCTTTAAGCATCACGTTTCGCGCATTGAGCAGCAGCTTTCCTACTACGATCGCACCTATGCCTGGCAGGACGACAAGGATCAGGCCGTCGTCGATTACATCGCAAGCATGACGGATGGTTATTTCTGCGAGCTGACGAGCAAATTGTTCCCAGGTCTAAAGTTTCCGCACCGCACCTATATTAACGAACGGTAGTTCGTATCCTTTCGGTATACTGTTGGTCAACAACGATTTTGATTAATGCACGGGATGGCTATGGACGACCTTTTTTCTGCTTCGACGCGCGAGCGCTCCTTTAAAAATGCGCCGCTTGCGGTGCGTATGCGCCCCAATTCGCTCGACGAGTATGTGGGCCAGCAAAAGGCCGTCGGTAAGGGCTCGTGGCTGCGCGCCGCGATTGAGCATGACGTGCTGTCGAGCGTGATTCTGTACGGCCCGGCTGGCACGGGCAAGACGACGCTGGCCCACATTATCGCCAACCATACCAAGAGCGAGTTTGTCGAGGTCAGCGCCGTGACGGGCACTGTGAAGGACCTGCGCCGCGTAATCGATGAGGCTAAGACCCGTCTGAACACCTACGACCGCCGCACCATTCTGTTTATCGATGAGATCCATCGCTTTTCGAAGTCGCAGCAAGATGCCCTGCTGCATGCGGTCGAGAACCGCACCGTCATTATGATTGGCGCTACGACGGAAAACCCGTACTTTGAGGTCAACTCGGCATTGCTCTCGCGTGGGCGTGTGGTAGAGCTTGAGCACCTGAAGGACGAGGATATCGCCACGCTCATTGAGCGTGCGCTCGAGGCGCCGCAGGGTTTAAACGGTAAGTTCTCGGCCGATGAGGATACGGTTAAGACCATCTGCACGCTGGCCGCGGGCGATGCTCGCTCAGCGCTCACGACGCTCGAGCTTGCGAGCGAGATTGCCGTTACGCGTCCCGATACCGAGGGGACGCCAGCGCCGGCGGCGGGGGAGCGCTATCCCATCACTGTTGACGATGTGAAGATCGCCAACCCACGTCGTGGCTTTTCGTATGACAAAAACGGTGACATGCACTACGACATTATTAGTGCGTTCATCAAGTCCATGCGAGGCAGCGACCCCGATGCCACGATCTATTGGCTCGCACGCATGATCGATGCGGGGGAGGATCCTAAGTTTATCGCTCGCCGCATTATGATTCAGGCTTCCGAGGATGTTGGCAACGCCGACCCACAGGCGCTTTTGGTGGCACATGCCGCGTTTAAGTCTGCCGAGGTCATTGGCTATCCCGAGTGTCGCATCAACCTGGCACAGGCTGCGCTCTATGTGTGCCTGGCGCCTAAGTCCAATGCGTGCGAGGCCTCGATCGATGCGGCGCTGGCCGATATCCATTCAAGTGGGCTTCGCGAGGTGCCCAGCTACCTGCGCGATCGTCACCGCCCGGGCAGCGATGAATACGGTGTGTATAAATATCCGCACGATTATCCCGAAGGCTGGGTCGATCAGCGCTATTTGCCCGAAGGCCTGGAGCGCGGCGCGTTCTGGCAGCCTGCGGGCCGCGGTTGGGAAGAGTGGCGTGTGGAGCAAAGCGAACGCGACCGTAGCGGCAACGCCCCCAAGTAGGTCATTGGCACCTCGCACATTCCCTTTGGGTATCTTTGCCCTTCTTTGGGGTACCATGAACAGCGTCTGTATTTCGATTCCTTCGGGAGGCTTGTATGAGTCCCATTCAAATCACCCTGCTGCTGCTCGCCGTTGCCGGCGTGTGGGCTGTTGTCGAGCTCGCGCTCACGCTGCGCAAGACCCGCACCGTCGTCGACTCGCTCGACAAGACGGTGAGCGACCTCAATAATACGCTCGCCGAGGCACAGCCCGTGGTGGCAAAGCTCGATGGCGCTGTCGATGAGCTCACCCCCGCGCTGGCACAGGTTGAGCCGCTCCTCAAGTCGAGCAAGACTGCCGTTGATGCTCTGACGTCTAACCTCGTTGAGGTTGAGGCGGTCGTTCGCGACATCTCCGAGGTCACGGGCAGCGTGGCCGAGGCCAGCAATGCCGTATCGAGCGTGACTGATTCTGCTGCTGGCGCCGTGCAGAAGCTCTTCAATAAGGTGAAGGCTCCTGCAGCCGACGCCGATCGCAAGCTCGCCGCTGCCGCCGCCGAGGCCGAGCAGCCTACTGAGCGCGTTCTGATTGGCGATGACGATGCCGCTGCTGACGATGACGATGTTCAGAAGCCCGCTGCTAAGCCTGCTCAGTATTACACCTATACGCCTGCCGAGACCTCCGAGGAGTCCTGCGATGAGTAGTGAAGCAACCTGCCCCATTACGCTGAGCGTTGCCGGTGATCCGCGTCTCGCGCGCTTGGTGCGCATGACGGCCGCTAACGTCGGCGCCCTGTGCTCTATGTCCGTCGATCGCATCGAGGATATCCGCATGGCTGCCGAGGAAGCCTTCATCTTTGGGTGCACCGCGGTCGACTGCGACGACATCACGATCAATTTCGATGTGGACGAATCTCACGTCGGCATGACCTTTACCTTTGGGGAACAGGCCACCGTCGACGAGGATGACCAGGCTACTGTGTATGCCGAGCTCATTTTGGCGAGTGTGTGCGACTCCTACGAAAAGACTACAGCGCCCCTAACGCTTTCCCTCGACCTCAAGGCGGATATCTAATATGATCGAACGCTCCCGGAGCGGCAAGACCGCTTGGGACAAGGAGAAAACCCGCGAGCTGTTTCGTCGTTATAAGGAGACCGGTGATCCGGATGCTCGCGAGCAACTCGTCATGTCCCATATGAACCTGGTAAGGTTTCTTGCCAACAAATTCAAGAACCGCGGCGAGCCGCTCGATGACCTTTTGCAGGTCGGGTACTTGGGCTTGCTCAAGGCTATCGATCGCTTTGATCCCGAGCGCGGACTCGAGTTCACGACGTTTGCCACGCCCACCATCTTGGGCGAGATTAAGCGCCACTTCCGCGACAAGGGCTGGAGTGTGCGCGTGCCGCGTCGTCTGCAGGAGCTCTCTGCCAAGGTTAACCAGGCCACCGATAAGCTTACCAACGAGCTTCAGCGCTCGCCCAAGGTTGAGGAAATCGCCGATTACCTTGGCGTGACCGTCGACGAGGTGCTCGAAGCCATGGAATCGTCCTCGGCCTACACCTCGGTGCCCATCGAGGCCCCCGGTGCGTCCGATTCCGATGATGCGCCTTCGATTCTCGATCGCTATGCCGACGACGACAACGAGCTCGACTTTACCGATGATCGCCTGGTAATCGAGGAAGCCATCCGCGATTTCTCGCCGCGCGAGCGCGAGGTTATCGAGCTGCGCTTCGTTAAGGGCATGACCCAGATCGAGATTGCCAAGAAGCTTGGCATCTCGCAGGTGCAGGTCTCGCGCCTGCTGCGCCGTACCCTTAAGAAGATTCAAGATAAGATCGACCCTGACGGAGTGATGGTTCGTTCATGAGTGAGCACCCCCAACAAATCGACCGCACGCTGCGTGATACCCGTATTCTGACGCTGCGCATTTGGGGCGTCGTCGGCTGCATTGTTATCGCTGCCGTCATCTTTAACCTTATGGGCATCCTGGCGCCGGTTATCGAGTTTTTGGCAGTCGGTTCCATCATCGCTTTTGTCATGTCGCCGATCACCAACTGGCTCGAGCATCACGGCGTGAATCGCGGCATCGGTTCGCTTATCGCGCTTATTGTGGTCGTGGCGGTGCTCGTTGGTGTTGTCTGCATCCTCTCGCCTATTTTGCTCGGTCAAATCATGGAAGTCCTGAGCCGCCTGCCCGAGCAGCTTCGTGTTGCGGGTGGCGATCTCAACGAGATGCTCTCGCACGCCAAGACGCTCAACAACACGCCGCTCAAGGAGTATCTGGACGACAATCTTTCTTCGCTGGTTACCGTAGCGTCCAAGTACGTCTCGCAAATCGCTGCCGAGCTCGGTCGCGGTGTATTCCCGCTCATTACCAATACGGCCTCGCAGCTGTTCGTCATCTTCCTGGGTCTGGTGCTTGCCTACTGGCTTGCCTGCGATTATCCCCGCATGCACCACGAGGTCTGCACCATCATCGGGCAGGAAAAGGAGACCTCGTACCGCTTTATGGTGGCCATCCTTTCGCGTTCGGTCGGCGGCTACATGCGTGGCATGGTCATCACATCGATCTGTGGCGGTTTTCTTGCCTTTATTGGTTTTACGATCATCGGCCATCCGTATGCAGCACTCATGGCTATCTTTACCGGCATTATGCACCTGGTTCCGGTTGTCGGTCCCTGGGTGAGTGCGGCGATCGCCACGGTGCTCGGCTTTATGTTCAGCCCCATGCTGGCGTTGTGGACGCTTGTCGTGACCATGGTGGCTCAAAACGTCACCGATAATGTCATTTCGCCTAAGGTCATGCAGAGCTCGGTGCAGGTGCATCCCGTTATGAGCCTGACGGCTCTCGTTATCGGTTCGGCACTCATGGGTCCCATCGGCATGGTTATCGCCATTCCGCTGTGCGCGGCCCTCAAGGGCATTTTCGTCTACTACTTTGAGAACGAGACCGGGCGTCAGCTCGTGGCATACGATGGTGCCGTGTTTAAGGGCGCTCCGTATCGCGATACCGAGGGTAACCCAGTTGCCGCCTACGACGCGCTTGGCGACGATACGTTCATCTATGAGTCCGAGCTCATCGGCAACGAGACCGCGCCCGAGGCCAAGGCCATGCCCAAGCCCGAACTCGATAATCCCTGGATCAAGCTCTCAGGTCTTCAGCCCGACGCGACAGGCTTTTTCAAGAACCCCTTCGCCAAGGATGACGATTCCAATACGGACGACGACACCAAAACCGGCATCGACGGCTCCATGGACGATTCGGATTCCAAATAGGCCCTGTTAGCGTTTCTTGATGTTATACTAACAATAAACGCGATCAAAGCGATTGATAAGGGGCCAGCCACATAAAAAAAGATGGTGTCAATTGCGCTTAGGGTGTAATACGCTTTATCGCCAGATGTTACTGCGTACAATGCGTAGCCAAATCTCGGCTGGTTCACATACCAGCTCGAGTAAGCGAAGATTGCTAAAAGGGCTACTGAGGTTAGTGCATTCACGACAAACCGTTTGCTATTCATTGATCGCTCCTTCCGGACGATTCCTATATGAAATTTTACCAAAATCATTTTTTTCAAAGTATTTGACAGACCATAATAACGTGCACTTTCGCTGGAGGGTCGCTGTTTGGCGGCCCTCTTTTTTGCACAGGCGCGGTGGGATGGTAATATCGTTACGTTTGAACTGTTTCGATGTGAAACCGAGGAGATTCCCTCTATGAGTGCTGACTACCCGTCAATGACTACGGCCGAGATTCGCTCCAAGTTCCTCAACTTCTTTGAGGAGCGCGGTCTTAAGCTCTATCCTTCTTCGTCCCTTGTTCCCGACGACCCTTCGCTGCTGCTTGCCAACGCCGGCATGAACCAGTTTAAGGAGTATTACCAGGGCAAGAAGACCATGAAGGAGATCGGCGCGATCTCCTGCCAGAAGTGCGTCCGCACCAACGACATCGACTGCATCGGCGAGGACGGTCGTCACCTGTCCTTCTTCGAGATGCTCGGCGACTTCTCCTTTGGCGGCGTCTCCAAGCAGCAGGCCTGCGCTTGGGCCTTTGAGCTCATCACCAAGGAGTTCAAGCTGCCGCTCGATCGCCTGTACTTTACCGTCTTTACCGAGGACGACGAGACCCACAACGTGTGGCGTTCTTTGGGCGTTGCCGAGGACCACATCTCTCGTTTGGGCGAGGACGACAACTTCTGGGCCGCCGGCCCCACCGGCCCCTGCGGTCCGTGCTCCGAGATCTACTTTGACATGGGCGAGGAGGTCGGCTGCGGCAGCCCCGACTGCAAGCCCGGCTGCGACTGCGACCGCTTCCTGGAGTTCTGGAACCTCGTCTTTACCCAGTACGACCGCCAGGAGGACGGCTCCATGCCGGAGCTGCCGCATCGCAACCTCGATACGGGCATGGGCCTGGAGCGCATGGCCGCCATCATGCAGCACAAGACCGCCAATTACGACGGCGATCTGATGCAGCATCTCATCAAGCTGGGCGAGAAGATCAGCGGCAAGACCTATGACGCTGACGATTACTCCGGTGCCAGCCGCTCCCTGCGTATCATCGCCGACCACTCCCGTGCTGTCGACTTTATGATCTCGGACGGCATCCTTCCCGGTAACGAGGGCCGCGAGTACGTCCTTCGCCGCCTGCTCCGCCGCGCCGTGTTCCACGGTCGCCTGCTGGGCATCGAGGGCGCCTTCCTGACCAAGTTCATCGACGAGGTCAACGCTCAGATGGGCGAGGCCTATCCTGAGCTGCTCAAGAACGTCGCGCTCGTCAAGGGCATCGTCGCCTCCGAGGAGGAGCGTTTCTCAACGACGCTCGACAACGGCCGCGTTTACCTGGACGAGGCCCTGGCCGCGCTCGCCGACGGCGCTGTCCTTCCGGGCGATGTTGCCTTTAAGCTTCACGACACCTTTGGTTTCCCCATCGACCTGACCGTCGAGATTGCCGGCACCGCCGGTCACGACGTCGACATGGACGGCTTCACCGCTTGCATGGGGGACCAGAAGGCCCGTGCTCGCGCCAATGCTAAGGGCGACGCTTGGGGCAGCTTCAACGACGTGTGGGTCGAGCTTTCCGACAAGGTCGTTGCGACCGAGTTCGACGGCTTTGACAACGATGTGATCGAGGGCGCCAAGGTTGTCGCCATCGTTCGCAACGGCGAGTCCGTCGAGTCTGCTTCCGCCGGTGAGGACGTCGAGGTCGTGCTCGACCGCACCCCGTTCTACGCCGAGATGGGTGGCCAGCAGGGCGATGCCGGTGAGCTTTCCGCCGAGGGCGTTGCGCTGACTGTTGCCGACACCAAGAACCACAATGGCCTGTATGCTCACGTCGCGCACGTTGCCGAGGGCACACTGACCGTCGGTGCTACCGTGACAGCCGCGCTCGACGCCGAGCGCCGTGGCTTCCTGCGCCGCAACCACACTGCCACGCACCTGCTCGACGCCGCGCTTAAGCAGGTCCTGGGCGAGCATGTCTCCCAGGCTGGCTCGTTGGTGACGCCCGAGCACCTGCGCTTTGACTTCACGCACTTCGAGGCCCTGTCCTCCGAGCAGCTCAAGGCTGTCGAGGACCTGGTCAACCAGCAGATCTTCGCTTCCAAACCGGTCGTGACCCGCGTCATGGGCATCGACGAGGCCAAGGCCGCCGGTGCTGTCGCCCTCTTTGGCGAGAAGTACGGCGACGTCGTCCGCGTCGTCTCCGTGGGCGCCGAGGATCAGCCGTTCTCCCGTGAGCTCTGCGGCGGTACGCATGCCGCCAACACTGCCGAGATTGGCCTGTTCAAGATCATTTCCGAGTCCTCTACGGGCTCCAACGTCCGCCGTATCGAGGCCGTGACCTCCAAGGGCGCTCTCGACTACATGGCCGACCGCCTGGCGCTCGTTGACACCGCTGCCGCTGCGCTCAAGTGCCGCGTTGACGAGGTTCCCGCTCGCGTGGAGAACCTGCAGGCCGAGCTGCGCGAGACTTCCAACAAGCTCAAGAAGGCGCTCACCGGTGGCTCCTCCGATGCGATTTCCAGCGCCATCGAAGGCGCTGTCGAGCTGAATGGCTACAAGCTCGTTGTCGCTGAGCTCCAGGGCCTTGAGGCTGCCGACCTGCGCAACGTGTGGGATACCGTGCACCAGAAGGTCGCCGGCCCCGTCGCCTGCGTCGTCGCTAGCGTTACCGAAAAGGGCACCCCGGCCCTGCTCGCTGCCGGCTCCGATGACGCCGTCAAGGCCGGTTTCCACGCCGGTAACGTGATCAAGCAGATCGCGGGCCTGGTCGACGGTCGCGGTGGCGGTCGTCCCAACATGGCCCAGGCTGGCGGCAAGAATGCTGCCGGTATCGCCGATGCCCTCGCGGCCGCCAAGACCGCGCTCGGCGCCTAAGAACATAAGTAGTCGCTGTGGTCGCGCTCGCACTGGACATAGGGGAGACCCGGATTGGCATTGCCGTCTCGAGCCGTGATGGCAAGATGGCGATGCCTGTCAAGGTGCTTCCGGCTGCCGAGGTCACTGGCATGGCAAAGACGTTTCGCTACCTGGTCGAGGACTATGAGCCCGATATCCTGGTAAGCGGACGTCCCTTGACCATGGCCGGTGAGCCCGGCCCCCAGGCCGAGCGCGTCGCCGCCGTGGCCCAAAAGATTGCCGACGAGCTCGAACTTCCGCTGGAGTTTGAGGACGAGCGTCTGTCCTCGCAGGAGGCCAAGCGCATTCTGCGAGAGCAGGGACTCAACGAAAAGCAGATGAGGGGCAAGATTGACATGATCGCCGCCAGCCTGTTCTTGCAGACATGGCTCGATCGTAAAAACGAGGAGGTTTCGCATGCCTAGCGCTTCCGATCCGCGCCAGCAGAATCGTACACGGCAGCCTGCGCCGCGCCCTGCTCAGCCTGGCCAGCGCCCGGCGCAGCCGACGCAGCGTTCGGCTCAACCTGCTCAGCGTGCCGCTCAACAGCCCGCAGCTCGTCCCGCGCAGCCCGCTGGCGGCGCTCGTTTTAAGCAGCAGGCTCCTGCCCAGCGCACGCAGGGGCAGGCCCGGCAATCACGCCCCCACGCACATCATGCTCATGGCTCGCACGGCGTTGCTCCGGCCACGCGCTCGAGCTATAACACGCATGCCCGCCGTGGCGTCCAAAAGAAAAGCTCTCCGGTGTCTATGATTATCGGTGGCGTCATCGCCGTGCTTGCGCTTGTCGCGATCGTTTTCTTTGTTGTGCCGGCCGTCAAGGGCTTCTTTGCCGGCGAGGATGCGAAAGTCGCTGCTGGCCAGCAAGTTACTATTACGATTCCCGATGGCGCCTCGGGTGATGCCATCGCTTCGATTCTCTCCGAGAATCATATCGTCGAAGAGCCCAAGGATTATTACGCGGCGGTCAAAAAGCTCAATGCCGATATGTCGCTTAAGCCTGGCACCTACTCGTTTACCACGCTCATGGACGCGACCAAGGTTGTTCAGCAGCTCATGGAAGGCCCCAATGCGGGCTCCGATGCACTGACTATCCCTGAGGGCCTGACGGTCGACCAGGTCGCCGATCGTGTGGCCGCGGCATACGACAGCATTTCTAAGGAAGATTTCCTTAACCAGGCCAAGGCGAGCAATTATGTGAATGATTACGCTTTCCTTAAAGACGCTGCAAACGATTCACTCGAGGGCTTCCTATTCCCCAAGACCTATTCGTTGGGTAAGGACCCGTCTGCCGATGATGTGATTCGCGCCATGCTTGACCAGCTCAACGCCGAGTATAAGTCGCTTGACTTTGCCGGCTGCGAGGCCAAGATCAAGGAGCGCTATGGCGTGGAGATGTCCGATTACGACATCGTTAACCTTGCCTCGATCGTCGAGCGCGAGGGCCTCAACGCCGACCAGCGCGCGCATGTGGCATCGGTATTCTATAACCGTCTGGCGGGCAAGCTCGATGGCCTGCGTTACCTCAATAGCGATGCGACCATGATGTATGTCACCGACGGCGAGGTTACCGCCGACGACCTGCAGAGCGATAGCCCGTATAACACCTATAAGCACGAGGGCCTCCCGCCCACGCCCATTTGCTCTCCGTCGCTCGAGGCGCTCAAGGCCACCCTTGAGCCGACCGACTCCGATGACCTGTATTTCTACATTACGCAGGACGAGGAGTATTTCTCGAAGACCTACGAAGAGCACCAACAGTCTTGGAATTGATCATGAGGATTTTTAGCCCCAAACGATATGTTGCCTCAGTCGACCGCGTCGACCTCGATACCCTGTGGGCCGACGGCAAGCGCGCCATTCTACTCGACCGCGATAACACCCTGGTGCCGCGCGATACCGAGCAGGTCCCCGCTGCGGTTTCAGCTTGGCTCGAAGCCGCCCATGCCAAGGGCTTTAAGCTTTGCATGGTGTCCAATAACTGGCATCGCGACCAGGTCATGGCATCGGCACGCGAGCTGGGGCTCGAGGCCATCAGCCACGCCATGAAGCCCGCCCCGTTTGCCCTGAAGGCGGGTCTTAAGCGTCTGGGCGCCACGGCCGACGAGGCCGTGCTGATCGGTGACCAGCTTTACACGGACGTGTGGAGCGGTAACTTTGCCGGCGTTGACACTATTCTGGTCAAGCCGCAAGCCACCCAAGATCTGTGGTATACGCAGATCTTCCGTGTTTTTGAGCGCCGGGCCCTGCGCGACCTTCCCTGCGAGGAATAGGTTTCGCCATGTCTCAGCACATCAAACACGGCTGCGACCATATCTTCTTTATCGGATTTTTGGGCGCGGGCAAGTCGACGCTTGCGCGCAACGTGGGCACTATGTTCAAGCGTCGATTCATCGATACCGATCGTTTGGTTGTGCGTCGATGCGGCAAGTCGGTGACCGAGATATTTGAGACCGAGGGCGAGGATCGTTTTCGCGAGCTCGAGACCTCGGCACTCCGTTCGCTTCAAAGCGAGCGCAGCCTGCTGGTATCGTGCGGGGGTGGCATCGTCGAGACGCCGGTGAACATTGAGCTGATGCACGAGATGGGTACCTGTGTGTACCTCGAAGGTGACTTTGAGGACTCGTTGCGCCAGATTCGCCGCTCCGATACCCGGCCCGATTTCCGCTCGCCCGAGCACGCTGCGCGCCTGTTTGAGCATCGCCGTCCGCTGTATCGCCGGGCCGCCGATATTACCCTTGATATTCGCAACAAGTCCTTCGAGGACGTTTCCTACCTTTGTGCCGAGATGCTTTTGGAGCGTGGACTGCTATGATTCGCCGTCAACTTATCAATTTCCAAAACCGCAGCGTCGATGTCCGCGTCGGATTGGGCGCGTTCGAGGAGCTGCCGCGCATGTTTGCCTCGGCTGTGGGGAAGCCCAAGCGCGCGATGGTGGTTTGGAACGACGCCACATCCGAGCGATTTGGCGAGGCTGTCGAGCATGCACTGGTTGACGCCGGTTTTGCCGTGTCGCTGCTCGTCCTCGAGGTTTCACCTGCTGGTGCTACGCTTGCCGATGCCGATATCGTCTTTGGCGCCCTGTCGGCTAACGGCATTACCTGCGACGATCTCGTTGTCGCTGTCGGCGACACGGCGACCTGCTCAGTCGTTTGCTGGTGTGCCAATCAGTGGTGCGGTCGCACCGAGTGCGCCTTGCTGCCGACGACGTTCGACGCCATGCTCACGGTCGCGACGACTATGAAGCCGCTTGTCGCCTCGTCGGCGCATGCGCTTCCCGCTATCGCGTTCCGTCCCGAGCCGGGCTTGGTCGTGTGTGACCTCGACCTTGTTCGCGAGGCGGACCCCGAGGACCTCAAGCTCGGCTATGCGGTACTTGTTGGCACCATGCTTTCGAGCAGCAAGTCCCGCTGGAATCAGTTTACCGAGACCGTTCCCGAGATTCTCGCAGGCGAGGAGGTCGCGCTCGTCAATGCCGTTCAGTGGTCTCAGACTGCCCGCAAGGACGTACTGATGGCCACGAACCCGAGCGCCCGTCATGCGCTCGATTTTGGCAAGACGGGGGAGCGTACCCTGCGCGCCTGCTTGGTCGATGCCGCGTCGCAGGTCCCTGTCTACCAGCTGCTGTCCGAGGGCATGCGCTTTGAGGCGCGCCTAGCACATGATGCCTGTGACTTCGATATCGATTACGTCTTTGAGGTCGATGACTGCCTGGAGGACTTTGGTATCGAGGAGCTTGCCTTCGATCTGGAGCCTGCCTCATATATCGAGGAGTTCCGCAGGCAGCAGTTTGTCCGCTCGAACCGCAGCATGTTGCCGCTGCCCGCGGCGCTCGGCGCCATTCGTCTAACGAGCGTTGAGGACGAGGTTCTCGACCGCCATGCTCGCGCATACTTGGCTTCTCGCAAAGAACTTCTCTAGGATTTATTGACATACATCGTCTTTCGTATCATGTTGAGGTGCGGGTTTCCAATCGGTTGCGAATCGCGCGCGATTCCGTCGTTCGGTTGAGACCCGTTCCGTCTTTATAGAGACAACAAGAAAGGAATCTGCATGTCAGAGTTTGCTGCCGGTCCCGCCGGTCGTATCGAGCGTGTCCGTGCCCTGATGGTTGAGCGTGGCTACGACGCTATCGTGGTGCGCGACGAGGCCAACCTTCGTTGGCTTACGGGCGTCAAGGGCGTCTTCGATTACACCTTCGAGTTCCCGCATGCTGCGTTTATTACGGCCGACCAGTGCCTGTTCCATACCGACTCGCGCTATCTCAACAGCTTTGAGGAGAACACGCCCGCCGGCAGCCCCTGGGTTTACGACATGGACGAGGGCACCATCTCCGGTTGGGTCGCCGGCAAGATCGCGGCCAACAAGTGCCGCGTCTGCGCTGTCGAGGACGACATGCAGATCAACTTCTACCAGGGTATCCAGCGTGGCTTGGAGGATCGTTCCGTCGCCTGCATGTTGCCGCTGATGCATGACGACATTCGCAAGATGCGCGCCATCAAGGACGCCGAGGAGATCGAGCTCATGCGCCATGCGCAGTCGATCACCGACACCGCCTTCCAGCACATGCTCGGCTATATTAAGCCCGGTATGACCGAGAAGCAGGTTCGCAACGAGCTCGAGAACTTTATGTTCGCCAACGGTGCCGACAGCTTGGCCTTCGGCTCTATCGTGGCGAGCGGCCCCAATACCGCCAACCCGCATGCCGTCCCCAGTGATCGCGTGATCGAGAAGGGCGACTTCGTCCTCATGGATTACGGCGCGGGCTACTGCGACTACCGCTCCGACATGACGCGTACCGTCGTGATGGGCGAGCCCACCCAGGAGCAGCTCGACTTGTACGCGCTCGTACGCCGCACCCACGAGGAGTGCGTCGCCGCTATCCATCCGGGCGTCGAGGGCAACGACATTTTCAAGCTTTCCAAGAAGATCATCGGCGATGCCGGCTATGGCGATTACTACAACCATGGTCTGGGCCACGGCGTGGGCATTGACATCCACGAGCTGCCCAACTTCAACCGCAGCAAGAATATCATCGAGGTTGGCTCGGTTATCACCATGGAGCCCGGCGTGTACCTGCCTGGTGTGGGCGGCGTGCGCCTGGAGGACTACGGCGTGGTCACCGAGAACGGCTACGAGCCCTTCACCAAGACGCCGCACGACCTCCACGTCATCGATTGCTAGCTCATTTCGATAGATTTTTGGGGCGGGGCGTTCGGATAGATTCGGACGCCCCGCGTTCTCTTTTTATGCGCTCGCTGCAGGCGCCTTCTGCAAGTGTATAATTATGGTCGTATGTAATTTGGACGCTTGTGCGTTCTGCCCATAACAAGAAAGGTCGCTATGCCTACCATTTCTACCGCCGACTTCAAGAACGGCCTCGGTCTCCGCATTAAGGACAAGGTCTACACCATCGTCGAGTTCCAGCATGTCAAGCCGGGCAAGGGCGGCGCGTTTGTGCGCTACAAGACCCGCGACATCAAGAGCGGCCGCGTCGTCGAGAACACCTGCAACGCCGGCACCAAGTTCGAGAGCGTCATGCTCACTACCCGTGAGTTCCAGTACCTCTACAACGATGGCACTGACTACATCTTCATGGACAACGAGTCCTATGAGCAGGTTCCCGTTCCCGAGGACATGGTGGGCGAGAATTCCAAGTGGCTGCGCGAGAACGACATCTGCCAGCTGCTCTTCGCCGACGATGAGCTCATGGGCGTGACCCCGCCGATGTTCATCGAGACCACCATCGTCCAGACCGACCCGGGCTTTAAGGGCGACACCGTCCAGGGTTCCACCAAGCCGGCCACGATCGACACCGGCGCTGTCATCCAGGTCCCCATGTACCTCAACGAGGGCGAGGTCATCAAGGTTGACACCCGCGACGGCAAGTTCGTCTCCCGCGTCTAGCAACCAACTCTTCTAGGAGGACTCATGCCCCAGGAAATCAAGATTGACGGCATCGGCATTTCGCCCGATGTTCTGACCGCCATCGTCTCGCGCGCCGTGTCGGATGTCGAGGGCATCGCCTCCGTTGGCGTCAAGGACCTTGCCACCAACCTTGTCTCCATGATGCTCTCGTCCAAGGCCCCGGCTTCCGAGCCGGCGGTCGAGACCGAGGTCGTCGGCGACAAGCTCGCACTCACCGTGCGCGTCGTGGTGTTCTTTGGCTATCCGTTCAAGAAACTCGCCGAGGCCGTTCGCGCTGCCGTGGTCGCTGCCATCGATGCCCAGGTGGGCGTTGAGGTCGAGCGCGTTGACGTTTGCATCGACGGCCTCGTTTTCCCCAAGGAGTAACCTTTGAGCCTTAAGGTTTATCGCGGGCGTACGCTTGCCCGCAGTCAGGCGCTGCAGCTGCTGTTCCAGGCCGAGGCCACGGACAGCCCGCTCGAGCGCGTCCTCGAGGGCGATTTCCTGATCTCGAAGGGCCCCCTCGACCCCTATGCGCTGGAGCTGTGCCGCGGTGCCTACGAGCATATCGATCGCATCGACTGTGCCCTGCGCGCCGTCGCCAAGAACTGGGATCTTATGCGCATGCCCGGCGCCGACCGCAATCTGCTGCGTATCGCCGTCTACGAGATGCGCTTCCTCACCGACGAAGAGGTCTCGGACGCTATCGTGATCAACGAGGCCGTCGAACTTGCCAAGGCCTATGGCACCGACCAGTCCGCGTCGTTCGTCAACGGCGTGCTGGGCAAGATCGCGCGCAGCGAGGAGTTGCCGGGTGAGGACCTGTACCAGGAACTGCTGGCCGAGGATCGCGCTCGCGAGGAGGCCCAGGCTGCTGAGGCTGCCGCCAAGGTCGCCGCCGCTCAGGCTACCGCCGGTGTACTTGCCGAGGATATGGACGCTGCTGAGGCCGTCGAGGCCGACTCCGTCGAGGAGTAGCCATGCCAGAGGGTTCTGTCCGTAACTTTGACGAGATCTCGGACCGTCTGGACCAGATCATCGCTACCGTTCGCTCCAAGGATACGTCCTTGGAGCGTTCACTCGATCTGTTTGACGAAGCGATTGAGCTGGGCTCCCGCGCGGTCGATATGGTCGACAAGTTTGAGCTGACGCCGCGTGAGGCCGATAAGCTCGAACAGGAATACGATGAGGATGCGGCAAACGAATCCCAGGATAGTTAGCCGCATCTCCGGATACGAATGGTTGATGGCATTCATGAAACGCGTGCGTCTTGATGACGAACTGATTTCACAGGGCATCTGCGCCGATCGCGCGGATGCCCTTCGCACTCTTATGGCCGGCCTGGTCTCGAGTGGCGGCGAGCGCTTGACTTCGCCGGGCCTTAAGGTGACCCCGGGCTTGCCTCTGCACGTGAAGGGGCGCATTCCGTACGTTGGGCGCGGCGGCCTTAAGCTCGAGGGTGCGCTCGATGCGTTTTGTATCGACCCGACGGGCCTTGTCTGCCTGGACGTAGGCTGCTCTACCGGCGGCTTTACCGATTGTCTGCTCAAGCGCGGAGCTGCGACCGTTGTTTCGGTGGACGTGGGTCGCGCCCAGTTTGATTGGTCGTTGCGTCAGGACGATCGCGTGACGCTGCATGAGCGCACAAACGTGACGCAGCTGCCTGAGCTTGGCTATGCCGGTGCCATCGACCTGGCTGTATGTGATGTCTCGTTTACCAGCATCGCGAATATCATCGACGCCGTGCTGGCGTGCCTGAAGCCTTCGGGTTCGTTCTGCACGCTCGTAAAGCCCCAGTTTGAGGCGCCGGCTGCGCTGGTGGGCGACGGCGGTATCGTGACCGACTCCGCCGTCCGCCGCGATACGCTCGTGGCGGCGATTGAGCTTTTTGCCGCCAAGGGCCTGTTCCCGCTTGACGTGTGCGTGTCGCCCATCCATGGCGCTAAGGGCAACGTTGAGTTTTTCTTGTACGGCACAAGGTTTGTCCCCGGGGAGCGCGCCGACGATGAGCTGCAATCCCAGGTATCGGCTTTGAGCGAGAAAGCTGCAACGCTATGAAGGTCTTTCTGGTTCCCAATTACTACAAGCAAGAGGCGGTCGAGAGCGGCCTGATGCTCGAGCTTTGGCTTTCGCGCCAAGGCTATGAGGTCGCATGGGCGGCCGATCAGCGATCGAAGATTCAAAGCACGCCTGATATTGACGGCTCAGATCTGGTCATTACACTCGGCGGCGACGGTACGTTGCTGCGCGCTGCCCGCATCCTCAACCATCGCGAGATTCCTATCCTTGGTCTTTCCTATGGTCACCTGGGCTTTTTAACTGCTGCGAGCCCCGAGGAGCGCGACATTCTGCAGGTCGTGAGCGATGCTCTGTCCGGCGAGCTCCACGTGAGCCGCCGCGCCACCATCGCCGCGGATATCGTGTCCGTGCGCGAAGACGGCACGAAGGATGTCGTGCGCACGTTTGCCCTCAACGATATGGCACTTACGCGCGGCCCCCTGTCCGATATGGTTGAGTTTGACATCACGGTGTCCGGCCATCATATTGATCGCCTGCGCGGCGATGGTGTGGTCGTATCGACGGCGACCGGCTCCACCGGCTACGCGCTTTCCGCCGGCGGTCCCATTGTCAGCCCCGATTACACGGGTATGGTCTGTGTGCCCATCGCCCCGCATACCATTCAGGCTCGCGCTTTTTTGACCTCGCCGAGTGATGTAGTCGAGATCTTTATGTCCGATGATCGCCCGAGTGCGCCGGCCATTGCCATCGACGGACAGTTTATTACCTGCGATGGCACGGTCGAGAGCGTGGCCGTGCGCCGTGGTCCCGGCGACGTGCTGCTGCTCGATTACGGCCCCGAGAGCTTCTATAACTCGGTGAGCCGCGTGTTCTACGGAGTGCGTCATGATCGATGAGCTGCAGGTTTCCAACATTGCACTCATTCGCGAGGCGACGCTGGTGCCGAGTGCGGGCCTGACTGTCCTGACCGGTGAGACCGGCGCCGGTAAGACCGCGCTGCTCTCGGCCCTCAAGCTTATTTTGGGCGAGCGCGCGGATTCGTCGACGGTGCGCGAGGGCGAGGCGCTGGCGAGCGTCGAGGCGCGCTTGTTCGACGGCCCGCACGACACGGAGGGCTTTACCGTGCAGCGCAGCCTCTCTGCCGAGGGTCGCAGCCGCGTCAAGATTGATGGTCGCATTGCCAGCGTGCGCGAGCTTTCCGAGCGCGTCGGCGTGATGATGGATCTGTGCGGCCAGCATGAACATCAGCGCCTGCTCGATCCGGCACATCATGTTGCCATTGTCGATGCCTGGGCTGGTCGCTCTGCGTTCGAGGCGCTGGAAAAGTACCGTGCCTGCTTTAAGGCGTCGCGTGCGGCTGCCAAGGAGGTCCGTCGCGTAGAGGAGGCGTCGCGTGCGCAGGGGAGTCGCGTCGAGGAGGCGCGCTTCGCCCTGGAGCGTATCGCCGAGGTCGACCCCAAGCCGGGTGAGTATGAGGAGCTCGAGGAGCTGCTGCCGCGCTCCGAGCATGCCGAGGTGCTGGTGGCGACGGCCAACGATGCCCATGCATCGCTTACTTCCGAAGGGGGAGCGCTCGATGCCGTGAACGGCGCCGTGGCAGAACTGTCGCGCATGGCGACCGTCGATCGCAAACTGAGTGACATCGTCGACGCACTTTCGGATGCCTGCATCTCACTCGAGGATTGCGCCAACGAGCTGCGTGCTTATCGCGATGGCGTTGCGTTCGATCCTCGCGAGCTCGCTCGCATGCGTGAGCGGTATTCCGACCTCAAGGGCCTGTTGCGTCAGTGGGGTCCCACCATGGACGATGTTTTTGCCATGCGCGATCGCTCGCAAGAGCTGCTGTCCCTGGTCGATGATGGCGATGAACAGATCAAAAAGGCGCGTGAGGCACTCGGGAGCGCCGAGCGCGAGCTGTTCGCTGCCGCCAAGGCACTCAAGCGTGCGCGTAATACCGCTGCTCCGCGTTTTTGTCACGAGGTTGGCCGCCAAATGGCGCGCCTGGAGATGGGCGGCGCCGAGCTCGTTTGGGAGTCGCGTGATCTTCCGCGCGCCGAGTGGACGCCGGCGGGTCCTTCAAGCTACGAGCTTTTGTATCGCAGCGGTGTCGGCTTGACGCCGCGTCCCCTGCGCCGCATTGCCTCGGGCGGCGAGCTCAGCCGCGTCATGCTGGCGAGCAAGGTGGTCTTGGGTAATGCTGACGGCGTCGACACACTGGTATTTGACGAGGTCGATGCCGGTGTCGGCGGCTCCACGGCTCGTGCTCTTGCTGGTGTGCTGGCCGATCTTGCCGCTACGCATCAAGTGATTGTCGTAACCCACTTGGCGCAAGTCGCCGTCATGGCCGACAAGCATTATGTTGTCAGCAAGGAGCCGGGCGATGTTCCCCAGACGCATTTGGACGAGGTAACCGGCGAAGCGCGTACCGCCGAGATTGCCCGCATGTTGAGCGGCGATCAGTCCGAGGCAAGCTTGGCCCACGCAAAGCAGATGCTCGAAGAAGTTCGAGGCTAGGTCGTATCAGCGGTGTTGGTGGGACAAAATAGACTGAAATTTTTTGTCCCACTACGCGTTTTACTCAACGACCTTGTCCGGCTGGATGAGCTCCTCGTAGTAGCTGATATGTTCGCGAGCGTCTTCAATCTCGGGCAGCAGGAAGTTGTAGATAACTTCGATGATCATCGTGGCGCTGATCTTGGAGAACGCAAAGTCACCCGTCGTCAGCAGCGCCTCGTGGTTGACGGTATTAAAAGTGTAGTCTGCCAGGCGCGCGAGCGGGGATTTGCTGTCGCTGCTGATGACGACTACGGTTGCGCCGCAGTCGCGAGCCGCTTTTGCCATGCGATTCAAACGGCGCGACTTGCCCGAGTTCGAAATCAGTACGATAACGTCACCCGGGCGTAACGTGAGCGCATAACCAATCGAGGTCTCGCTTATGGTGCTCGCCATGCAGCGCAGGCCCAGCTGCGAAAACTTAAACGTCGCATCGAGCGCGACCGCGTTCGTATTGCCCACAGCCGCAAACTCAATAACCCCTGCATGCTTAAGGTCATGTACAACAGCCGCCAGCGTATCGTGGTCGATCCCGTCGATGGTCGCATTAAGCTCGCTCACCTTGGCAGCTAGGATGTTCTTGAGGCTCTGCTCCATATTGTCGAGTGAGACCTCGTCAGTCAGGCCCTCGTTGCGCTGGCTTTCCAAATCCCTCGCCAACGAAAACTGAAAGCTGCGGAAGCTACCAAAGCCAAGTTTGCGGCAGAAGCGCGAAACGGTCGCCTCGGACGTGGCGGCGGCGCGTGAGAGCTGAGCCGCCGTGAGGCGTGGCGCCTCGGACTGGTGCTCCAATATATAGTCGACAATGCGCTGCTCGGACTCGCTGTATCCCTGATGGGTACTAATGAGGGAAAGTGCGCTCTTGCTACTATCGGTCATGGATGGCTCCTGGTTGGCATGAAAATCGGAATCGTTTTGTAATGTCATAGTATAGGGGGATTTTCAATAACAAGATACACCTTGCCGTTTCAAGTGTTGATGGTAAACTTTCACCTACCGTTTACGGTTATGAAAGAACCTTTCACCGGAGAATTGCGCCTTGTCTCTTCTCACGCGGACGGTAGGTTGGTATCTTTCAGTTGTGGAAAAGCGCGCAAGGACGCGCGTGTAGGGGAGCGCCTGCGGGCGCAAAACTTTAAAAGGAGGGACACATGGCTAAGTTTGACATCATCGCCGCCACCGGTTGCCCGACCGGCATTGCGCACACCTTCATGGCTAAGGAGGCGCTGGAGAAGGCAGCTGCCGAGCGCGGTCTGACCATTAAGGTCGAGACCCATGGCCAGGTCGGTGTCGAGAACGAGCTCACCAAGAGCGAGATCACCGGTGCCAAGGCCGTCGTCGTCGCAGCCGATAAGGATGTCCAGGCTGAGCGTTTCGCCGGTAAGCCCATGGTTTCCGTTGGTGTTTCCAAGGCCCTGTCCGTTGAGGCCGCCGGTAAGCTGATTGACCGCGCACTCGCCGCTAAGGGCGACAGCACGGTTGCAGCCGCTGCCGATGTCGAGGACGAAGTCGAGGAGAAGGAGTCCATCGGCCACGTCATCTATAAGCACCTCATGAACGGCGTCAGCCACATGCTGGTCTTCGTCGTTGCTGGTGGTGTTCTGACCGCCGTTTCGTTCCTGTGGGGCATTACGTCCTTCGATTCGACGGCGTCTGACTACAACAGCTTTGCTGCGATGCTCAAGATCATCGGCGGTATCGCTATGAACCTCATGGTTCCGGTGCTTTCCGCCTACATCGCCGAATCCATCGGCAAGCGCCCGGCGCTCGTTCCCGGCTTTGTTGCCGGTATGATCGCCATCCAGGGCCTGCCTGTTAACGCCGAGACCGGCATGATCGACGCCGGTGGCGCCGGCGTGGGCTTCGGCTTCCTGGGCGGCATCGTGGGCGGCTTCCTCGCCGGTTATGTCATCCTGCTGCTCGAGAAGGTCTTTGCCGGCCTGCCCAAGAACCTGGACGGCCTCAAGGCAATCTTTTTGTACCCGCTGTTCTCGACGGCTATTGTCGGCCTGGTCATGCTTGGCATTTCCGGCCCCATGGCTGCCATCAACACCGCTATGATGGACTTCCTCAAGGGCCTGTCCGCCTCTGGCGCCGTTGTCTTGGGTCTTGCCATCGGCTGCATGTGCGCCTTTGACATGGGTGGCCCGGTCAACAAGGCTGCTTACGTTACCGGTACCGCTATGCTCACCGAGGCCCTGGCCGCCGGTGTTGGCACCGACACCTACAACTTCGGTACCAACTTCATGGCTGCCGTCTCCGCCGCTTGCATCGTTCCGCCGCTGATCACCACCTTCGCCGTCGTCGTCGGCAAGAAGTACTTCAGCCAGGAGGATCACGACGCCGGTGTCGTCAACCTCATCCTTGGTTGCACCCACATCACCGAGGGCGCCATTCCGTTCATGACCAAGAACATCTGGCCCGTCATGCCCATCATGATGCTCGGTTCCTCTATCGCTTCGATCCTGACCATTATGTTCAACGTTCACGATCCGGCGCCTCACGGTGGCTTCCTGGTCCTGCCCGTTGTCGAGAACGGTCCGCTTTGGGTCCTCGCGATCCTCATCGGCGCTGTTGTCGGTGGCATCCTGTTCGTGGCCTTCAAGAAGTACGACTTCGAGAAGAATCAGAAGGCCGCTCCTGCTGCTCCCTCTAAGTCGGTCGAGGCTCCCAAGCCCGCTGCCGTCGAGGCCCCCAAGGCCGAGGCTGCCGACTTCGTGAAGGTCGAGAATGTCTTTGTCGCCGAGGACTTCGCTTCTCGTGACGAGGCTCTGAGCTTCGTTTCCAACCAGGCCGTCAAGGCCGGTATCGCCAGCGACGCCGACGCCGTGATGAACGCCTTCTTGGCCCGCGAGGCCGAGGGCACCACGGGCATGATGGAGGGCTTCGCCATCCCGCATGCCAAGTCCGACGCCATTACCGAGGCTGCCGTCATCGTCGTCAAGGACGAGTCCGGCGTGACCGGTTGGGACACCATGGACGGCGCTCCCGTCAACGTGGCTATCGCCCTGCTCATCCCCGGTGCCCAGGCTGGCACTACGCACCTCAAGATCCTGTCCAAGGTCGCCGAGGCGCTCATGGACGAGGACTTCCGTGCCACCGTCAAGGGTTCCACCGACGCCGCCGAGATCGTCAAGACGATCAACGCCCGCCTGGTCTAATTCCGCAGTACGCGAATAACATCGCTCCCTGTAACAAAGGCGGAGACCCTCTCCAGGGCCTCCGCCTTTTTCATGCCCCTTCTTCTAACTTGCGGTGAAATAAGGACTGTTTAAACGTTTCAACCCCAAATCAGTCCATATTTCACCGCAAGTTAGAAGAAGGGGATAGCGCTGCCTGTCTATCGGATCGTCCGGGCGGACAAATATTAAGCCAGAATTCCTTTCAGCCGACATTGCTCTGGACCGACCGAGTTTCCGCAGCTTGCTCGCCCCGGACCCCGCGCGCGGGGGCCATGAGATTTATCGCGAGTTCCGCACGAGCCGAAGAGCACTTAATGTGCTCTTCGTGCGAGCAGGACTGTAGAGCAGGAAATCTCATGGGTCCGCGCGCGGGGTCCGGGGCGAGCGAGCGGACAGAACAGACATCCGTCCAACAATTCGTGCGAAACACAATGAAAAACCGTTTGATGTGAGTTAATATAAACAACGTCGTGAATCTGACTCCTGCCACATGCATGACAGGGGTTAAACACAAAAAGGAGTCAATTATGGTTTCTGAGAAGGCTACCCTCGTTAATCCTCAGGGTCTGCACATGCGTCCGGCTGGTCTGTTCGCCTCCACCATGGGCAAGTATGCCTGTGACGTGACGGTCGTCACCCCCGAGAAGGAGGTCAACGGCAAGTCCCCGATGGCCCTCATGGCTGCTGGTATCCCCTGCGGTACCGAGGTCGAGGTCAAGTGCGACGGCGCTGACGAGGCCGAGGCTCTGGCTGCTGCCATCGAGCTCATCAAGAGCGGTCTTGGCGAGTAGAACTCAAACGGGTCGCATGTTGAACAACTAAGTTCATATTTGGGGGCGCAGTGACCTGTTGTAAGGTAGCTGCGCTCTTTTGTCATGGATATGGCAAAACGCTTTATCACATGACACGGAGAGAGGAATGGGAATGTATCAGGGAGTCAACGCTTCCGAGGGCATCGGTATCGGCACCGTCATGGTCGCCGTCGATCCCGACTTGACGTTTGAGCCGCACGAGGTTGCTGATTCGGCAGCAGAGAAGGAGCGCTATCAGTCCGCTCTTTCGGTCTTCTGCGAGAAGACCCAGGCTCAGGCCGACCACATGAAGGAGACGGTGGGCGAGGCCGAGGCCGAGATCATGAGCGGACACATTGTCCTGGCTCAGGACCCGGGCATGACTGACGCCATCAACGCCGCCATTGACGGTGGCACCTGCGCTGAGCAGGCGCTCATGGACACCTCGACCATGTTCGAGAACATGTTCCTGTCCATGGACGACGAGATGTTCCGTCTGCGCGCGGCCGACATCGCCGACATCCGCACCGGTATTCTGGCCGAGCTGCTGGGCAAGGAGGTCGTCGACCTCTCCGTCCTGCCCGAGAACACCGTCGTTGTCGTGCACGACCTTACGCCGTCCATGACCGCCACGATCGATAAGGCCCACGTTGCCGGTATCGTCACCGAGACCGGTGGCCGCACGTCGCACTCCGCGATCATCGCGCGTGCCCTCGAGATCCCGGCTGTCCTTTCGGTTTCCAACAGCTGCACCGCGCTGCGCAACGGTATGACCGTTGTCGTCGACGGTGGCAAGGGTATCGTTGAGGCCGATCCCGACGAGGAGACGCTCGCTGCCTACACCGCCAAGGCCGAGGCCTTCGCTGCCGAGAAGGCAGCCCTCGAGGCCTTCCGTGGCAAGCCGTCCGTGACTGCCGACGGCATCAAGAAGATCATCGCTTGCAACATCGGCAACCCCGATGACGTGCCCAACGCGCTCGATCACGACGCCGAGGCTATCGGTCTGTTCCGCTCCGAGTTCCTGTTCATGGACTCTGCTGAGCTTCCTTCCGAGGAGGAGCAGTTCAACGCCTACCGCAAGGTCGCCAGTGCGCTTAATGGCGCTCCGGTCATCATCCGCACGCTCGATGTGGGTGGCGACAAGGAAATTCCGTACCTGCACATGGTCAAGGAAGAGAACCCCTTCATGGGCTTCCGCGCCGTGCGTTACTGCCTGGCCAACCCCGACCAGTACAAGGTCCAGCTCCGCGCCCTGCTGCGCGCCAGCGCCTTTGGTGACGTCAAGATCATGATCCCGCTCGTCACCTGCGTCGAGGAGGTCTTGGCCGTCAAGGAGCTCGTCGAGCAGTGCAAGGCCGAGCTGACCGAAGAGGGTCGCAAGTTCAACGAGAACATCGAGGTCGGCATTATGGTCGAGACGCCCGCCGCTTCGCTGCTCGCAGACCGTCTGGCCGAGGTCGCCGACTTCTTCTCTATCGGCACCAACGACCTGATCGGCTACACCATGTGCGCCGACCGTGGCAACGACACCATCTCCAACCTGTACCAGGTGTACTATCCTGCCGTGCTCCGCTCGCTCAAGAACATCATCGAGAGCGGCGTGAAGGCCGGCATCATGGTCGGTATGTGCGGCGAGGCCGCTGCCGATCCGCTGCTCGAGCCGCTGCTGATCAGCTGGGGCCTGGAGGAGTTCTCGATGAGCGCTCCGTCCATCCTGCGCGCCCGCAAGACCATCAGCCAGTGGACCAAGGCCGAGTGCGATGAGCTCGCCGAGAAGGCGCTCGCCTGCAACACCGCCGCCGAGGTCAAGGCACTGCTCGAGTCCGCAGCTCGCTAATTTGGTATCAGAGGTAACCGCGTGGTTGGAATGGGCCTGCCACGCGGCCCTCACATATACAGGGGGTACTGTAAATGTTCTACACGCTAACCGCTAACCCGGCTGTCGACATGACGGTTTCGAGCTCTCCGCTCGAGCCCGACGAGAACGTCCGCACCGGCTCGGCCAGCTACACGGCTAACGGCAAGGGCCTCGACGTGTCCTTCGCCTTTAAGAAGATGGGCGTCGACACCGTCGCGCTCGGCTTCTTCGCTGGCTTTACGGGCAAGTTCATCGTCGAGGAGGTCATGAACCTGGGTTGCCTCTGCCGCCCGGTCTGGACCGACGGTATCACGCGCATTAACACCTACGTCAACGATGGCCAGCACGAGTACGGCATCCTGAACCCTGGCGCTCCTATTACGCCGCAGCACCAGGAGGAGCTCTACAACATCCTGGACACCGCGGGCGATCTTGAGTGCCTGATCGTCTCCGGCTCCGTGCCTCCCAAAGCTACGCCCGACTTCCTGGCTCAGGTCATGGAGCACGCTCAGGCTCGTGGCGCCGACGTCGTCCTGGACCTTTCCTCCGACAAGCTCAAGGAGCTCGCTCACAAGAAGCCGCTGCTCATCAAGCCGAACCATCACGAGATGAAGGCTATCTTCGGCGTGCCGGTTGACACTGACGACGAGGTCCGCGTTGCCATGAAGCTGGCTCACGACGCTGGCGTTCAGAACGTGCTGCTTACCCGTGGTAGCCGCGGCGACGCTTACTTCTCCAACGGCGAGGACATCTGGTACGCCAAGCGTGAGTTCAACATCAAGCTGGTTTCTTCCGTCTGCGCCGGCGACTGCACCCTCGCTGCGTTCCTGCACAAGTGGTACAGGGATCGCGACAACGTCGAGGAGGCCATGAAGCTCGCTATGGCCACCGGCGCCAACGTCGCCGAGTCCGTCGGCATCGGCGACTTCGGTCACGTCGATGAGTATAGCAAGCGCGTTGCTGTCCGCAAGCTCGATCGTCAGTAATCGAAACGCGACATATTCGTGCGCATGTGGCGCCCCGGTTTCGGCTGGGGCGCCTTTTTGTTCCGCCACGGGGGAGAGGTGTCCCGCCGTACTTCATCGCTTCCACACCGTTCACCGAGTTGTCCTAGCCTTTTACCGATGCGTGGAATACACTTTCATTAACACGTTGCTTCGTGAAAGGAATATTCATGATTTATACGCTCACTGCAAATCCCGCTATTGACTACAACATCGCCTGCGACGGTCTTTCCGCCAACACCGTCACCCGCACGCGTGACGCGGTCTATACGCCCAACGGCAAGGGCCTCAACGTCTCGTTCACCCTTGATCACTACGGTGTCGACACGACGATCTTGGGCTTTTTCGCCGGTTTCTCGGGCGAGTTTATCGTTAAGGGCGCCGAGGCCTTGGGCGTGCCCGTCAAGCCCGTGTGGACCGACGGCATCACGCGCGTCAATGTGTTCCTCAACGCCGGCCCTGACACCGAGTACAACATGGTCAACGCCGGTGCCGCCATCAACGAGGCCAACGAGCAGGAGATGTTTGAGCTCATCGATTCGCTCGATGACATGACCTGCCTGGTCATCAGCGGCTCGCTGCCTCCCAACACTTCCGAGGGCTTCCTGGCCGAGGTCCTGCGCCGCGTCAAGGCCAAGGGGGCCGAGTTCGTCCTCGACATCTCGAGCCATCAGCTGGCAGACCTCATTGCCATGGAGCCGCTGCTGATCAAGCCCAATGACGACGAGCTGCTCGACATCTTTGGCATCAAGGTGAGCGGTGGCGACGACGAGTCCGTCAAGGGCGCCATGGCCGAGCTGCACGCCAAGGGCGCCAAGAACGTGCTGCTGACCCTCGGTGGCGACGGCGCGTACTTCTCCAACGGCGAGCATATCTGGTTTGCCAATCGCACCTTCGACGTCAAGCTGCTGTCGACGGTGTGCGCCGGCGATTCCTCGCTCGCTGCCTTCCTGTCCGTGTGGCACGACGCCCCCGAGCGCGTCGAGGATGCCCTGCGCCTCTCGATGGCCACCGGCGCCAACGTGGTCGAGTGCCCGGGTCTGGGCGATTTTGCCAAGGTCGATGAGTATCAGAAGGGTATTGCAATCCGTCAGGTTTGCTAGTTCCGGCACCTTGCCTGAATAGTTCAATTATTTCGCATCCGTCTTAGACCAGGACGGATGCGTTTTTGTTTATCGGACTTGCGTGTGCAGTGGAGGCTGTTTCTTGCTAGACTTCTTGCAGACGCAATCGATAGCCAATTTGATAGTCGCAGGAGGCCATAGGCATGTGCAATGTTTCGCTCAACGGTACGCAGCCGACCGATGCCTCTATCCGTGTCCTGCGTGCGCTTGAGGCAGCAGGTCTTGAGGCTTGGTACGTGGGCGGTTGGGTACGTGATGCCCTGATGGGATGCCCCAGCCACGATGTTGACATGTGCTGCAGCGGCCTGTGGCAGGAGTCCAAAGAGGCGCTCGAAGCGGCTGATATTGCCGTGGTTGAGTCGGGCATAAAATTTGGCGGCATCACGGCTATTTGCGATGATGAGCGCATTGAGGTCACCACCTACCGCCTAGACGGCTTTTACACCGACGGCCGCCATCCCCAGAGTGTGGAGCGTGCAGCGTCGCTTGAGGACGATCTGGCGCGTCGTGACTTTACCGTTAACGCTATGGCCTGGCATCCCGAGCGTGGTCTTGTCGACCGCTACGATGGTCAGGGCGACCTGAAGCGCAAGCTCATCCGCGCCGTTGGAGATCCCAGGCGTCGTTTTAACGAGGACGCGCTTCGCATGCTGCGCGCGGTGCGTTTTGCCTGCCGTCTGGATTTTATGATCGAGCCTAAGACTAAACAGGCGCTTGCCGAGTGCGCGCCGCTGCTCGATGCTGTGGCGCGCGAGCGCGTGGGCATTGAGCTCGAGGATATCCTTTCGACCGGCCATGGGGGGGACGCGATGCTGCGCTACCCCGAGCTTGTTTGCGCCGCCGTGCCCGAGCTCGCGTCCGCTCGCGGGTTTGATCAACGCAGCGTCTATCATGCGTTTAACGTCTACGAGCATATCGCTCGCGTGCTGACGGTGGCAGGGGAGCTGGCGCTGTGCGACGGCGTCGTGCCCTCGTCGAGCCTTATGTGGGCGGCGTTTTTGCACGACGTTTCCAAACCCGAGTGCTTTACGGTCGATCACGACGGCAGCGGCCACTTCTACGGTCATCCCGAGCTCGGCGCCAAGAAGGCGCGTGTCATCATGGATCGCCTGGCGCTCTCACACGATTTTGTGCGCGATGTGTGCCTGCTGATCAAATACCATGACAAGCCGCTGCGCCCCGAGCGCTCCTGCCTGCTCAATATGATGCGCGCGCTTTCGGGCGAGGGTGTCGATACGCCGCGTCTGATGGACGAGCTCATGGACCTTAAGCGTGCCGATACGCTCGGTAAGGCCCCGTCGTGCTTCTATTACGTTGAGACGATTGAGGAGATGCGCGCGATGGCGCACGAGCTGCTGAAGGCAGGGGAGCCCTATACGCTCAAGATGCTCGCCATCAACGGCGGCGACCTGATCCGTGCCGGAGTCAAGCCCGGGCCGGAACTGGGTCAGCTTCTCAACTCCGCCCTCGACGCCGTGATCGAAGACAACATTCCCAACGAGCGCGAAGCTCTTTTGGTCCATCTCAACTTGAATTAGCTACCCAGTTTACCTGCGTGTTCCATAACCTGCCGACAATTTTTCGGCAATTTGGAATTTCTTCTTGCGCTGACGTTTTTTGTCCCGTAATATATTTCCTCGCAGCACAGCAGTGCAGATGTTATGTGGCCCGTTCGTCTAGCGGTTTAGGACGCCGCCCTCTCAAGGCGGAGATCACCAGTTCGAATCTGGTACGGGCTACCACTTCTTTTCTGCTGAGGCCTATGGCCCGTTCGTCTAGCGGTTTAGGACGCCGCCCTCTCAAGGCGGAGATCACCAGTTCGAATCTGGTACGGGCTACCACGCATCTGATACCCGGTCTTTCCACGGAAGGCCGGGTTTTTTATTATCAAACAACTGTCTGTCATTCCCGTTTGAACAAGAGCTTTGCGTTCTGCTTATGGCCCTTACGGGTACAATAATCAAGATATTTTGACTGTAAGAAGGAGTCTCATGACGGAGTCCTCTCAGCATACGTCCAAGCCCCAGGTCGAGGTTGAGGCCTCGGGCGGCGATGACAATAAGAGCGCACGCCGCGGTGCAATCTTTATCGGCGTTGTGCTGGTGGGTTATATCGTCTATCTGGTGGTAACCGGGCAGATGGGGCAGTTCTGGGCTGCTATGTCGAGCGTTCAGGCGCCCTGGCTCGTTGTCGCGTGTCTTTGCATGTTCATGTATCTGTTCTTTGGCATTGTGGCCTATGCGATCGCCGTCTGGCTCGACCCCAATTCGCCCGTCGGTATCCGCGACCTCATTTCGGTCGAGGCGAGCGGTATTTTCTTTGGCAACCTGACGCCCATGATGATGGGCTCTACGCCTGCCCAGATCTACCGCCTGACCAAAGCGGGCCAAAACGTGGGCGAAGCGGGTGCCACGCAGTTCACCCGATTTATTGTGTATCAGTTTGGCCTCGTTGCCTGGGGCGCTATCCTACTGCTTGCTCGCATGCCGTTTTTTGCCGAGCGCTATGGCGACATGACGCTGCTGTGCGTCTTTAGTTTTGGCGGTCACTGCTGCATCCTGCTCGGCATCTTCGCCGTCGCGCTCATGCCTAAGACCGTCACGCGCGTCGCCCATTGCATCATCAATTGGCTCGAGCGCATAGGTGTCTCGGCCACTAAGATCGATGGATGGCGCTCGTTTGTCGATGGCGAGATCTACTCCTTCTCCGAGAAGTTCAAGCTTTCGGCCGGACATTTTTCTTTCATGCTGCTCACCGTGTTTATCACCATGCTGCAGCTTGCGTTTTTCTATCTGGTGCCGTATTTCCTGATGCTTGCCTTTGGCCATCACGAGGTCGACTTTTTCTCGGTCATGGCCGCGAGCGCCTTTGTCCAGCTGCTGAGCTCTGCGGTTCCCTTGCCCGGTGGAACTGGTGGCGCTGAGGGCGGCTTTGCTTTGTTCTTGGGTCATTTCTTTGGGTCGGCTTCGACCGCCGGCTATCTGCTGTGGCGCCTCATTACGTTTATTGCGCCGACCATTTTGGCTGCGCCCCTGCTGGGACTTAAGAGCGCCCACAACGAGAGCATCCATGTTCGCTGGGATCGCGTGATGCGCAAACTCGGCCGCACGTCTCAGACGCCCTCTGCGCCCACTAAGCCGCACCCCACGAATGCTGTTACCGTTGATCCCAAGAAGCACGCTCAGAAGGCTTCTGGGACCGCTAAGCCGGCTCATAAAGCCTATGTGCGCCAGACAGGCGACGGTATTCGCGTATCTCCGTCGGCACTCAATAAGAAGAAGCACCCTAAGTCGCAGTAGGGCAGTCGTGCGTTCTTCATGATGCGGGGCATATTTGTGCTGTATGGGGGATAATCCTCTTACGTAGATTATCTCTCATCTGTTGATGAATGCCCGTATATCGAAGGGACACGCCCATGGCCACCAGTAAACCGCGTATTGATCGCCGCATCGTTCGCAGCCGCAATGCCATCCTTTCCGCTTTCGAGCGCCTGCTCATGGAAAAGCCGCTGGTAGACATTACGGTGAGTGCCATCGCGCGCGAGGCCAATGTCGACCGCAAGACCTTCTACGTGCACTTTGGCACGGTCGACGGCCTGCTCGATGCCATTGCCGTCGATGTGGTGGAGATGATTGTCGACTCGGTCGAGAAAACGCTTGCCTCCATGGGCGGCGATACCAACGAACGCGCCCTGGGCGCGGCGGCGACCTTCTTTAAAACCGTTAACGAGGCACTGTGCAACAACCTGGTACTCAATCGTCAGCTGATCGAGAACATTCCGCTCGATGATTTTATGGCTCGTCTTCGTGCGCCGCTCGAACACGAGATTGCCGAGCGCGATCTGCTGCCCCAAGGTCTCAAGGACGAGATGTTCGACTATTATCTGGCGTTTTTGCTGTCGGGTATTATCGGTATCTATCGCACGTGGGCGCTGTCTGACGGTTCGGTTCCTATCGAGCGTGTCTCGGAGGTCGCCAACGACCTGACTCTCAATGGCCTGTCGAGTCTGGAATCTCGCTTGGATTAGGCGCAGGCTCGAGTTCGCGAGGCGCTTGTCGGGGTGCAGCCCGATCGACCAGGCGACGAGCATCCCGCCGAAGCAGTCGATGACCGGGCTCAGGTAGACCTTCTCGCCGCCCGGGAGCCTGGACTCGGTGATGTCGGTGAGCCACAGCCGGTTGGGCTCGTCGGCGTGGAAATTCCTGTTCACGAGGTTCTCCGGCGCCTTGGAGACCTCGCCGGCGTAGGAGCTGTAGCCTGAGGATCCTTAAAAGAAAGTCCAGTTTATCCTTCCCACTCCAATTTGGAATCCTCCGATGCGCCTTCGCACGCTCGCATGACCTCGATACCATGCGAGCGTGCGAAGGCGACGAGCTCTGCGTTGCGGGCGTTTATGGTGCCGAAGGCGGCGGGGCACACAATAAGGCGCGCGCAGTGGACGAGGAGCTCTTTGGCGCGGGCTATGGTTTTATCCCCGATCGGCTCGAAGGCGCGCTCGGCCACGCATTCCGTCGCCAGGTCGCGCGCGAGCTCGCAGTCGATGTCCCCTTCGTGCAGAACGCCCGCGTAGAACGCCTTGCCCTGCCGAATGAGCTGGCGAAACACAGCCGACCCCGTACCTGCGCCGGCGATGACGAACGTGTGCGCATCGCCGTGTGGGCGCCCAATTTCTACGCTGCCGAAGCGCTCGTTGAAGGTGCCATGTTGAAGGCCGTAGAGCTCGCCAATCGTCTCGCGCGTGAATATGTCCTCGGGTGCGCCGGCGCGGAAGACCCGGCCGTCCTTCACGCAAATCACCTTGTCGGCGCTTTTCTGCGCGAGCTCGAGTTCGTGGATGGACATGATGACAGCCACATTCCGCGATTTCGCAAGGTGGCGAAGTATTCGCAGCAGGTCGATCTGGTAGCGGATATCGAGATACGACGTGGGCTCGTCGAGCACGAGCACACGCGGATCCTGTGCGATGGCGCGTGCGAGCATGACGCGCTGGCGTTGCCCGTCGCTTATCTGCATGAAGTCGCACTCGGCGAGCTCTTCCATATGTGCGGTTTTCATGGCCTCGTCGACCCGACTATGGTCGTTAGGCGAGAGTGCGCCCATTCGCCCGGTGTAGGGATGTCTTCCCGCCTCTACGATATCGCGGCAGGTGAGGAGCTCGGTCCGGGGGCGATCTGTCAGCATAACGGCAAGGTTCCTTGCGAACTCCGCCGTCTTCCATCGGGAAATCTCCCGCCCGTCGAGCTCGACCGCGCCGGCAAGCGGTGCCAGATGGCGTGTGATGGTTTTCAAGATGGTCGACTTGCCCGAGCCGTTCGGCCCGATGAGCGCCACGACATCGCCCGGGCGAACCTCCAGATCGACGCCTTCGACTACGACCTTCTTGTCGTAGCCCGCCGACAGGTCGCTTATGCGGAAAAGCGGCGCTCCGTCAGCCTGCGTTTCGACCGGAGTTTCGAGGTTCGGCTCCGCTCGGAGGAGGCGTTCCTCGCGCAGTTCCGTACGAGCCGAAAGTGCCTTCTGGCGCTTTCGTGCGAGCTCAGGACTGTCTAAGCATGGAATGTCCCCTCCGAGCGTTTTGGGCCGCGGCGCGAATTCTCCCATCTACCTCACCCGCTTCTTCAACATGAGCGCGATAACCACCGGCGCGCCGAAGATGGCGGTGACAGCGCTGATGGAAAGTTCGACGGGAGAGAACAGTGTGCGCGCGATCAAATCGCAGCCCGCGCAGAAGATGGCGCCTCCCAAGAAGCACGCAGGAATCACGCGGAAGGGCTTCGACGACTTTAGCACCGACTTCACGAGATGCGGAACCGCAATGCCTACGAACGACACCGGACCAGCGAACGCGGTCACGCAGGCGGAGAGCATGCTCGCTAGAAGGACGAGCGCCACGCGGAAGCGTGCGACGTTCACGCCGACGCTTTTCGCGTAGGCTTCTCCCAGCTGGAAGGCGGAAAGGGGCTTCGATATCGCGAATACGCATGCGCTTACGGTGATCACCACGACCGTGATGACCGCGACGTCGTCCCAGCTCGAACCCGAGAAGCTACCCAAAGACCAGTTGTGCAGGTTCACGATGGACTGGTCGTCGGCGAAGGCGATGAGGAAGTTCGTCGCCGCCGAGCAGATGTATCCCACCATGACGCCCGCCACGATGAGCATGGCCATGGAACTTATGCGCCGTGCAATGAGGAGCACGAAACCGATGGTGATAAGCGAGCCCAGAAACGCTGCGGCCACCATGGCCGGCGAGGACATGGCCTGGTTTGCGCCCAGAAGTACGATCATCGTAAGCGCGACGACGAACTTTGCGCCCGAGGAGACGCCCAAGATGAACGGGTCGGCGATGGGGTTGTTGAAAAACGTCTGCAGCAGGAACCCGGAGAGCGAAAGTGCCCCGCCGAGAAGCACGGCTGAAAGTACGCGCGGCAGTCGAATCTCCCAGATGACCTGGCTTTCCATGGAATTGGCCGCGCCGCCCGAAAGGATGCCGGGGATGTGGTCTGCGGGCACGAGCACGCTCCCGATGCACAGGTTGGTCCCGACGAGCACGATGAGGGCAACAGCGAGCAGCGCCGTCACGACGCGACACCGCGCGGCGCGCCCCGATTCGTCGTATGCCATGGAAAGTCGGCTTCTCATGGTGCTAGCCGAGCTTCCTCAGATAATGGAAGTCGCTCGTGTCATCGCCGGTGAACGCCCCGTGCAGCTCGTCGATAATGTCGGCGGTAGAAGTCATCTGCTGGTACATGTCGGCGCTTGTGACCCAGACGTTGCCGTTCTTCACGGCTTTGAACTGCGACAATAGCGCGTTTTTGCCTACGAAGTCGTTCAAGGTGGCAACCGATTCGTCGATGGTGCCGTTGTAGACGATGATGTTGGCATCCTTCGCTGTCGCGTAGAAGCGCTCCATTTCGAGCGTTACTGACGAACCTGACGTCGACGCCGTCTGCGCGCCATCGAGCGCGTAGCTGCCGCCTGCAAGCTCGATCATCTGCGCCACGTAGTCGCCCGCCCGCCGCGTGACGGCGGCCCCGTTCGAGTTAATGTAGAAATACGCCACGGTTTTACCTGACGACGCGAGCCCCGACGTTTGCTCGACGCGGGCCTTCTGCTCGTTGAACAGGTGCGCGGCCTCGTCTTCCTTGTCGAACAGGACGCCGAAAAGCTTAATCCACTCGACGCGCCCGAGTGCTTTGGGCTCGCTCGACGACTGTTCGGTGAGCACGACGAGCCCGAGCTTCTGCAGCTTTTCCTTCACATCGGGCGTGTGGTTGATCATGGTGTTCTCGATGGCGAACGTGCAGCCCGAGGCCGATATTCGCTCGTAGTCGGGCGCGCTGTACTTGCCGCCGTAGGCGATCGCCCCACTTCCGAGCGCGCTTTTGAAGCCCGCGACCGAGCAATCGTCGGCTTTCGTGCCCGACATTAAGATATTGTCGTTCGCATCGAGCGCGTCGACCAGGCACATCGTCGCCGACGACACGAGGTACACCTTGTCGGCGGGGCGCCTTATGACCGCGATGTCGGAGCTTAACCCATCAGGTACCTTCGCATCTTGCGGCACCACGAGGAAGCGCTCCCCGTTCGAAACGCAGATAAGCCGCAGGCCGCCTTCGAACTCGTCGACAGTGAAGTGCTCGGCGTATTCAAGCTGAAGCGCTCCCGTCGGCTCCCAGCCGCAGCCCAAATCGGCGTTGTGGAAGTCGGCCGCGGCGCTTGAAGCCGTTCCCGCAGGGGAGCCGCCGCTTGCATCGTCGCCCGATTTCTCCTTCATGGTGGATGAGTCGAAGTGGAGCGTGTAGTCGATGGTGTGCGGCGTCGACATGGCGACGGTCTCGGCCGACACGGCGATGTCCTCGTCGAGCGTGACGGGTATCTCGAACGTGGAGTTGCCGCCGTCGTTTACGGGCGCGTAGTCCACGCCGTCGACGGTCATCTTGTCGTAGTTCGAACTCGACCAGGTGATGGTCGCGGTGTAGGTGTCGCCATCCTTCACAATTGTGGTGGGTGAGGCGATGCTTGCGCGCCCTGACCCGCCGGAAAGCGAGACGCTCACCGTGTATTCCTGAGAGCCCGCCGTGCCACCGGTCGCGTTCGGGCTCGCACTGCACCCCGCGAAGGGAAGCGCGAGCAGGGCGACGAGAACGCAGGCGATCGCGCGCGCCGCGATGCTGTGGAGCTTCCTGTTTTCCCCCTTGGGAAGAATCGACCGCATGGCGTTACTTCAGTGCGTCGGCGCGCAGATCGACGCCGGCGGATTCGAACACAAGTGTGCGGTCGTACCACTGCTCTTTTCTAATACTCCACGCGGCACAGGCGGTGTCCTCGTCGAGCGCATCAACGGGCACGTCGTAGGTGTACTTGCCTTCCGCGTTTTCCACATAGGGGATGAAGTCGGCCTCGCTCGCGGCGGCAGCCTCGTCGCCCGTGCCCATGAAGAGCTTGCCGTAGCCCGTGCCGGAAAGTGTCATCACGCAGTGCATGGAGCCGTTTTCCACGATGAGCTGGGCGTCCACGATCCTGAACATGTTCGAGCTGGAATCTACGGTGATTGGATAGGTGCCGTCGGCCACCTTGTCGGCGGTGATGGGGGCAGCGCTTGCGCCCGCGGGCGCATCGGCCGCCCGTTCGGTCTTTTCCTGGGAATCGGCATCGCTTGCCTTTGCGCTGTCGATTGAATTTCCGGCGCAGCCGGCGAGCGAGAACGCGCAAAGCGCCGCCGACAGGGCGAAGACGAGGGTTTTCTTCAACATGGAGGGGGTTCCTTTCAATCGCTTCGACCGCCCGTGCCGTGCGGTGGGCGGTCGGGATGCGAATGCAACGGGCATGCGTCGTCAGTCGGGGAAAGGCGCATGCCCGTTGCACGGGGACGCGACCGGCGCCCCCGTGCGCGGCGAGTTTACAGCTTGGCGATGGCGTCGTCCACGTGCGAGACGTAGATGTCGTCGACCGCGACGTTCTGTCCCAGACCCTGGAGCAGGCACGTCACTTCGAAGCCGGCGGCCACGAACTTCGCAGCCCAGCTGTCGGGGTCGGTCTCGTCTGCCATGTCGTTGTTCGCGTGGTCGCCCGCGACCACCATGAACGGCGCGAGCACGGCCTTCTTGTAGCCTGCGGCGCTCGCGGCGGCGATAACATCCTCGCAGGTCGGTTCAGCCTCGACGGTGCCGACGAAGAACTGCGTCAAACCCTCGTTCTTGAACACTTCCTGCATCTTGGCATAGTCGGCGTTGGAATCGGCTTCGGTGCCGTGGCCCATGAGGCACAGCGCCGTCTCGCCGTCGTCGAAGGACGCCATGTTCTCCTTAATGGCTGCGGCCACCTTTTTGTAGTCGTCGTCGGAGGTGAGCAGCGGGTCGCCGAGCGAGATCTTGTCGAACTTGTCGGCGTACTTGTCGAGCTCGTCTTTCACGTCGGCGTATTCCAGGCCAGCCATGAGATGCGTCGGCTGCACGACGATTTCCTTCACGCCGTCTTCCACGCAGCGGTCAAGCGCCTCGGTCATGTTGTCGATCGTGATGCCGTCGCGCTTCTTCAGCTTGTCGATGATGATCTGCGCGGTGAAGGCGCGGCGGATGTCGTAGTCCTGCCAGTACTTCTCGCGGATAGCGTCTTCGATGGCGCCGATGGTGATGTGGCGCGAGTCGTTGTAGCTCGTGCCGAAGCTCGTGACGAGGATGACCGGCTTCGCGGCCTTCTCCTTTTCACTAGATTTCTCGGAACTCGCGGAGGTGTTGGAGCAGCCCGCGAGCGCGACTCCGGCGAGCGCGACGGCTCCGGTTGCTGCGGCGCCCATGAAGCCGCGGCGTGACATCTGGTCGGACATGGTTTTTCCTTTCCTCGGTTTGCCGGTCCCCCGGCGACAGTTGCTTGTCGGCACAAGCGAAAGAAAAGCGCACCCCTCGGGGTTCACAAGGAGCTAACGCCACGGCGATGCCGTGAGGAAAAGGCGAAGCAGTCTGGCTTGGGGCGCGAGGCGGTTCGCCCGCGCGTCCTATACAGTAATGTCCCTTGCCCAGGATTCCCACCTGGTTCCCTCCGCAAGCCAGCGCGGGCTGTGCAGGCGCCGCGCCGGTCATTTCCTTTTATCCGATTGTCATATGCTCGTTGCCGAAACTTTTACTATGATAGTGGGCACTTGTGAACGTGTCAAAGCCAGCGCGGGCGGCATTGCGCCTCCTGCCTGCGTATTTGCGCCGATTGCTGCCGCAGGCGCCGTGTTTTGCCCGCTGCGCGAATGGCGGCGTAAACGGTTGCGATGAGAAACGGGAAGGGAAGGCTCGGATGATTCATATCGTTGGCGCAGGTTCGGGCGCCGCCGACCTTATCACGCTGCGCGGGGCGCGTCTTCTACGCGCGGCCGACGTGGTCGTTTGGGCGGGGAGCCTTGTGAACCCCGAGCTGCTCGCCGAGTGCAAGGAATCCTGCGTCGTCTACGACAGCGCGCACATGACCTTGGAGGAAGTGCTCGACGTGATGTGCGCGGCAGATGCGCGGGGCGAGGAAGTGGTGCGCCTGCACACGGGCGACCCGTGCCTGTACGGCGCCATCCAGGAGCAGATGGACGCGCTCGACGCGCGCGGCGTGGACTACGAGGTGGTGCCCGGCGTGTCGAGCTTTTGCGGTGCCGCGGCGGCGCTTCGCCAGGAATACACGCTGCCGGGAATCAGCCAGTCGGTCGTGATCACGCGGCTTTCCGGGCGCACCCCCATGCCTGCGGGCGAGGGCATGCGCACCATGGCGGAAAGCGGCTCGACTATGGTCATCTTCCTGAGCTCGGGTATGCTCGCCGAGCTTTCCGCCGAGCTTTTGGCCGCGGGCCGCAGCTCCGACGAGCCGGCGGCGCTCGTGTATAAGGCGACCTGGCCTGAGGAGCGCGTGGTGCGATGCACAGTGGGCACGCTCGCCGATGCGGGCGCGCGAGAGGGCATCGACCGCACGGCGCTCGTGGTGGTGGGCCGCGTGCTCGGAGCTCGCGGCGGGCTTGCGCACGACGGCGCGCAGGCGGAGTCGTACGAGCGCAGCAAGCTTTACGACCCTTCGTTTGCCACGGGGTATCGGAAGGCGAGCAGCTAGCGTGGCCTTCGAGCACTACATATATACCGGGACGACCCGCCTGCGCTGCGGCTACACCACGGGGAGTTGCGCCGCGCTCGCGGCGAAGGCGGCCTGCGAGATGCTCTTGTCACGAAAGCCCGTCGGCCGCGTGTCGATCGTCACCCCCGGCGGGCTGCCCGTCGAGGCGAACGTGGTCGACGTATGTATCGGCGAGGGGTGCGCCCAGTGCGCCGTGCGAAAGGACGCAGGCGACGATGCCGATGTGACCGACGGCGTGCTCGTGTACGCGCGCGTGGAACATGCGGGGTCGGGCACGGGTGCTGCGGGCAGCAAGGGCGTGCCCGCGCGCGAATCGGAAGTTTCCGTCGATGGCGGCGTGGGCGTGGGGCGCGTGACGTTGCCCGGGCTCGAGCAGCCGGTGGGGGCGGCCGCCATCAACGCGACGCCGCGCGCGATGATCACTTCGGCGGTGCGCGAGGTGTGCGCCGCGCACGGCTTTTCTGGAAATATCGCTGTGACGATTTCGGTACCCGAGGGTGTTGCCCTTGCCGAAAAGACCTTCAACCCGCACCTGGGGATAGAGGACGGCATTTCCATCCTGGGCACGACGGGCATCGTCGAGCCGCGCAGCCTTGCTGCCTTGCGCGACAGCATCGAGCTCGAGATCCGGCAGCATGCGGCTATGGGGCGGCGCGGAGTCGTGCTCACGCCCGGCAACTACGGCGCGCAGTTCATCTCGGGGCATTTCCACCTAAACGGTGCGCCGGTGGTCTTCATCTCCAACTTCGTGGGCGATGCGATTGATTGCTGCGTTCGCGAGGGATTTATCAATGTCCTTCTTGTGGGACACATCGGCAAGCTGGTGAAGGTCGCGGGCGGCATCATGGACACCCATTCGCGTACCGCCGACTGCCGCGCGGAGATTCTGGCCGCTCACGCGGCCTTGGCCGGCGCGGGCACGAAGACCGTGCGCGATATCATGTCGTCGGTCACGACCACGGCGGCGCTCGAGGTAATCGAGGCCGCCGGTGTGGGGGACGCTGCGTGCGCCTCGCTCGCTGTGGCAATCGAGGACAGGTTGCGCCGCCGCGCGGCGGGCGGATGCGACATCGCCGCGGTCGTGTTCGACGCCGAGCGCCGCGAGCTTTTCCGCACGTCGGGCGCCGATGCAGTTATCGGGGAATTGGGGGCGACGTATGAGTAAAGGCGTGCTGTACGGGGTGGGCACGGGGCCTGGCGACCCCGAGCTGCTCACGATCAAGGCCGTCCGCACAATCGAATCGTGTCCGGTCATCGCCGCACCGCAGACGGCGGACGGAGCCATGGTCGCGCTCGACATCGTGCGCGGCGCCGTCGACCTTACAGGCAAGACGGTGATCCCCGTGCGATTCTCGATGACGCGCGACGTTGAGCGCCGCGCGGCCGAGCATGCCTCGCTTGTTCGCGAGCTTGTCGCGCACCTGGATGCGGTCCGCGACGTCGCGCTGCTGAACCTGGGGGACCCGAGCATCTACGCCACCTTCCAGCGCATCGCGCCCGACGTGCGCGCCCGCGGGTTCGAGGCGCGCGCCATTCCCGGCGTGCCGAGCTTCTGCGCGGTCGCCGCGGCACTCGAGCGCGACCTCACGCCCGAGATGTCGTCGCCTCTGCACATCGTGCCCGGCGGCTACGACGACGTGCGCCGCGCAATCGGCTGGCCGGGGACGAAGGTGGTCATGAAGGCGCGCCGCTCGCTTGCGGACACGAAGTGCATCCTTCGCGAGGAGGGCGCCTTCGACGGTGCCGAGCTCGTAGAGGACTGTGGGCTTCCGGGCGAGCGCGTGTACCGCTCGGTCGACGATGTGCCCGATCGGGGCAGCTACTTCTCGACGATGGTGGTGCGCTAGATGAGGGTTTCCTGCATAGCGTTCACTGAGAGGGGGTATGCGTTGGCGGAGCGCACCGCACACGCGCTTTCCGATTGCGCGCAGACAGGTGAAGATGACCCTGGCTGGGACGTTTCCGTTTCGCGCGGGTTCGGCGAGGGGAAGGCCGACCTGCGCGCATGGACGGCGCTCGCGTGGGAAGCGTCGGACGCGCTTCTGTTCGTGGGCGCGGCGGGCATCGCCGTGCGGGCGATCGCGCCGCATGTCGCCTCGAAGGCAAGCGATTCCGCGGTTGTGGCGATCGACGAGGCGGGGCGCTTTGCCGTCCCGCTTTTGTCGGGGCATTTGGGCGGTGCGAACGAGCTTGCGCAAACTGTGGCACGCGCGGCAGGGGCCATCCCCGTCATCACCACGGCGACCGACGTCCGCGGCGTGTGGGCGGTGGATACGTGGGCGCGCTGTGCGGGGCTCGCCGTTTCGAATCCCGAGGCCATCAAGCGAGTGTCGGCGCGGCTGCTTTCGGGCGGGCGCGTGGCGCTCTATTCCGACATGCCGATTTCGGGACAGCCGCCTGAGGGGGTTGACATTGCGTCCGACCGCGCTCGGGCCGATATTGTCGTGTCGCCGTTCGCTGGCGCGAATGCAGGTGCGTCCGTTCGCGCAGCGGAGACGACGGGCGATGTCGTGCCCGCCGGTGAGACGGGGAAGCCGGCGGGCGTGCGGGCGCAGGCGCCTGCGCCCGAGCCGCTTCGCCTTGTCGTGCCCTGCATCGTTGCGGGCATAGGGTGCCGTCGCGGTGCGTGCGCCGAAGCGATCGGGGAGGCGTTTCTTCTCGCGTGCGGGCAGGCGGGTATCTCGCCTTCGGCCGTGCGCGAGGCGGCGACGATCGACGTGAAGGCGCACGAGGAGGGTCTGCTCGCCTTCTGCCGCGCGCGCAAGATTCCGCTTGCGACGTATTCCGCAGAGGAGTTGTCGCAGGTCGAAGGTAGCGTTTCGCCATCTGATTTCGTGCGCGCGACGGTGGGGGTCGACAATGTGTGCGAGCGCGCGGCGCTCGCGGGCGGGGGCAAACTTATCTTCCCGAAGCTCGCTCACGGCGGCGTGACCGTCGCGTTTTCCAAGGTAACTATCGAACTTTCGTTTAAGGAGCGGTGATGGGAAAGCTCTTCGTGGTGGGGATCGGCCCGGGCGGCCCCGACGGCATGACGATTGCGGCTCGGCGCGCGCTCGAGGCGGCCGACATCGTTGTGGGGTATACGAAATACGTGGAGCTCGCGCTCGCCGCCGTGCCCGACGCGGCGCATCTCGCGACGCCGATGATGCACGAGGTCGAACGGTGCCGCCTGGCGCTTTCGCGCGCGCAGTGCGGAGAAGCCGTGGCGCTTGTGTGCAGCGGTGACGCGGGCGTGTACGGCATGGCGAGCCCCGTGCTGGAGCTTGCTGAGGACTACCCCGATGTAGACGTGGAAGTTATCGCCGGGGCCACCGCGGCTCAGAGCGGGTCGGCGGTGCTCGGCGCCCCGCTTGCCCACGACTTCGCGGTCGTGTCGCTCTCCGACCTGCTCACGCCGTGGGAGGTCATCGAGCGCAGGCTCGCCGCCGTGGCGAGCGCCGACTTCTGCATCTGTTTGTACAACCCGCGCAGCAGAAAGCGCGCCGATAGGCTCTCGCGCGCGGCGAAGATTATGCTCGAATGGAAGGCCCCCGACACGCTCTGCGGCTGGGTACGCAACATCGGGCGCGAGGGGCAGCAGTCGGGCATGTGCAGGCTCTCCGAGCTGGGGGAGTTCGACGCCGACATGTTCACCACCGTGTTCGTCGGCAACGCGGACACGAAGCGCGTAGGCGGCCGTATGGTCACGCCGCGCGGGTATCGGGAGATTCCATGCGAAAGGTAACGATCATCGGGGCGGGGCCCGGAAACCCCGACTTGCTCTCGCGCGCGGCGCTCGACGCGATCGACATCGCCGACGTGGTCATCGGCGCTCATCGCGCGCTTGTCAGCATCGACGTGCCGCCCGATGTGGTGAGATGCGAGCTCGTGAAGACGGCGGACATCGTCGCCGCGCTCACTGATGCGGCGTCGTGGCAGCGCGCCGTGGTCGTGATGACGGGCGATGTGGGGCTGTTCAGCGGCGCGCGCCGCCTGGTGGAGGCGCTCTCCGGCGACGCGCAGGTGGACGTGCGCGTCATTCCCGGCATAAGCTCAGCGTCGTATCTCGCCGCGCGCCTCGCGCGTCCATGGCAGGATTGGCGCTTCGCGAGCGCTCACGGCGTGGCGTGCGACATCGTGGCCGAGGCCGAGCGCGCAGGTGAGCTCTTCCTCGCCACGTCGGGCGGGGAAGACCCCTCGCGGCTTTCGGGCGAGCTTGTGCAGGCGGGCTTCGGGGACGCGCGCGTGACGGTGGCCGAGCGCCTGTCGTACCCCGACGAGCGCATCACCTGCGCGACCGCAAGTGAAATCGCAGGTCAGACGTTCGACGACTTGAACGTGATGCTTATCGAGTTCGCAGGCTGCGCCGGTTCGCCTGCGGGCTCTAGCGCAGCCTCCGAGGCGCCGGCCGGCGCGTCTGCGCCCGCGGCGGCTTCTTTCGCGGCGGACTCTGCGGGCGCATCCCGCGCCGCGAGCTCCCGCTGGCCGTACGCTTCCTCGGGCATTCCCGACGAGCTCTTCATCCGCGGCGACGTTCCCATGACCAAGCAGGAGGTGCGCGCCGTCGCGCTCGCGAAGCTGCGCCTTACCGCGACCGACACCGTGTGGGATGTCGGCGCCGGCACGGGGAGCGTTTCGATCGAGGCGGCGCTCGTCGCGCGAGCGGGGTCGGTATGGGCGGTCGAGCGCAACGCGGCCGGCGTGCGGCTCATCCGAGAGAACGCGGATGCATTCGGGTGCGGCAACGTGCATGCGGTCCCCGGTGTCGCCCCCGAAGCGCTCGCGAAACTGCCCGTCCCCGACGCCGTGTTCGTCGGCGGGAGCGCGGGCGAGCTTCCCTCCATCGTGGAGGCGGCGCTCGAGAAGAACTCGCAGGTTCGCCTGTGCGTGCCATGCGTCACCGTTGAGACGCTCACCGAGGCGTTCGCGCTCCTCTCGGGTTCGCGCTTTAAGGGGTTCGAGGCGTGCCAGGTGTCGGCCGCCCGTGCCGAGGCTGTAGGCTCGCACCATCTTATGAAGGCGCAAAACCCCGTGTTCCTCGTCAGCGCGCGTGGTGCGGGCGCGGATGCCGAGGAGCTTGCCGAAGTCGGCGCGCTTGCTGAGTCGCCTGTCGGGGAGGACCTCTCTGTCGAGGGGAACGCATCCGTTGAGGTGGTCTCGCTTGCTTACTGCAGCGCCGCAGGTGGGGAAGGCGGCGCCCGGTGAGCACGTCCATCCCGCGCTTCATGGTCGCTGCGCCCTCGAGCGGGAGCGGCAAGACGGTCGTAACGTGCGCGCTCCTGCGCGCGCTCGCGCGCCGCGGCCTTGCATGCGCGGCCTTCAAATGCGGCCCCGACTACATTGACCCGCTCTTTCATCGCCGCGTCGTGGGTGCGCGCTCGGGCAATTTAGACGGCTTCTTCACCGACGCCCCGACGCTGCGCGCCCTGCTCGCACGCGGCGTCGCGGGCGCGGATGTCGCGGTGCTCGAGGGGGTTATGGGCTTCTACGACGGCATGGCGCCCGGCGTGGCCGACGCGAGCAGCTACCAGGTTGCGCGCGACACGGAAACGCCGGTCGTTTTAGTGGTGAACGGGCGCGGGGCGTCTTTATCGCTCGCCGCTGTAATCCGCGGCATCGCCGAGTTCCTGCCTTGTGCGAACGTGCGCGGCGTCGTGCTGAACAAGACGAGCGCCGCTGCCTGCGCCTATGCGGCGCCTGCGATCGAGAAGCACACGGGCGTCGCGGTTTTGGGGAATATCCCCGCCGACGAGGCGTTCTCGCTCGAAAGCCGGCATCTGGGGCTTGTGACCGCCGACGAGGTCGAGCAGCTCTCCGCGCGCATCGACAAGATGGCCGAGCTGGTGGAAAAGAGCATCGACGTCGACCGCTTGCTCGAAATAGCGGCGACGGCACCCGATATCCGCGAGGAACCTTACCGGTTGGAGCCGATCGCGGGAGCGCGGCCCATCGTCGCCGTCGCGCGTGACGAGGCGTTCTCGTTCTATTACGAGGAGAATCTGCGCGTGCTCGAGGACCTGGGTTGCGAGCTGGCCTTTTTCAGCCCCCTGTGTGATAGCGAGTTGCCCCGGGGGACAAGCGCCCTCTATCTGGGGGGCGGCTACCCGGAGCTCCATGCGCGACAGCTCTCCGAGAACGCGCCGATGCGCGCGGCCGTGCGGCGCGCGGCGGAATCCGGCATGCCGACGGTTGCCGAATGCGGTGGGTTTCTGTACCTGCAGCGCGAAATCGCCGATAGCGAGGGGCGGCGCTGGCCTGTTGCGGGCGCCCTTGAGGGCGCAAGCGAGAACGGGGGAAGGCTGTCCCATTTCGGGTACGTGGAGCTTACTTCCCAACGCGACGGGCTCTACGGGCCGCGCGGCACACGCATCCGCGCGCACGAGTTCCACTACTGGCAGTCCACCTGCCCGGGCGGCGACTTTTGGGCGCAGAAGCCCCGGCGCGACAAGGGCTGGCCGTGCATGACGACCACCCCGTCCCTGGTGGCGGGCTTCCCGCATGTGTACTATCCTGCGAACCCCGACGTTGCGCGCGCGTTCGCGTCTGCCGCAGCGTCGTTCGCAGAGAGGAGGCGGCATGGCTGAAGCAACCGAAACCGCGCTTGCCTGCATCCGCGAGGAAGTCGAGCGCGCGTTCTCGTCGGCGCCGGGCGCCGTGCTCGAAGCCGCGCTTTCCCGGATCGCGCCCGCAGACGAGTGCGCCCGTGCCGCCGCGTACGCCGCGTGGGACTCCATCGCGCACCCCTTGGGGGGATTGGGCGACTTTGAAGACGCCGTCGCGTGTATCGCCGCAGCTCAGGGGAGCGCCGAGGTGGCCGAGTTTCCCCGTGCGCTCGCGGTATTCTTCTCCGACAACGGGGTCGTTGCCGAAGGCGTGTCGCAAAGCGGGCAAGATGTGACGCGAGCCGTCGCGCGCAACATGTGCGAGGGGGCCGCGAGCGCCTGCCGCATGGCGGCGTTCGCGGGTGCCGAGGTCGTGCCCGTCGACGTAGGTATGGCCCGGGGCATAGAAGACGCGCGCATGGTGCGCGCGAACGTGCGGCGGGGGAGCGGCAACATCGCTCACGGCTCCGCTATGTCTCGCGATGGGGCCGTGCGCGCGATCGAGGTCGGAATCGCCGTCGCGTGCGGGCTTGCCCGCGCCGGCGTGCGCCTTCTCGCCGCGGGCGAGATGGGCATCGGCAACACGACCACCTCGGCGGCGGTGGCCGCAGTGCTCATCCGGGCGGACGCGCGGAGCCTTGTCGGGCGCGGCGCGGGGCTCTCGGACGCCTCGCTCGCGCGCAAGCGCGACGTGGTCGAGCGCGCTATCGACGCGAACTCGCCCGATCCCGCCGACCCGATCGACGTGCTCTCGAAGGTGGGCGGCTTCGACATCGCTGCGATGTGCGGCTTCTACCTGGGGGCCGCGGTCTCGAAGGCGCCGGCGCTCCTCGACGGGGTCATATCCTGCACGGCGGCCCTGTGCGCGGCGCGCCTGTGCCCCAACGCCTTGGGCTACCTCGTGGGCACCCACGCATCAAGCGAACCCGCAAGCCGGGAGCTCCTTCGCGAGCTCGGCATAAAGGCGCCCCTCGACGCAGGCATGCACTTGGGCGAGGGCGCGGGCGCCATGGCGTATCTCCCCCTTCTGGATTCGGCGCTGCGCGTGTACCGGGATGGGAAGACGTTCACGGCGACTGGCATGGCTGCTTACGAGCATTTCGAGGCCGGGAAATGACGGTGACGCTCGTCATCGGCGCCGCCGCGAGCGGCAAGAGCGCCTACGCCGAGTCCCTGTGCCTCGGGCACGACGGCCCTCGCGTGTACCTGGCAACGATGGAGCCCTTCGGGGAAGATGGCGCCCGCCGCATCGCGCGCCATCGGGCGCTGCGCGAAGGCAAAGGGTTTTCCACCCTCGAGTGCTCGCGTGACGTGGGCGCCGCAGCGCCCGGGATTCCGCGCGGCTGCACACTTCTTTTGGAGGACGTGGGCAACCTGGTTGCGAACGAGCTCTTCGCGGAAGGCGGCTTGTCCCCGCGTGACCCCGACGCTGCGGCGCGCGAGGTACTCGGAGGCATCGAACGGCTCGCTCAGGCCGCTGCGTATACGGTGGTGGTCACCGTCGACGTGTTCGCCGATGGGATGCGCTACGATGAAGGGACCGAGGCATGGAGGCGCGCGCTCGCGCGCGTGAACGTGGGTGTGGCGGCGCTGGCCGACCATGCAGTCGAAGTGGTATGCGGGATTCCCGTGTGGATGAAAGGCGAAGGACCTACAAGGTGAAGATAGCAGAGGCAATCGGCGCGGCGTTCGGAACGTTCTCGCGCATCCCCGTCCCGAAATCGGCCTGGACCGATTTCGGGTCAACCCATGCACTTGCCGCGTTTCCCCTGGTGGGCCTTGCGGAAGGCTTCCTCATGACGGCGTGGGGGCACGTGGCGAACCTGCTCGGCGTGCCCGCGACCATCGTCGCGGCCGTGCTCGCGGCGCTGCCTGTGGCGGTGACGGGAGGCATCCACCTAGACGGGCTCTGCGACACCTCCGATGCGCTTGCAAGTTGGGCCCCGCGCGAGCGAAAGCTCGAGATCATGCACGATCCGCGGGCGGGCGCCTTCGGGGTCATCGGTGTTGTTGTGTACCTTATTCTGCAGTTTTCCCTGTTCACCGCGCTGCCGCTTACGGCGGGGGCGTTCCTCGCGCTTCTGTGCTCGCTCGTGTTCTCCCGCGCGCTTTCGGGACTCGCCGTTGAATGCTGGCCTGCCGCGCGGGCGGACGGCATGGCCGCGGGGCTCTCGCCTGCGAAGAAGCGCGCGGCGATCGTCGTGCCGCTTTGCGCTTTCGCTGCGGCTTCGGCTGCAGGGATGGTCGCGTGCGCTCAGGCCGTCGGCGCCTTTATGGCGGTGGCGGGGCTTTTGGTGCTCGCGTGGTACCGCCATGTTGCCCTGTCCCGCTTCGGCGGGGTGACGGGGGATTTGGCCGGATGGTTTCTGCAATGGGCCGAGCTCGCGATGCTTGCCATGCTGGTGGTGGGGGGCATGCTCCTATGATGCTCGTGGTAGGTGGCGCGCATTCGGGGAAGAGGACCTTCGTGCGCGAAAAACTCGGGTTCGCGGCGGACGATTTCGTCGACGCGGCGCAGCTTGCGGAGGGCGGCGTGCCCGCGGCTTTTGCCGGCCGCGTCGCATGCCGTGCTGAGGAACTCGTACGCGCGCTCGACGCTGACCGGGCGCTCGAGCGGCTGATCGGCTTCGACGCAGTGATTCTGCCCTTGGTCGGCTCGGGGGTCGTCCCCATGAGTGCGGAAGACGCCCAATGGCGCGAGCGCGCGGGGCGCCTGGGATGCGCGCTCGCTGCGCGCGCCGACGTCGTCGTGCGCATGACGTGCGGGATTCCCCAGGTCATCAAAGGAAACCTTGCCGATGCACCTCGAGGGACGCAGGGCGCGGGTGCGCTTTTGGAAGTCGTCTTCGTGCGCCATGGTGCCACGGCGGGCACGGAAGACCATCGCTACAGCGGGGCGGGCACCGACGAGCCCCTGTCGAGTGCGGGCGAGCGCGCTTTGCGCGACCTCGCGTGCGATCGTGACGTGTTCCGTGTTATCACGAGTGGCATGGCCCGCACCGACCAGACGGCGCGCATCCTCTTCCCGAACGCGGAGCTTATGGCGTGCCCCGGTCTGCGCGAGATGGATTTCGGCGACTTCGAGGGGCGAAGCGCCGCCGAGCTTAAAGAGGATGCGCGCTATCGCGCCTGGGTAGACTCCTGGTGCGAGACGCGCTGCCCGCATGGCGAGGGCAAGAGCGATTTCACCCGCCGCGTCATCGCGGCGTTTCGGGAGGCGTGCGAATCGGAGCGCGCCCAGGGGAGTGGGCGCGCCGTCTTCGTCGTTCACGCGGGTACCGTGAAAGCGCTGCTCTCCGAGCTAGCTTTCCCGACAATGGGATACTTCGACGTGCATACCGAGCCGGGCGGCGCATGGGCCGCCACTTGGGATGGGCGCTGCCTTCGCGACGTTCGCCCCGCTTCGGGGGGCGATGCCCGGTGATGACGATTCTTGCCGTCGCCGCCGGGTTCGCGGCCGACCTTGCCTTCGGCGACCCGCGCTGGCTTCCCCATCCCGTCGTCGCCATGGGGCGCGCGATCACGTGGGCCGAAGGCCGCCTGCGGCGCGCATTCCCGCAAACGTCCGCGGGCACGCGCGCCGCAGGGCTTGTGCTCGCCGTGGCGCTTCCGCTTGCGTGTGGGCTTTTGACCTGGGTAATCCTGCATCTTTGCGGCATGGTTTACTCCGGCTTGCGCTTCGTGGCCGAGGCATGGGCGAGCTATCAGATTCTCGCGGCATGCGAGCTGCGCCGCCAGAGCCTGGCCGTTGCCCGCGCGTTCTCGAAGGGCGGCCTTGTCGCGGCGCGCGAAGCCGTCGGGCTCATCGTGGGACGTGACACGTCTGTTCTCGACGAGCAGGGCGTCGCGCGCGCCGCCGTGGAAACGGTGGCGGAGAACGCGAGCGACGGTGTCATCGCGCCGCTTTTCTACCTTATGATCGGGGGTGCGCCCTTGGGCATGGCGTACAAGGCGGTGAACACGCTCGACAGCATGGTGGGCTACAAAAACGAGCGCTACATCGACTTCGGCTGCGCCTCGGCGCGCCTCGACGATGCGGTGAATTGGATCCCCTCGCGCTTATCGGCCCTGCTCATGATCGCCGTGTGCCCGATCGTCGGGCTCGACGCGCGCGGGGCGGCGCGCATCTGGCGCCGCGACAGGCGTCGCCATGCGAGCCCGAACGCGGCGCAGACCGAGTCAGCGTGCGCGGGCGCGCTCGGGCTGCGCCTGGCGGGACCCGCGGTGTATTTCGGCAAGCTCGTTGAGAAACCGACGATAGGAGACGCGTCCAGCGAAATCGAGTGGGGCGACATCGCCCGGGCGACAAGGCTCATGTTCGCTGCGTCCGTATGCGCGCTCGTCGTCTTCGGCGCCGCGCGCGCGGCGGTCGTGCTCGCCGTGGGGGCGATGGCATGAGGAAAGACCACGCCGCGCCCCGGGCTGCCGGGGGAATCCTGCGCGCCCGTACGCATGGGGGCAGCGCGCAATCGCTCGGCATCGCTTGCGAAGGGGGCGCCTCCGACCTCGTTGACTTCTCGGTGAACGTGAATCCGGCAGGCCCCTCGCCGCGCGCCGTCGCCGCAGCTTGCAAGGCGCTTTCTCGAATCGACGCCTACCCCGATAGGGAAAGCCTCGCCCTCGTTCGCGCCCTAGCGCGTGCCCAGGGCATTCCCGAAGATACTATCGTCTGCGGCGCGGGCGCCTCCGACATCATCTGGCGGCTCGCCGCGGCGGTGCGCCCGAAACGCATCGTCGCGTGCGCGCCGACGTTCTCTGAATATGCGGAGGCGGCATCGTACTACGGCGCATGCGTGCAGGAGTTCCCGCTCTCCGAAGCGGACGACTTCGACGTGCCCGCCTCCTTCGCCCGCGCGATCGAGGGGCCGGGAGACGTGGCGTACCTCTGCAATCCGAACAACCCGACGGGGCGCCTCGTCGACCCCAGCGTGATCGATGCCGCGGCTTGCCGCTGCGAGCAGGTGGGCGCGCTGCTCGTCGTGGACGAGTGCTTCCTCGGTTTTGCGCCCGACGCCCGCGAAAGGAGCGTGGCCGCACGCGCCGCGTGTTCGCGCCATGTGGCCGTGCTCTCCGCGTTCACCAAGCTCTACGGAATGGCGGGGCTGCGGTTGGGATATCTGATCAGCGGAAACGCCCAACTCATCGAGGGGATTCGCCGGGCGGGGCAGGCGTGGCCCGTCTCCTCGGTCGCCGAGGCCGCGGGCATCGCCGCCCTGGAAGACATTGAATACGTCTCGCGCACGCGCGATGTATTGGCGGGCGAGCGAGCGTGGCTTTCCCACGAGCTCTCCTCGCTCGGGCTTTCCGTCGTGCCGTCGGATGCGAACTTCCTTTTAGTCCGCACGCCGGCGAAAGACATCCCCGAGCGCCTGTATAAACAGGGGGTTTTGGTCCGCACGTGCGACTCGTTTTCGGTACTGTCCCGTTTCTGGTGCCGCGTCGCGGTGCGCACGCGCAAGGAGAATGCCCGGCTTGCGATGGCGTTCAGCCGCGTGCTTCGGGCGGAAGGTGCATCGGGCGAAGGCGAACCCGACGAACGGGGCGGCGTTTCTTGCAGCGGCGCTATGGCGGGCGCGGATGGCCGAGGCTCAGCGAAGGAGGTCGATACCCGTGGGTAGGGCGAAGCCCATCATGATTCAGGGCACAATGTCGAACGCGGGGAAGAGCCTGCTTGCGGCGGGGCTGTGCCGTGTGCTTTCGCAGGACGGCCTGCGCGTGACTCCCTTCAAGAGCCAGAACATGGCGCTCAACAGCGGTGTCACGGCCGACGGGCTCGAGATGGGGCGCGCCCAGATCATGCAGGCCGAGGCGTGCGGAATCGCGCCCGACGTGCGCATGAACCCCATCCTTCTCAAGCCCGAAAGCGACCACCGAAGCCAGCTCATCGTGGCTGGCAAGGCGAAGGGAGCCTTCGCTGCGAGGGACTACTTCGCGCGAAAGAAGGCGCTCATGCCGCAGATTTTGGAGGCGTTCGATTCTCTCGCGGAGGAAAACGACGTCATCGTCATCGAGGGCGCCGGCAGCCCCGCCGAAATCAACCTTTCCGAAAACGATATCGTCAACATGGGGCTCGCGCGCGCCGTGTCCTCCCCCGTGCTGCTCGTGGGCGACATCGACCCAGGCGGGGTGTTTGCCCAGCTCTACGGTACGGTCGCGCTCTTTGCGCCCGAGGATCGCGCGCTTTTGCGGGGGCTTGTGGTGAACAAGTTCCGCGGCGATGTGGAAATCCTGCGCCCGGGTTTGGCCCCGCTCGAGAAGATGTGCGGGGTTCCCGTCGTGGGGGTCGTGCCGTATCTTACGCTCGACCTGGACGACGAGGACTCGCTCGCGCCGCGCCTATCTGCCCGCGAGGCGCGCGGCGTCATCGACGTCGCCGTCGTGCGCCTTCCGCATCTGTCGAACTTCACCGACTTCGACCCGCTTTCGCGCGTGCCCGGCATGGGCGTGCGCTACGTTTCCTCGACGACCGACCTGGGCCGACCCGACCTGGTGGTGCTTCCCGGCTCGAAGACCACGCTCGACGACGCGCGCTGGCTTGCGGCTAGCGGCATCGGAACCTGTGTACGCGCGCTTTCGGGCGCGGGCACACCGGTGCTCGGCATATGCGGAGGCTACCAGCTTTTGGGAGACGAGCTTTCCGACCCGCACGGCAGGGAAGGCGCTGGCACCGCGCGCGGGCTCGGGCTCATCCCTGCAAGTACAGTGTTCAAGGAGGAAAAGAGCCTCGCCCAGTCGGAGCTGCGCATCACGGGCGCCCAAGGCGCGTTCTCGGTGTGGAACGGCATGACGGCGCGCGGGTACGAGATTCACGACGGCGAAACGACCGTCTCCTGCGCCCCTGCAGGCACGATTGGCGGCAAACCAGAAGGCGCGGCCTGCGGAAACGTGTTCGGAACCTATCTCCACGGCCTGTTCGACGAACCGGGGTTGGCGCTCGCCCTCGCGCGCTCGCTCGCGCGCATGCGCGGCCTGCCCGAGAGCGTCGTGGGTGCTGCGGGCGCAGCGTCCGCAGCCGATCACCGTGCGCGCGAGTTCGACCGCCTGGCCGACGTCGTGCGCGGGGCGCTCGACATGGAGTATGTCTACCGCATTATCGAGGAGGGCGTATGATCCACGTGTATCATGGCGACGGCAAAGGCAAGACCACGGCGGCGATGGGCCTCGCCCTTCGCATGCTCGCCGCAGGCCGGCGCGTCGTCGTCGTGCAGTTCCTGAAAGACGGCGAAAGCGGGGAGGCGCGCCTGCTCGCCGAGCATTTCGGCGTGCCCGTGTTCGCGGGGAAGGTATCGGACAAGTTTACCTGGTCAATGACATCGGAAGATCTTGCCGCGACGTGCGAGCTGCACAATGGGAACCTCGCTTCCGCGCTCGCCGAGCTCGAGGTCGCTCAGGAGGGGCTGCTCGTGCTCGACGAGGCGCTCGACGCGCTTTCGAAGGGGCTTGTCGACGAGGCGCTCGTGGACCGCGCGCTCGATATGTCCGCGCGCGGCGTCGAAGTAGCGCTCACCGGGCGCGCGCCTTCCCGCAAGATCGTGGAGAAGGCCGACTACATAACCGAGATGCGGTGCGAGAAACACCCCTACGCTCAGGGGATATGTGCAAGGGAAGGAGTGGAGTACTAGATGGATTCCAAGGAGATGGCGCCCGGCGACATCGAGCGGCGCAGCTTCGAGATCATTACCGAAGAGCTCGGCGGCCGCACGTTCCCGCCGCTCGAAGGGCCCGTCGTGAAACGCGTCATCCATACCACTGCCGACTTCTCGTACGCCGATTCCCTCGTGTTCACCCATGACGCCGCGCACTGTGCGCTCGACGCACTGCGTGCAGGGGCCACGGTACTCACCGACACGAACATGGCGCTCGCAGGCATAAGCAAGCCCGCGCTCGCGAAGCTCGGCTGCAAGGCCGTGTGCTACATGGCCGACCCTGATGTCGCCGCGGCTGCGCGCGCCGCGGGCACGACTCGCGCCATTGCGAGCATGGACAAAGCTTGCCGCATCGAGGGTCCGCTCATCGTGGCCGTCGGCAACGCTCCCACAGCACTTCTGCGCCTCGCCGAGCTCATGGACGCGGGGAAGATCGCGCCCGCGCTCGTCGTTGGGGTGCCGGTCGGGTTTGTGAACGTGGTCGAGGCGAAAGAGGAGCTACTTGCGCGACGCGTGCCGGCCATCGTCGCGAGGGGTCGCAAGGGCGGCTCGACCGTGGCGGCCGCCATTATGAACGCGCTGCTCTACCAGATCACGCGCACGGGTGGCGCGAAGTGACGGCCCCCGCATCCGTGCCGGCGCTGCGCATCTTCGCCGGCACCACCGAGGGCCGCCTTCTGTGCGAATGGGCGAGCGGGGCGGGCATCCCCGCCCGTGCCTACGCGGCAACCGAGTACGGAGGCGAGCTATTGGGTGAGCTTCCGGGCATCGAGGTGCATGCGGGCAGGCTCGACGATTCCGACATGGAGCGCGAGCTTTCCGGCGCGCGCATCGTCGTCGACGCCACGCACCCCTTCGCTACGCTCGCAAGCGGCAACATCCGGGCCGCTTCGCTCGCCGTGGGTGCACGATGCCTGCGCCTTGCGCGCCCGGCCGAGGCGCTGCCCAAAGGCGTCGTGTCGGTCGCGTCGATCGCCTGCGCGGCGCGCTTTCTCTCCGAGAACCCGGGCCGCGCGCTTCTCACGACGGGGAGCAAGGAGCTTGCTCCCTACACGCGCGTCGCCGATTTCGCGGAGCGCTTCTTCGTGCGTGTGCTCCCGCTGCCCGGTGCTATAACGAAGTGCATCGACGCGGGGTTTTCGCCGTCGCACGTCATCGGCATGCAGGGGCCCTTCACCCGCGAGCTCAACGAGGCGATGCTTCGGCAGGTGGGCGCCCAGTGGCTTGTGACCAAGGACTCGGGAACCGTAGGCGGCACGGCCGAGAAGCTCGCCGCCGCGCGCGACGTGGGAGCGCGCTGCATCGTGGTCACCCGTCCCGCCGAGGGAAGCGGGGCCCTTTCGTTTCGGGAAGTGGAAGACGCGCTCTTACGGGAGTTCGCGCGCTAGGCGCTCGCCGCGCCTGCGCGCCCTCCCGCCCGCGAGGAGGATCGCCTCGAGCAAGCTCGACCCGTACAAGCCCGTCATCCGCCAATAGCTCGAGGACGACGCCCGGAACTGGCGCAAACAGCCCTTCAATAAGTTGCGGTGAAATAGTGTCTGTTTTTGCTGCTAGATAGCATTTTCAGCCCCTAAATCACCGCAACTTGTCGGTGGTGGCTTACTGGTAGCGTAGGCACTCCACCGGGTCGAGCTTTGCCGCGCGCCGAGCGGGGTAGAAGCCAAAGATTACGCCGATGCCGACGGAGACGGCGAAGGCCAGCAGCACCGTGGCGATTGAAAAACTCGGTGTGATTTGCCCGCTGGCACCGAGCTCGCCAAGAATCCCGGATCCGGAGGCAAACATCGCGAGGCCCCAGGCCAGCAGATAGCCTATCAGGACACCCAGCAGGCCACCGGTGACGCACAGCGCCGAGGACTCGGCCAAAAACTGCGCGGTGATATCGCGACGACTGGCGCCCAGAGCGCGACGGATGCCGATCTCGCGGATGCGCTCAGTCACGTTGGTGAGCATCATGTTCATAATGCCGATACCGCCGACAAGCAGCGAGATACTGGCGACAGCACCCATGATGAGCGAGAAGGCGCCCATAAAGGAATTGAGGGAGTCGATAGCGCTTTTCATGGAGGTCGCCGATACACTGTCGTACTCATCATCCTCCGCGATACCCTTCATCGCGCGCACCTTGGACTCGATGGTCTTGCAGAGCTCATCCATGTCCGTGCCCTCGGCGGCAAGTGCCGTCACGCTGGGGAATGAAGGATTCTCGTCGCCAAATAGGCCGGAGATGGTTTCGCGTGGCATATACAAAGTGAGCGAGCCCATGGAGTCGCTGCCGCCATCAATCACGCCTACAATCTGCACCTCGCCGTTGGACACTTTGATGGTTTTTCCCAGCGCATCCTGTTCGTTGCCGTAAAGCTGATCGGCGCCGCCGCGGCTGATGAGCGCCACGCTCGAGCCTGCCTTTGACTCGACATCGGTGTAGGTGCGCCCCGCAACGAGTTTACTGGCACCCACGGCGTCGAGCATGTCGCTATCGACACCCTGTGCCATGACGGTATAGCTTTTATCGCCGGTCTTGTACTCGGTATACGCGCTGTCGACAATGCCGATCTGTTCTATCTGCGGCACCAGTTTTTTAAGCTTCTGGACGTCAGAATCAGAGAGTTCTTGGGACGAATAGATCTGAACCATGCGAGCTGCGTTGAGGCCCAGGCTGTTGACCAAGCTGTTTTGGATGCCGCCGATGAGCGAAGTCATGGCAATGACCGAGGCGATGCCGATGACAATGCCCAGGATGGTGAGCAGGCTGCGCCCCTTGTTGGCCTCGAGCGAGTGAAGGGCTTCCTGGATAAGATCGCGGGCGCTCATGCCATCACTCCTTTAGGCGGGTTGGCGGAGGCGGAAATCATGGGCAGGTTATCTACGGCGCTGCGTAGGGTCCGCGGTGCATGCGGAATATACGCGCCGTCGTGAATGTGACCGTCGCGGATGGTCACGGCACGGTCGGCCTCGGCGGCGATGCTGGGGTCGTGTGTGATAAGCACGATGGTTTTGCCGCGCTCCTGGAGCTTGTGGAAGGTTTCCATGACGAGCGCTCCCGTGGCAGAGTCCAGGTTGCCCGTCGGCTCGTCGGCCAAAATGATGGGTGGATCGTTGACAAGGGCGCGCGCGATGGCGACGCGCTGCATCTGGCCGCCCGAGAGCTCGGATATGCGGTGGTCCCAGTGGTCGACGGGCAGCGTGACGGCCTGCAGTGCGTGCACGGCGCGCATCTCGCGCTGGCTGCGCGGCACATTGGTGTAGGACAGCGGCAGCATGACGTTTTCGATCACCGTCAGGCGCGGCAGCAGATTAAAGCTCTGAAAGACAAAGCCGATGCTCAGCGCTCGCACCTCGGTGAGCTCGTCATCGTCGAGCTCGGCGACGTTGAGCCCTTGCAGGAAGTATTCGCCCGCCGTCGGTTTGTCCAGGCAGCCCAGGATGTTCATGAGCGTCGACTTGCCCGAGCCCGAGGGGCCGGTGATGGCAACGAACTCACCGGGATCTACTGCCAGGCTCACGTTATGCAGGATGTGGGCGCAACCGGCCTCGCTCTCAAAGATGCGGTGCACGTTGCGGATGTCGATGACGGGACGCATTACTTGCCCTCGTCGGCAGGCATGTTGTCGCCGCCGTCTGCCGTCATGCCTGTGCCGGTATCCGTCACGATGGTGTCGCCGTCGCGTAGCTTGGTAACCGGGACGTCTGGATTGATCTCGTTGCCCTGGTCGTCGCGCTTGACCTGCGTCTTACCGACTACAGCCTCGTTGTCGTTTTGCGTTACGACGGTCACCTTCACGCGGCGCGTCTTTTTACCCTCCGAATCGGTGGCCAAATTGACGTAATAGTGCTCGCCATCTTCGGTCATCAGCGCCATGGTCGGCACCATCACCACGTCGTCGAGCTGCTCGGTCACCACCGATACCTCGGCCGTCATGCCCGGCTTCAGGCGCGCGTCGGGCGCCTCGATGAGGATGTCGACGTTAAAGGTTACGTTGCCGCCGCCACCGTTGGCGGCGTCGGAGTTTGCCACCGAAGCGATGGCCGTAACGGTTCCCTGGCTCACGATATCGGGAAACGCGGGATACGTGACGTTGGCGCTCTGCCCAACGGCGATCTTGGCGATGTCCTTTTCGCCCACTTGCACGGTCACCTTCATCTTGGACAGGTCGGCGATCTGCATGCACTGCTTGCCGCCGCTCGTATCGCTTTCGCCCATGATCATGCCGCCTGTTACCGTGGCGCCCACCTTGGCGTTGAGCGCCACGATGCTGCCCGAGCTCGGGGCCGTGACCGTACGGCTGGCGGCCTTGGCGTTCGCCTGATCGAGGTTTGCCTGGGCCGATGTGAGGCTGCGCTGCGCGGCCGATACGGCGTTCGTGTCCGCTGATGCGGCGGGGGTGCCAGCCGCTGCGGAACCTCCGCCGACGTCCGTCGTTGGGTTGGCCTGCGCGGCAGCTGCGGCTTTCTGCGCGTTGGCGAGGTCTTCTTGAGCGGCTGCAACTGCACGCTGCGCCTCGGCAACGTTGCGATCGAGCTCGTCGTTTTTAATGGTCATAAGCACGTCGCCCTCGTTGACGGATTGGCCTGCCTGCACGTTGATCGAATCGACCGTGCCGTCGACAGAAGGGGAGACCACTGAGGACGAAATGGGTTTGAGCTGGCCTTTTGCCTCGACCGTTGTGCTAAACGTGCCCTCGGTCACCATGTCGGTCGCAGGCCCGCTATCGCCCTGTGGCTGCGCATTGATAACCAGGGTTGCAACAATAGCAATGAGCGCGATGACACCCACGATGCCGGCGGCAATGCCGCGTCGAATCAGCTTTTTGCGTCGACGTTCGGCACGTTTTGCCTTGAGCTTGGCATATGCCTCTTCATCGGAAATCTCGGCCGTATCGTTCGTGAGTCCGCTCTCCTTGTCGGCATGTACGTCTGTGATCAGAGGAAGCGTTTCGGTGGCACCTTCGGGCGTGTGCTCGGTATCATCCGGGCCCGGGGTGATGTTGGGGACATTCGGCATAGCGTCTCCTTTATAGAAAGAACCTTGATAAGTATATGCGCCCGCCGGTTGGGGCAGGCGCACAGGACGGTATCTTTCGGAATTGTTAGATTGGTCGCAGCAGTTCCACGTTGTATGAATGTGCGCGTTGCACTACGAGTGGACAACCACGCACAGGCCGACTTTGATGCGCTCGTGGAGCGACTTGGCATCGGCCAGACGCAGGTTGATACAACCGTGGCTACCGCACCACTTGTACGATTCGGCGTTATCGAAACTCGAATCGTTTTGCCAGGTGGCGTCGTGGAATCCGACCATATTGCCCTCGAACGGCATCCAGTAGCTTACCGGGCTCTCGTATTTGGGCTTGCCGGTCTCGGGGTCCTTGGCACCGATGAGTTTGCTGGCGCCATCGTTGCTGTTGATCTGCCATACGCCCTCGGGGGTGGCGTCTTCGCCCGGTTTGCCAGAAATAAAGTTGGCCTCCCACACGATGTTGCCGCTCTCGTCGTAGTAGCGCGCATGCTGCTCGGACAGGTCGACGTCGATATAGGCCTTCCAGTCGGGCTCGCCCTTGGCGGTAAAGGTGTCGGCCTTCTGGGAGTACTTGATCTCGATTTCGCCGGTCTGTTTGTTGTTAATGGCGTCCTCGACCTGCTTGGCGAGCGAGCTGCTGTCGATGCACCAACCAAAGTCGCCGCCTTCGACGGCGCACTGCTTGCCATCGGCGCGCGTCCACCAGCGAGTGGAGCCCACGGTATTGAAGCCGTTGGCGAGCTCGGCTGCCCAGCTGCTGATCTGCGACGTATCGAGCGTGGGGTTGGCCGGATCGGCAAAGCTGATCCACTGCAACACGGAGCTGCCATCAACCTTGCCGGCATCCTCGCCGTTGAGCTTGAGGGTCACGTTGACGCCCAGGAAGTTGTTGGCGGCATCGCATGCGGTCTGAATCTGATCATCAGTCAGCGTTCCATTGAGCGGTTCATAGGCATCGTTGCCGAGCTTGGAAAGGTCTACGGTCTCGGACAGCGAGGCAAGCTCGAGTTCGGCATACTTAATGACATGCTCGCGGTCGAGTTTTTCGTTGGAGCGCGCCTTCTCGACGGTAAACTTGCCGGCCTGCTCGTCATAGGAGCTATTGGCCTCGAACGTGCCCGAACGCCCCTCGTTAAACTCGTCGATGGCGGCGCCCAGATCCTTCTCAAACTTCTTTTGGTCAAAAGTGTCGGAGAGCATGGACAGGTCGACGTCTTGATCAAGATCGACTTCGTTGGAGGTAGCGGTTGTTTTGGTCTTTCCGCTTAAGGATTCCACAAGGCGGACCGGCCATACAAAGGCTTCGTTGTGGCTGATGATCTCTTTTGCGGCAGCTTCGCCGTCGACGATGGGCTCATCGGACTCGGGCTGATACGTCCAGCTAAAGTCATCGCCTGTCACGGTGAGCTTATAGTGCTTCCATGCCGAGTTGACCTTGGTGGCGGCAGACGAAGCGTTGGAGAACGAGACGTCGACGCCGGCGATGGTGGTGTTGGGGTAGGCTAGCTGGGAAAACGCTACGACGCCTACGATATAGACAATGACGATAAGACCCAGGACGACAAAGAGCGTCGTCTTTTTGCCCGACTTATTGTTCTCGGCGGGTTTGCGCGCGGGGTCGCGATCGCCTCGACCGTGCACGTGGGGCTGCTTGGGCGCATTGCCGTTTGCCTGGCGCTGCTGACGTGGCTGACGCTGCTGGTTCGGGCGTTGGGAAGCGTTTGCCGCACCACGTTGCTGACCGTGACTCGGCGCGATAGGACGCGGCGACTGAACGCCACCGGTGTGCCTGCTCGGCTGCTGCGGATCGGGAATCAGTTGAGTTCGATCGTTTTGCGACATCGTATGCATATCCTTCGAATTTCGCCTTGCGGCTCATCGTGTTTTTACTGGGCTTGCATTATAGCGATTACCTAGTTGTTTGTGGTACGGAAACGGTGGCATTCAAAAGAGGTGGGACATTTGTCCCACTATCGAGTCGTTCTTGGTCACTACCCGCACACACCGCATTTTGCACAGGCCGAAAGTGCGGCCGGAGCCTGCGCGATGCCGCCCTTTGCCGTCTCGCGCAGCGTGGCCGGCAGGGCGTGGCCCACCGAGAGCATGACATGTGCCATCTGGTCAAACGGCACCAGGCTCTTGATGCCGGCGAGGGCGAGCTGCGCCGAGCTGAAGGCCGCGGCCACGCCGATAGCGTTGCGGTTTTGGCAGGGCACCTCCACGAGGCCTCCTACGGGATCGCATACGAGTCCCAATAGGTTACTCAGCGCGATGGAACTGGCGTCGAGCGCCTGCTCGGGCGTGCCGCCGAGCATCTGCACCAGCGCTGCGGCAGCCATGGCGGCGGCGCTTCCCACCTCGGCCTGGCATCCGCCCTCGGCGCCGGCGACGCAGGCGCTCGTGGTGAGGTTGAGGCCGATGGCGGCTGCGCAGTAGAGCGCGTCCATGACCTGCTCGTCGTCGAGCTGTAGGTGATCGGCGAGCGCTAGCACGCAGCCGGGCACAACACCCGCGGAGCCTGCCGTGGGGGCGGCGACGATCACACCCATGGTGGCGGAGCGCTCCAGGACGGCCATGGCGCGGGCCACGGCATCGGTCTGGACGGGGCCCATTAAGTTGGAGCCAAGGTCGTTGCGGCCGGTGGCATCAACAAGCTTGGCCTCGCCGCCGATAAGCCCGCCGAGCGAGCACTGAGGATTGACGATGGGGGCCGTGGTCTCCTCGCGCATGACGTCGAGCACGCGGCGCATGGCGGCAACGGCGTGGGCCTCGCCGGTCAGACGCGCCTCGCGCACGGCCATGACGGCGCCGATGCTGAGCCCCAGTTCCTCGCACGCATCGAGCAGCTGCTCGCCGTCGTCGAAGATTTCCTTTGCTGAGACGCCGGGGGAGAGCGACGAGGCAGAACCGGGGAGCTCGATAAAGGTCGCGTAATCGACATTGTCGAGCTTGCGCAGCATAGGGACGACGGTGTCGTCGGGCGCGCCGTCGGTCTCAAAGACGGAGTAGGCCTGGCCGCCCACCTCGGTGCGGTAGGTGCGGCAGAAGGCGATGTTCACGTGTGCGTAGGCGAGCAGGTTGGTGAGCGCGGCGAGCACGCCGGGGACGTCCTGGTGTGCCACAAACAGCGTGGAATACATGCCCGAGATATCGACGCCGACGCCGTTAATGCGGCTGATGCGCATCTTGCCGCCGCCCAGGCTCTCGCCGCGGACCTGTGCCGTAGCGCCCGTGTCGTCGACCATGTCGATGTCGACGGTATTGGGATGGATGGAGGCGTCGTCGCCCTTGATGTCAAAGTGATATTCGAGGCCCTGCTTGCGCGCGAGGTCGAAGGCCTGCTTGATGTTCTCGTCATCGGTGTCGAGGCCCAGGATGCCCGCGACGAGTGCACGATCGGTGCCGTGGCCGCGGTAGGTGTGGGCAAAGGAGTTCCACAGGCCAAAGGTGACTTTGGTGATGCGGCCTTCCAGCAGGCTGGCGGCAACTTGGGCGCAGCGCAGGGCGCCGGCGGTGTGCGATGAGCTGGGGCCGACCATGACGGGGCCCAAGATCTCGAATGCCGAGGTCGTAGCTAGTGTTTGCGGCTTGCCTGCCATGGCTGCTCCTTTACGTGGCTCGTCGTCCCGAGGGGCGGGGCATAAGGTCGCCTGCTCGGACAGTCCTGACTCGCACGGAGAGCACATTAAGTGCTCTCCGGCTCGTGCGGAACTCGCGATCGACCTTATGCCCCGCCCCTCGGGACTAAGGATACATGGTAGAGGCGCTCGTGCTGCAAAATTCATGAGCTGGTGACCTATTCTGCGTCCCAGGTCGGCTCATCTTCACCACCGGTTAATAAAAAAGAGGTACCGGTTGGTCCGGTACCTCTTTTGGTGCGTTTCGATTTGGCTGTAGCTTTTGCCGCTAGCTTACAGGCCGCAGGCTGCTTTGAGTTCTTCGACTCGGTCGGTCTTTTCCCAGGTGAAGTCGGCGTCTTCGCGGCCGAAGTGACCGTAGGCTGCCGTCTTTTCGTAGATGGGGCGACGCAGGTCCAGATCGCGGATGATTGCGCCCGGGCGCAGGTCGAAGGTCTTCTCTACGGCCTCGACGATCTTGTCCTCGGCAACATGCGCGGTGCCAAAGGTGTCGACCATGATTGAGAGGGGCTTGGAAACGCCGATGGCGTAGGCAAGCTCGACTTCGCAGCGATCGGCCAGACCGGCGGCGACCACGTTCTTGGCGACCCAGCGCGCGGCATACGCGGCGGAGCGGTCAACCTTGGTGCAGTCCTTGCCGCTAAAGGCGCCGCCGCCGTGACGGCCGTAGCCGCCATAGGTGTCGACGATGATCTTGCGGCCGGTCAGGCCCGTGTCGCCCATGGGGCCGCCTACGACAAAGCGACCGGTGGGGTTCACATAGATGTCCGCGTTGTCCCACGGCATGTTCTCGGCAGCCATGACCGGGGTGATGACGTGCTCGATGAGGTCGGCCTTGATCTTGCCCATGTCCTCAATCTCTGCGGCGTGCTGCGTGGAGATGACGATGGTCGTGACCTCGACGGGCTTGCCTTCCTCGTAGCGCACGGTGACCTGGGTCTTGCCGTCGGGACGCAGATAGGCGAGGGTGCCGTCGTGACGCACGGCGGCCAAGCGCTCGGCCAGGCGGCTTGCCAGGTAGTGCGGCATGGGCATGAGGGTCTTGGTCTCGTTGGAGGCATAACCGAACATCATGCCCTGGTCGCCGGCGCCGATCAGGTCGATCGGGTCGGTGGTAGCGCCGGTCTGGGTCTCGAAGGACTCGTCAACGCCCTGGGCGATATCGGGCGACTGCTCGTGGATGAGGCTCATAACGCCGCAGGTGTCGCAGTCAAAACCGAACTTGGCGCGGTTGTAGCCAATGCGGCGGATGACGCCGCGGGCAATTTCCTGTACGTCGACGTAGGCCTGGGTGCGAATCTCGCCGGCGACGATGACCGTGCCGGTGGTCACGAGGGTCTCGCAGGCGCAGCGGACGTTCTCCACGTTGGCGGGCACACCGTTGGGCGCAATATAGCCCTGCTCCTGCAGCTCTATTTCTTTGGCGAGGATTGCGTCGAGGACGGCGTCGCTGATCTGGTCAGCGATCTTATCGGGATGACCTTCGGTCACCGACTCCGACGTAAAAACAAAGGACCCGTGTTGGGGCGGGATGGAACGAAGTTCTTCTGACATGATTGTCCTTTCAAAAACGTGTCCCGGCGACCGTTACCATTCCGCCGGGCTCTCTATGCAAGGGCACATCATAGCGCGTAAATCAAACATTCACACCCTTTCCGCACCTACTCATTGGGGACAGACTTAAATGACCAGCCTTGGCTAAGTGCCGACAGGTTGCCCAAAGACTGATCATTTAAGTCTGTCCCCAATGAGTGGGTCGGTGCCCTTTGTGCGGAGGTTGCATTGTTGCTTTATACTGATGCGGTTAGACATCCATCCTGCAATCGAGGAGATTTCCATGGCATCAGACGTTCGCGTCCGCTTTGCACCCTCACCGACGGGCAAGCTGCACATCGGCGGCGCCCGCACCGCTATCTATAACTGGGCTTTCGCTCGCGCAAACGGCGGCACGTTCATCCTGCGCATCGACGACACCGACCCCACCCGTTCCACCGACGAGAACACGCAGATCATTCTGCGCGCCATGCGTTGGCTGGGTCTTGACTGGGACGAGGGCCCCGAGGTGGGCGGCGACTATGGCCCCTACGCACAGACCGAGCGTCTGGACCTGTACAAGCAGGCCGCCCAGAAGCTCTGGGACGAGGGCAAGGCCTATCCCTGCTTCTGCACCAAGGAGCAGCTCGACGCCGATCGTAAGGCCGCCCAGGAGCGCAAGGACCCCTTCCAGGGCTATCAGCGCCGCTGCCGCGATCTTGATCCCGAGGAGGCACGCCGCCGCATCGAGGCCGGCGAGCCCTACGTCCTGCGCATCAAGGTGCCCGAGGACCGCGGCGACGTCGTTATCCACGACGCCGTCCACGGCGAGGTGACCTTCGACGCCAAGGAGCTCGACGACTTTGTCATCTTCCGCTCCGACGGCACGCCCACGTACAACTTCGCAACCGTCGTCGACGACGCCATGATGAAGATCACCCACGTCATTCGCGGCGACGATCACCTTTCCAACACCCCGCGCCAGGTCATGGTCTACGAGGCCCTCGGCGCGCCCGTGCCCACGTTCGCCCACATCTCCATGATTCTGGGCGCCGACGGTAAGAAGCTCTCCAAGCGCCACGGCGCCACTTCGGTGGAGGAGTACCGCGACGCCGGTTACCTGTCCGACGCCTTCGTCAACTATCTGGCGCTGCTCGGCTGGTCGCTCGACGGCGAGACCACGATCATCCCGCGCGATGTCCTGGCCAGTAAGTTCTCGCTCGACCGCATCTCCAAGAACCCGGCGACCTTCGACCCCAAGAAGCTCGACTGGGTCAATGCCGAGTACATCAACGGCATGTCCGATGCCCAGTTTGCCGACGAGATCATGGTCCCCGAACTGCACGAGGCAGGCCTCATCGAGGGTAACGTCGAGTACGGCGAGGACTGGATCGACGCACTCGCTGCCATCGTCAAGCCGCGCACCAAGATGCCGGCCGACGCCGTTACCGTCGCCGCTCCCATCTTTGCCACGGCCGAGACGCTCGAGTATGACGAGAAATCCGTCAACAAGGGCCTGGCCAAGGAAGGCATGGGTGCCATCCTGGACGCCGCCAAGGCCGCGCTCGAGGGTGTTACCGAGTGGACAGCTGCCAACATCGACGCCGCGCTTGAGCCGCTGCCCGAGCAGATGGACCTCAAGAAGCGCGTTGTCTTCCAGGCCGTGCGCGTCGCCGTCTGCGGCAACATGGTGAGCCCTCCGCTGGGCGAGACCATGGCGCTCGTCGGCCGCGACGACTGCCTGGCGCGCATCGACCGCGCCCGCACGATGGCGCTGTAGCAGCTGCGTAAACGCATGTATCCGAGCCCCGTTCACCCGAGCGGGGCTCTTGTTTCTAAAGACGTATGGGATGGGAGGTACAGAGACCATGGCCGAGCAACTGTCGCTGTTTGGTTCGCCGGAACCGGAGGAAGCTCCGAAGTCCGCGGCCCCTGCTGTCGCCCCGGCGCAGCCTGAGCCCGTCGTCGCCTTCGCAAGCGTGGTCCTGGACATTCCCACCCGTGCTCTCTCCGAGCCATTTGCCTACGGCATTCCGCAGTCCCTTGCCAACGATGCCCAGATCGGCTCCACCGTCCTAGTTCATTTTGGCAACCGTGCCGCCGCAGGCTATATCGTCGATATCGCGCCCGAGCTGGCCGATCTGCAAGGTAACGATGCTCTCGATCCCGCGCGTATCAAGTCTATCGAGGCTGTCCTCAGCAAGCCGCTCTTTACCGCCGAGGCCGCCCGTATCGCACGTTGGATGAGCCGCGAGTACGTCGCGACGCTTTCCGAGTGCCTGCGCCTGTTCTTGCCTCCGGGCGGCAGCCCGCGCGTGGTCAAGGACGATGACGGCGTGTGGACCGTTGAGCGCCCCGCCGTCAAACCCATCCAAAACCGCTGGGTCATGCTCACACCCGAGGGTTTCGACTACACGCCGCCCAAGACCGCGGTCCGTCAGCGTCAGCTCATCGAGGCACTCCAGTGCGGACCGGTCACGACGCGCGATCTCAACCTGCTCTACAACAGCATGTCGGCGACCATCAAGGCGCTCGAAAAACGCGGCGTCGTGGTGGTGGAGGAACGCCGTGCGTGGCGTGGCTGCAGCGAGCAGACCACGCTGTCCTCGGCGAGCGGGAAGGCCCCGGTGGCACTCACCAACGGCCAGCAGCAGGCCCTCGCGCAGATTGAGCGCGCCCGCCTTGACGCCCACGGCGACGTAGTCCTTGTCGATGGCGTTACCGGTTCCGGCAAAACCGAGGTCTACCTCTCGGCGATTGAGCGCGTGCTGGCGGCCGGCCGTTCGGCATGCGTGCTCGTGCCCGAGATTTCGCTGACGGCCCAGACCGTCGGCCGCTTCCGTTCGCGCTTTGGCGAGACGGTTGCCGTGTTCCATTCGCGACTTTCTGCTGGCGAGCGCCTGGACCAGTGGGATATGGTCGCCAGCGGTGCCGCGCGTGTGGTCGTGGGCGCCCGCTCGGCGCTCTTTTGCCCGCTCAGCGACTTGGGTCTTATCATCATCGACGAGGAGCACGAGACCAGCTACAAGCAGGGCTCCAGCCCGCGCTACCATGCGCGCGAGGTGGCTGCCGAGATGGCGCGCCGCTATCGCTGCCCGCTCGTGCTGGGCTCGGCCACACCTTCTGCGGAGGCCCTCGATCGCTGCCGCCGCGGCACGTACGGCGGCGCCACCTGGACGCGCGTCGAGATGCCTGAGCGCCCGGGAAATGCCGTGCTGCCCACGGTCCGCATTGCCGACTTGCGCCGCGAGTTTTCGCACGGCAGCCGCTCCATGTTCTCAAAACCGCTGATGGAAGGCCTGGAGCGCGTAGTCGAGCGCCGCGAGAAGGCCGTGCTGCTGCACAACCGTCGCGGCTTTGCGCCGTTTCTGATGTGCCGCGAGTGCGGCTGCGTGCCCACCTGCAACCACTGCTCCACCGCGCTCACGTATCACGAGCGCACCCATACGCTGCAGTGCCACACTTGCGGTTCGTCCTGGCGCGTGCAACCCTATCCGGCGCCCACGAGTCGCTGTCCCAAGTGCGGCAGCCGCTACCTGGCTAAAATGGGCCTGGGTACGCAGCAGATCGAGGATGCGCTGCACCAGATGCTGCCCGACGACGTCGCCATCATTCGCATGGATGCCGATTCCACGCGCGGCAAGGACGCGCACAAAAAGCTGCTCGAGCAGTTCGATGCGGCCGATTGCGCGGTGTTGCTGGGCACTCAAATGATCGCAAAGGGCCTCGACTTTCCCGAGGTCACGCTCGTGGGCGTGGTCAATGCCGACTTCGCCCTCAAGCTGCCGGACTTCCGCGCAGGGGAGCGCGCCTACGACCTGCTAGAGCAGGTTGCGGGCCGCGCCGGCCGCGGTGATCGTCCCGGCGAGGTTATCATCCAGACCTACCTGCCTGAGGACCCGGTCATTCGCGCCGTCGCCGAACACGACCGCTCGATTTTTACCGACTACGACCTGGACCAGCGCCGCGACGCCCTGTATCCGCCGTTCGTGCGCTTGGCCAACATCTTGGTGTGGTCGACGAATGCGGATGACGCGCGGGACTACATCGGCCGCATCGCGAAGCTCCTCAAGCGTCGCTGGCATGCCGCCGCGCCCGACTTTTTGCGGGCGGGGAGCGCCGTGCCCCAGGTGCTTGGTCCGGCTTCGTGTGTAATCGAGAGAGCCAAGGACCGTTACCGCTTCCATCTGCTTGTAAAGTCGCCGGTAGGGTACCATGTCTCTGATGATATCGACGCCTGCCTCAAAGAGGTGGGCTCCGTGCGCGGCGTGAGCGTGAGCGTTGACGTCGACGCCTATGATTTGATGTAACAACCCGAAAGGATGGCCATGGAAGCCAACGGAATCGTACTGTCGCCCGACCCTCGTCTGCGCCAGGAGTGCGCCGTCATCGAGGAGATCACTCCGGCGATCGAGGCGCTTGCCGAGAAGATGAAGAAGATGATGTTCGACAACGGCGGCTGCGGCCTGGCCGCCCCGCAGATTGGTGAGCTCATCCAACTCGTCACCATCGACTGCGACTATACCGATAAGAACGACTATGACCCGTACGTGCTTATCAACCCTGTCATTGTTGAGCAGAGCGACCATCTGGTGCCGTTTAGCGAGGGCTGCCTGTCCATCCCTGGCATTAGCTGCGAGATCGAGCGTCCCGACCATGTCGTCGTCGAGGCGTACGACTTGGACGCAAACCTGATTCGCTACGAGGCTACGGGCGACCTGTTCTGCGTGTGCCTGCAGCACGAGATCGATCACCTGCACGGCAACACCATGTTCGAGCGACTCAAGCCGATGCAGCGTATCAAGGCAGTCAAGGAGTACCAGGACGCCCTGGCCCGCGGCGCTCGACCGGGCGAGACGGAGTAGGTTTGTCCGTCCCCGGGGCGCCCGCCTA
>ERZ839823.299-NODE-299-length-76063-cov-6.291509_pt1 | contig 76063 bp, 65 predicted proteins | sample MGYA00519862_ERZ839823 | MGnify/ENA primary metagenome ERZ839823 (study PRJEB31850, sample SAMEA3708853) | human gut metagenome | biome: human gut; feature: human-associated habitat; material: faeces | place: China | collected 2014 ...
GCTAGGCGGGCACTTTTACCGGGCGGCTAACCCACACAAACCCCCGAAGAGCCCCTTTTTTGGTCGGTTTTACTGGAGGGTTGCGTCGATTGCCTTGACCAGGGCGCTGCGCATGCCGGCGTCCTCGAGCGCAACGACGCCCTTGATGGTGGCACCACCGGGCGAGCATACGGCATCCTTCATCGCCGCAGGATGCTGGCCAGCTGCAAGCTGCAGCTTTGCCGTACCCAGCACCATCTGGCTCACAATGCGATAAGCATCCGCACGCGGGATACCGTGCTTGACCGCCGCATCGCCCAGGGCCTCGATTGCCATGGCGACAAACGCCGGAGCGCAACCACCCACCGTGCCGCCCACAAACAGCAGGCTTGTGTCGAGCTCGACGACAGCGCCAAGCTTACCGAGCAGGTCGAGCACCACAGCACGCTGCTCGTCGTTAAGCGTCGAAGCCTTCTCGCAGGCGATGACGCCCTCGCCCACCGAAACCGGCGTGTTGGGCACCGTCGAGATATGCGCGACGCCCGGCAGGACCTGCTCCCACTTGGCACTGTCCCAGGTCCAGGCAACCGACAGAACGACCTTTTTGGCAAGAGCGTCCTTGAGCGGGGCGAATACCTTCTCGATCATGTACGGTTTGACCGCAGCGACCACGATATCGGATGCGGCGACAACCTCGGCGGCATCGTGGCAGGCGACCATGCCGCGCGCCTCGCAGCGCTCAACCAGTGCGTCGTAGCGACCCGCGCAGGCGCACATGTCGCTCGCAGCTACACCGGCAGCGATCCAGCCATCGGCCATAGCGCTCGCCATATTGCCAAAACCGACAAATCCAATCTTCATATCGCATAGTCCTTTCAGACACATTCCTCAAAACGAAAGGTATTGTCCCACGCCATTGTTTCGTATTGCCGACCTATTTGTGATACGGCTCGCCACGACTGATCTTGCAGGCACGGTAAATCTGCTCCAGCAGCACCACACGCGCCAGGTTATGCGGCAAGGTAATGCGTCCAAAGCTGAGCATCTCGTCGGCTCGTGCGCGCACGTCATCGCTCACGCCATCCGAACCGCCGATTACAAAGGCAATGTCGCTACTGCCTCGCAGCATAAGATCGTCGAGCCTCGCCGAGAGCTCCTCGCTCGAGCGCTCCTTGCCCTCGATAGCCAGCAGGATCACATGCGCTCGAGATGGCAAGGCGGCAAGAATCGCCGCCCCCTCCTTGTCGCGCGCGGCATCCACGCCGCCCGCCTTAGCCGGGTCGATATCGGCCACCTCGCGGATATCCACCTTGGCATAGGCACCTAGGCGCTTGGTGTACTCAGCGCACGCGTCCTTCCAAAAGCGCTCCTTGAGCTTACCGACGCAAACGACGGTGTATTTCACGCGCGTCTACTCCTTCGAATGGTTTTGAACTTTGCCGGCGGCCAGCATCTGCTCGAACATCGAGGCCGACTGCGAAAAGTCGCTCGGCAGCACGACCGTCGAGGTTTTACCCGTGCGAGCGAACTCCGTCATCATCTCGGACCACTGCGTAAACATGAACAGTTGGTTGGCCTCGTCATTGCCGACACCCGTCTCCTGGATGATCTCGAGCGAATCTTTGATACCCAGCGCGATGGCCTTGCGCTGGTTGGCGATGCCCTCGCCCGCCTTTTCCATAGCCTCGGCCTCGGCGGTCGCCTCGGTGACGCGCTTGATGCGGTCGGCCTCGGCGAGCTCCTGCGCGGCAGCGCGCTTGCGCTGGGCAGCGTTGATGTCGTTCATGGAGTTCTCAACCTCGGTCGGCAGTGCGATTTTGGTGATGAGCGTCGACACGAGGGTGAAGCCGTAGGCGGCCATCTGCTCGGAAACAGTAGCGTTGACATCCTTGGCGATGTCATCCTTCTTGGCAAAGACCTCATCGAGCGTGTAGACGGGGATGGAGGAGCGCAGGGCGTCGGTGATGAAGTCGCGCATCTGGTCGACGGGCTCCTGCAGCATGTAGTAGCTCTTGTAGATGCCCGAATCCGCCGGGCCAGCACCCATGTCATAGCTCACGTGGTACTGAGCGGAGACCTCAAGGCCAATGGTCACGTTGTCCTGAGTCTTAACGTCGATGCCAAAACCATTTTTCATGGTGCGCAGACTCACCGTGGCGGCCTTGCGGTCAATCACGGGCACCTTCATGTGGAAGCCTGCGCTAACAATGCGGTTGAACTTACCCAAGCGCTCGATGATTACGGCGTGCTGCTGTTCAACGACATAGCAGGCGTTGGGGAGCAGGAGCAATAAAATGATGATGGGAAACAAGAGGCTCGTAAGGGCAGCGATGATACCGGAAAACAGCATGGTTTCTCCTCTGATAGGCGCACATTGGCACTAGAATACCCGCACGGAGCGGCCGCGTGACACTAACAAGAGGGTCCGTGGTCAAAAAAAGCCAAATATGAGTACTGTTACCAGTTTAGTAGCAGCGTATTTGGGTCAAACTCGCCTCCTTGAACCCGAGGTCTATCGAAATTACTTCAAATTGTCTCAAGGTTGAGCCAAATTAGCGTACATCTGTTGCGTAAAATGAGCAAAAATGGCTTCGTGAAATGTCTCTATTTTCGTGCCAGTACTCATATTTGCCACTTTTTGACCACAGGGGCATCTACCGCGCGAAATCGATAGGTCAAATCTGCCAAAAACGACCCGTAAAAAAACTCCCATTGCTGGGAACTCTTTCATTTAATGATGCGGGCGAAAGGACGTCCGTGTATCCGCTTCGCGGATCCGCACCGGCTTCGCCCGCCTGCCGGCGGACTCGCCAGCTCGCTAAAACGCTCCGCGTTTTCTTGACGCTCGCTCCTTCGCAGGTTCAAGTCCCCGCGATGAGCCCATAACAAAAAAGCTCCCATTGCTGGGAGCTCTTTCATTTAATGGTGCGGGCGAAAGGACTTGAACCTTCATGGGGTTGCCCCCATACGGACCTGAACCGTACGCGTCTGCCAATTCCGCCACGCCCGCGTGCAGGAATTAGAATAACGGAGCGCCGCCGCGAACGCAAGAACTATTTTTGGAAAAGTTTGCAGGCATTTTCCCAAGCGGCCCGAGCGATTGCTTCGGCGTCCTCGCCGGTACGATCGACGCGGTCGTTGACCAGCGCGTTTGCCGTGATGGAAATCATTGCAGGCTCGCACTCAAGACCGCGAATGGGCTCCGGCGCCATATAGGGACAATCCGTCTCGAACAAAATACGATCGAGCGGGGTTGCCGCGAATGCCTCGCGCACGTCGTCGTTGCGCTTAAAGGTAGCCGCTCCGCCATAGGCGATGTAACAACCCAAATCCACAAAGCGCTCCATCGTGGCTCGGTCCTCGCCAAAGCAGTGCAGCACGCAACCGGCCTGGGGCACGCCGACCTCGCGCAACACGTTGTAGGCGTCCACATGCGAGGTGCGCTCCTCGTCCGTGTCCTCATGACGCAGATGCAGCTCTACCGGCACATTGCGGCGTACGGCAACCTCAAGTTGGCGCGCCATACAGTCGATCTGCACGTCGTGGGGCGCCGGCGCAATATCGTCGTCATAATCCATGTGGTAGTCCAAACCGATCTCGCCAATACCGACACACAAAGGGTCGTCGAGCGCAGCAACAACCTGCGCGTGGATGTCGTCGGTATAGTTCGGCGCGCCATACGGATGCACACCGGCGAGATACTTGACCTGCGGAATATCCCGCATCGGCAGGATCTCGCGAACCAGCCAGTCGCTATAGTCCGCCACGCTGCGCTTATCGGCAATGGGGTCGAAGACCGTCACCAACAAGTCAATGCCCGCTTCCTTGGCACGCTCGAGCGTCTCGGGCACTTCCTTGCTCCAAAATGAGAGCAGGTGCGCATGCGTATCGGCAAGCGGCGCCAGCGGCACCGGGCAGGCCACCGTTTTCTTCTTTTTGGTAAACGTCACGCGTTCGACATTAGGCGTCATGTATTAGCTCCTGAGCCAAGCGGACAAAGGCGGCGACGTCGAGCGTCTCGGCGCGCGTGGTAGGTGCGATACCGCAATCCTCAAAGGCGGCATCGAGAACATCCTTGGCAAAGCCGTTGGCGCTCATGGAATTGCGGATGGTCTTGCGGCGCTGAGCAAACGCAGCGTCAATTACACGGGCCACAAACTCGCGATCGAGCTCCTCGGGCACTACGCCTTCAACACGATCGATGCGTACTACGGCCGAGTCCACATGCGGCGCCGGCATAAAGCAGCGCGGCGGCACCTCAAAGCGCCCCGTCACCTGCGCATACAAGCCAAGCTTTGCCGTGTAGCCGCCATAAGTCTTGTTGCCCGGCGTTGCGGCAATACGATCTGCAACTTCCCTTTGCACCATGACGACAGCGCGCTTAAGCGCGGGCATCGTCTGGAAGAACTGAAGGATGATCGTCGCCGCCACGTTATAGGGCAGATTCGCGACAAACACCGTGGGCTCACCACCGGCGGCCTGCTCAATCTGCTCCGGCGTCACCTTGAGCGCATCGCCCATGATAAAGCGGAAGTTGGCATAGTCGGCGGCGTGGGCATCGAGCACCGGCTCAAGCTCGGAATCGGCCTCAATGGACGTAACGCACGCCGCTTCCTGCAGCAACGCAAGTGTCAACGTACCGCAACCTGGACCCACCTCGAGTACGCGCTCGTCACCTGCAAGCTCGGCAAGCTCGCAGATACGTTCGATCACATGATTGTCGATTAGAAAGTTCTGGCCCAGGCGATGCTTGGTCGCAAGGCCAAACTCCTCCAGCAGCTCCCTGGTGGCCGTGGGGTTTGCCAAAGGCGAAGTTGTCATGGTTGCCTCCTTAGCATGATGGCGGCGTCTTGAAACAAAAGGGCATGGACCGTGGCGGCCATGCCCTTACAGCTAAACAGCAAATTGCCGATATGGCGCTCGCGCGGTCTCTACGCCAGACGCGGGAACAGCGGATCGCCCTTCTCGACGGGCTGACCGCCGGCAAGCAGGCCCCAAGTGCAAATGCCCTTGAGGTCGTCGCTCGCGGCCTCGCCCTCACAGGACAGGCGGCGCAGGGCCTCGGCAGAGGTCTGAGGCATGAGCGGCATCAGCAGGTGAGCGGCAATGCGGATGGCCTCGAGCAGGTTGTAGATCACAAACGCCAGCTCGTCAGCCTTGGCCTCGTCCTTGGCAAGTGCCCAAGGCTCGGAGTCCTCGATGTAGTGGTTGGCGGCGTGGATGAGCTCCATGACCTCGTCCTTGGCTCCGCCGTAATCGAGCACGTCCATCTTGGCCATGTAGCGCTCGACCAGGCCGTCGGCGATCTTTGCCAGCGGGTTGTCGAACGCATCGAACGATGCGGGCTTGGCGGGTGCGCAGCCGTCAAAGTACTTGCCGCTCATGTTGAGCGAACGCGAGATGAGGTTGCCCCAGCTGTTGGCCAGGTCGGCGTTGTAGACCTGCTCCATGCGATCGAAGCTGATGGCGCCGTCGGTGCCGGGGACGACGTCGGTCATAAAGTAGTAGCGATAGCCCTCGACGCCCAGCATGTCGATAACGTCCTGCGGAGCGATAGCGTTGCCGCGGCTCTTGGACATCTTCTCGGCCTTGCCGGTCTCGGCATTGCGCACGGTCAGGAAGCCGTGGGCAAAAACGTGCTCGGGCAGGGCCTCGCCGATGGCCATGAGCATGGCGGGCCAAATGACGCAGTGGAAGCGGATGATGTCCTTACCCACGATGTGGAACTGCGCGGGCCAGCGATAGGCCAGCTCGGCACGCGCCTCGTCGGTATCGACACCGTAGCCGACGGCCGTCATATAGTTGAGCAGCGCATCGAACCACACGTAGGTCACGTGGCCCTCGTCAAACGGGACCTGAATGCCCCAGTCAAAGCTCGTGCGGCTCACGGAAAGGTCGTTAAGGCCGCCCTCGACAAAGCTGCGCACCTCGTTCATGCGGAACGCAGGCTCGACAAAGTCGGGATGCTCGTCATAGAGCTTGAGCAGCTTGTCCTGGAAGGCGGAAAGCTTAAAGAAGTAGGACTCCTCCTGCACGCGCTCAAGCGGACGGTGGCAGTCGGGGCACAGGTGCTGGCCGACGCTGCCGTACTCCTCGTCGCCCTTCTGGACCTGCGTATCGGTGAAGTAGGTCTCGTCAGGCACGCAATACCAGCCGTCGTAGCTGCCCTTATACAGGTAACCGGACTCCTTCATGCGCTCCCACAGGTACTGCACGGCATGATGCTGGCGCGGCTCGGTGGTGCGGATGAAGTCGTCGTTGGAAATCTCGAGCTTGCTCCAAAGCTCCTTGAAGTGCGGGGCCTGGCTGTCGGTCCACTCCTGCGGCGTCATACCATGCTTGGCTGCGGCCTCGGCGACCTTCTCGCCGTGCTCGTCCATGCCGGTCAGGAACTTGACGTTATAGCCGGCGGAGCGGCGATAGCGAGCCTGAACGTCGGCGATGATGGTGGAATAAGCCGTGCCCAGGTGCGGATCGGCGTTGACGTAGTAGATGGGCGTCGTGATAAAGAACGAAGGCTTGCTTTGATCCATGGGGTTTGTCCTCCAGAAAAACGTTGCATACAGGGGATGATTCTAGCGCAAGGGCTGGATATCCTCCATCTATTGCATATCGAGCACCATGGCATAGACATCGCGCTTGCGGCGCGAATACTTCTGAGACAGGCGCTTGGCCACCGCAGACGCGGGCTCCCCCTCCTCGAGCGCGGCGCGGATATCCTCGCGCAGGGCCTCGTCGGGATCCGCTGCCGTGGCGCCGACCGGCACGATACCGGCCTCCTCATCCTCGCTCGGTGGCGCGATGACCAGCGCAATCTCGCCCTTTACCTCGCCGCGAGCACGCAGCTCCTCGGCAAGCTGGTCAGCGGGCCCGCGCAAGACCTCCTCGTGCAGCTTGGTGAGTTCGCGGCAGACGGCAACCTCACGCTGGGGAAAGACCTCCGCCACGGCCTCGAGCGTCGCCACGATGCGATGTGGAGACTCGTAGAAGATGAGTGCGCCGGGCACCACGGCAAGGCGCTGCAAACGGCGCACACGGTCGCCGTGCTTTCGGCCCAAAAAGCCCTCGAAGAAAAAATGCTCGCAGGGAATGCCGGACGAAACAAGCGCCGTGACGCAAGCAGAGGGCCCAGGAATAACTTCGACGGGCACATCGGCCTCACGCGCCGCCTCGATCAGCGCCTGGCCGGGATCGGACACGCTCGGCATGCCGGCGTCCGAGGCAAAGGCGAGGGTCTCCCCCGCCAGCAGACGGTCGACCAGGCCGGCAGCGCGGCTAGCGATCACATTCTCGTCGCAACGGACAAGCGGCTTGGAAATGCCCAGGTGCATCAGCAGCTTTGACGTCACACGCGTGTCTTCGCAGCAGATGACATCGGCAGCGGCAAAGGCCTCGCCAACGCGCGGGGACAGGTCACCCAGGTTGCCGATGGGCGTGCCGACCACATAGAGTTTGCCCGTATGGGCGCTGTTTTGCGTCATATCAACCTATTCAATCATGCCGCGCTCGAGCGTACCGAGCGCCGCGCGGGCGTCCCATGCTGCAATGCGCTTCTCGGTCTTCCACGTTTGGAAGAACCAACCGGCAGCCGGCGCAAACGAAGCCAGCTGGTTGGCGATAAACACGCGCTCGTAGGCATTGCGGCCCTCGGGCGTAACCGACGAGTTGGCAAAGATCGCCGCGCCCGACCATTCGCCCACCAGCACGGGGAACCCAGTCGAAATCGCTTCTTTAAGCTCGCGCTTGTTACGCGAAATCGCCGTCGTCAGCCCGCGAGGGCTCGTGATGTCGAGCGCATACTCGTCGCGGTAATGGTACAGGTGAAGGTCCATGTAGACGTTCTTGTACTTGGCGCCGCGCATAAAATGCTTCCACTCGCTGGGATGCCCCGACGACGAGAAGACGACGATCTTATCCTCGGGCATATACGAACGGACGAGCTCGTAGGCATCGCGATAGAAATTGCGCAGGTAGTGAGCAGGAATGCCATCCGTCATGGTGAAGAGGCTCTTGCGAACGCTCATCTGCGGCGTGTCCAGCAGCTCAATGCCCAGCAGGCTCTCGGCCTCGCCATAGCGATCGGCCAAGCGCTCGAGCACGTCGAGTGCGACATGACGGCCGTTGGTGGACGAATGCCACTCGGCAACAACCTCCGGCGTGGTGGGCGAATCGTTGGAATCGCCCTGGCCACCGGGCACGGTTGCCAGATCGAGCAGCACGCGGATGTCGTACTTGGCAGCCCACTCAATTGCGCGGTCGATGTAATCGACAACCGATATGTAGGAGGCATCGGACTCCTGTGAGCCAAAGGCATACCAGGGCACCGGCAGACGCACGGCATTGAGACCGATCTGCGCCATGCGGCGAAAATCGTCCTCGCTCACAAACGTCTCGTAATGGCGGCGCATGCGCTCGTTATAGGCGGCGGTACCCATGGCCTCCTGTAGCTCAGCCGCGTTGGATGCACCGGTCGCCGCGTACAGCGACGGGGTCACCCAAGGCTCGGGAATAAACCAGCCAGAGAGATTAACGCCGAGTATCCTCTCCATCACTGCCTCCTTCGGATCATGCAGGTCGAACCCGCATCGTATTGCGTAGGATAAGTATCGTTTTGAGTATACCCGCGTGTGCGGACAGGCGACCGAACGGTCTGCAAAGTGACGCGAAAGTGGGAGGAATGTCTGGGAGCAGACGGACTCGGAATGGTGCGACGAGGTGTGTACGCGCGCCGGAGGCAGGCACCGGAAAGTGTGTCCCGTTCTGAGCCCTTATTCTGGGACGCAGTTTCCGCAGAACCCTACATAAAAGAAAAGGACCCCTTTGCAGAGGTCCTAGTCAATTCAAGGTGGCGGGGAAGGGAATCGCGTCCGCGCGCTGCGCGGACGGACCGCTGCGGCGCTTACGCGCCTTGCGAGCTGCGCTGGCAAACGCTTACGCGTTTACTCAGCTCCGCGCCCTCACGGGGTTCGATTCCGTGCGAGGGCTACATAAAAGAAAAGGACCCCTTTGCAGAGGTCCTAGTCAATTCAAGGTGGCGGGGAAGGGAATCGAACCCCTGACACGAGGATTTTCAGTCCTCTGCTCTACCAACTGAGCTACCCAGCCATTTGAGGTGTGCCTTGTTTCAAGGCTTGATTAGTATAACCAAGGACGCGTTCCGGTCAACCGAGAATTTCAAAAAAGTTTTTGAGCACAGCCTCGGTTCTTTAAATCGGCACGTCAGAGGCATCAGCCGGCAGCAAGAAGTTTTTCGCTCAGAGCCGCACGGGCAAACTCACTTGGCGTCATCCCCTCGGCAGCCGCCCGTCGACGAATGGCCTCCTTCATTCCCAGAGAAATCTTGACCGACAGCGTTGCCGTCCCCTCACCCGAGAGTGGGGGCCGTCCATGCACGATCCCACCAACGGTGTGTTCGCCATCCGGAAACTCTCCGCGCTCGTACGACTCGCACCACGCGTCAATCATTTCATCCGTTACAACCTGACCATTAGCGGCCGTATACGTCTTGCCCATCATCGACCCCTTTGCCGAGCCCGTTCAATCTCCTGCCAAAATTTCTTCTGGACTGGAGACAAGGCATGAATGATAAGCCCCCACGGACAAGCTCGACCGCGACAAGCTCCACGCTTCGTCCGTCTGGGAGCCATCCAATCGCAAGCCATCTCGGCGGCTCGTCCTTCGGCTCGCGACGAATGCACTCAGTAACCGCAAGCCAAGCGCCAAGCACCTGCTTTTCCGTCAGGTGCTTTTTAGCGTTGGGATGGATCTCAACATCCATGCATCTTCTCCTCCATCTTACCCAATTTCGTATGACGAAAGTCCGCTGTCGCCAATTCTTAAGCCGGCACGCGTTGGAGAGCAGGGGTCGAAACAATGATTGAAGGACGCTCTAGTACGGCCCAGGCGCCGGGGCAGGAGCACATACGCCAGGGACGTACGTTTTCGTAGCATACGAGGACATAGCCACGTGCATCGATAAAGGCGATATCGATGGGATAGGCCATAAAACACGTATGGACCGAAGAGCAGCGTGGAAATGCCATGACGAGCGGCAGACCGTTGGCGGCAACCGGACACCGTCCCAGCATGCCGCGCAGGCGCACGGCAAACGACTCCGCCACCGCAAACTCGGCCGGCGTCCAGCCCAGCCTATTGAGTGCCCGCGCGTAGGCGATGTAGGACGAGACCGCGGTCACATGACCACCCCCGGACGCCATGGATCGACCGTCACCGCGCGCTCGTGCGACAACGTTGTCGGCGCCCCCAGCGGAACGCCAGCGATGCTGAGAGAAGTCGGCCACGGCTCATAGTGCATGGTGCAGGTGTAGGTCCTAAACGTACCGGATAGGGAGAGCAGGCCACCATCCGATGCCTCCGCGCCTTGCTCGCTCGACACTTCGATCTGCAAGTCATAGCCTTCCATGGCATTCAGAATTTGAGTCCGGACCGTCGCCGAGGCATCGACAGAGCTTTCGTCGCCCTCCCCGCTCGGCGCCACGGCGTGCGCCAACACGATGTCGGGCACCACGCGGTCGAAGCGCGCGACAGCGCTGGCATAGATCATGACGTTGTATACGATGAGTGCCAGCACCAGCAAAACGGGCGTAACCACTGTTATCTCCACCGTCGCTTGGGCGCGCTCCTCGCGCAGACGCATGCGGATACTCATTACGACCCACCGCCCAGAGCGCCAACCAGCGTGGCGACATCGACGGTGAGCGGGATGGAGCCGCCGCCGGGCAGAGGAATCTCCGCAAGCGTGAACACCGTACCGCTGATGGTGCGTTCGACTTGATATTCCAACGCCTCGCAAAGCGCCTTGGGATCGGTCACGCCCAACGGAATACTTCGCAGTTTGTCTTGCGCTTGAGAGAGACCAGCAATGTCAGACCCCGGGCTCTTAATGACGTTGGCGGAATCAGTCAGCACCGGCTTTCGCAGGCGCAAGTCGCACGGTTCCAAACCCAGCGCCGCCACGGACGCCGAAACGGTATCGCCGAGCCACGATGCGATGGAGCCCAACGCGCCGCTGCCCCCTCCTAGGCCTTTAATCATCTCGTCCATAAGTTCGTCGGCCGAACCTTGGATGTCTCCGTATCCCACAAGCAGCCGTCCCCAGACATCCATGACGCCGTCGAGTACGCCGGCAACGCCACCCGAGCGTTCCTTCAATGTCGAGAAAAATCGCGAAAGCACGTTGTTTTGCGCCGTCGCCTCATCGGGCGCCAGCACCGCGGCAGAGATGGCACCGCGATCGCCAAGCCTGACTGCCGTGTTAAACGAAGAGTTGAGCTCATCGGGGCTCGAGATGGCACCCGAAACCGCAAAGGCAACCACGCCGTTGCGACCGGGCGGAGCGATACGTGGACGCTCGCCCGAAAGCGCTTTGATGGCCTGGTCAAACGCATTGCTCGCACGGTCGGTCTCGTCTTCGGTCTGACGTTCGAGCTCGAGCTCTTTGTTGCGGCATTCGACGTAGCCTTCCAGGGCGTCTTTGAACTTGTCAAAGTGATACTCGAAGCCGTTTTCGATCGATGTAGAAGGAGCGGCGACGGCACCCAGTGTCTTGACTCCAAAATGGCAGCGGTCGCATGCTTCTCTCCCGTCAAAGTCAGCAACCGATGACAGTCCTCCCGGCGCTCCCTTTTTATAGTTTGGGCAGCCAGTTCCATAATGGATGTACGTCTTGCCGTCATTGCTGCTCGTCGGCCACGCGGCATCGGTATAAAGATCGCTCGCCCTGGCCTCGTCCGCGTTGCGCGGCAGCAGCGGCAGGTCCGCGACGACGCTCGTGCCGTCGTCCACGATGGAGGCTCGCCCGAGCTCTTCACCGGCATACCGATAGAACGCCTTTCGAGCGGCAGACTCCGCCTGCATCTCGACACCGCTTCCAAGCGGCTTTTCGTTAGCAAGGCGCTGACGGTAATATGTTCTCGCTCGGTCAAGCGCCACCTGGGGCTCCCACGTGACGCTCGATGCGTAATGTGGGTTGAGCTCGCCCGGCAGCGACGCCAGCTTCTTCGCGCGCTCCCACATGCACGAACGGCCACCAATCGTGCCCTTGTCCGACCCGCCGCAGTCCGCAAGCCAGGCGCGCTCTTTTGCTTTCGCCGTATCCTCAGAAGCCTCCTTCAACTTTTTGGCTGCGAGCTCTAAATCATCTGACGCATCTTTAATGGCATCGGTCGAGATCTCGGAACCCTCGAGCGCAACAAAATCAGACTCGGATGTCCTGGGCACGGCAAGCGCCGTACCGGTATAGGTCACACTATCGGTATCCTGCGCCGACACCGCCTGCGTGGCACGCGCGGCGATCAGATACGGCAGAGCCGTCTCGATTTTCTGTAAGCCTTCCGATGCGCTTTTTGCAAACTTGTTGCGCGTTTTAATGATCTCAATCCCGGTGTCGACCATATTGCCGGCAACTGGTTCGGCACCCGGGATGAGGATGGCGACCAGGCCCGTCCCGATCGTGGCAAACCCCGCCAGCCCCAGACTCAAGATGCTCGCATCAACCACCGTGGCAGCCGTGTGATAGGACGACACTACGTTGGCACCCGCCAGCGCGCCGCTATCGGCCGCCACCTGGGTATCCCCGGCACGCGACATGCTCCATATCGCCGCCGTCGACGAAAACAGCAGCGTGAGCACCACCAAGATGACCACCGCAGAGGAGAGCGTGGTGTAGGCACCGTCTTCGATAAACAGATCGACACCGGCTCGACCCATAAAGCCGCCTCGCTTGCGATGGCAGCTCGGACGGCACGTCAAAACGCGTCTAGACCAGAAACGCTTAATCCCATGTAGCAATCCACGAATCATAGTCTCCCTCCAGCCATTCGGGACGCGATTGATACGAGACATCGACTTTGAGCTCAACGTAGCCGCCCTCGGCGGTACCACCCATAGCCTGCGCAAACGCACCGATCACAGGCAACGGCTTGACCTCGCCGGAAACGGACACGGACGAGACGCTACCCGCATCTGCCCGGCCAAGCTCGATATCCCACGACAACGGCCCGCCGGCATGAAAGATCGAAACGTTGGGCACTGCGGCAAGCCGGCGGCGGGTAAACTCCTTAAGATCGTCGTCCTCCGCCGTCGTCGTGGTCATGAGCCGCGCGGTCTCGGCGGCGGCAGACTCCATGACCGCGCGCGTATAGAGCAGGCACACCGGTTGCAGTGCGAGAAGGATGAGCGTCAGAAACGTCGGCAGCAAAAAAGCGGCCTCGACCGTTGACTGCGCCCGGTCCTCACGCGCGATATCAATACAACGCGATGTCCTTAGCGCCCGCAGCGGCGTCGATAACCGATGTCGAGGCAACGCCATGGGATGCCGCCCACTCAACCAGCGCCGCCAAGCGCCCATCGGTGCCAGCGCGCCAAAGCCCCGCGATCGCCAGCACGATCGATAACAGCGCCACCGTGACGATGGCGTATTCCACAGTCGCTTGGGCAACCTCTTCACGCAGAACGCCATGCATTTCACGATCCCTCCTTTGAGCTTATTGTTTGCGGGACCAGGCGCACGGCGCGCAGACGACACGAAGCATCGCCAGTATCCGCGGCAACCGTCACCATATCGACCCAGCCGCGTCCGTCACGCACGATGGCGCCCCACACGTTTCCCTTGATGTCGAGATAGCCGCTCAGAGCAAGTTGCGCCGTGGGTACCTCGCGATAGGAACGCAGCACATCCGCCGCCGCTTCGGTCATCGGTCGGTCCTCGGACCATGCAAGCCGGACCACAATCGCGTTGCCCCCAGGCGAATCCGTCGCAGTGCCAGACCGCTTGTCGAGCGTCCGCAGAAAGGTTTGCGCCGTGACAGCGACATCCGAATCGTCCGCATCTCGCATCTCATCTTTTTGAGACGCCACCGCCGAATCTGAGCCCAAATCGGAGGCGGTCCCAGGACGCTGCTGCCGCGCGGCGTTAAGCCCCCAAAGCACCGCCGCTATCGCCACGGTCAGGCAAGCAAACACCAGCAGCACCCCGACGGGGCGCTCGCCCTCTACAGGCTGTTGATGCCCTCGCTGATAGCGTTCCATAGATCTTGGACCTTGCCCTTAAATGCGACGATGGCGATAATCGCGATCACCACGAGCACGCCGACCAAGATGGCATACTCGGTGGTACCCTGCGCACTCTCCTCCTGCAATAGTTCCTTGGCGCGCTGACGAACATGTGCCGCCCGGCAAAACGCCCAGCCCTGCACCTTGCCAGCAGTGTCAGTCATCGTGTTCATGTATTCCTCCCTACATCATCCCGCCTGCTCCCAGCAGCGGGCCCAATATGGACAGAAGCAACGCCGGCAAGATGAGCGTGCCGGTGGGAATCAGCAGCTTGACGGGCGCACGCTCGATCTCGCGCTCGACTGCGGCGCGATGGGCCGCACGGATCTCGCGACTTTGAGCAGCCAGCGTCTCGGCCAGCGGAGCGCCCAGGGCAAGCGCCTGCCCCACCGTGATGGCAAAGGTCTCGAGCGCCCTCACGTCCAAATCACGCGCGGCAGCCAACAGCTCGGCCTCGCGCGTCCCCACGCCCACCTGCCACGCCATGCAGGCTCGCTCAAGACGGACGGCCAGCACCGACCGACGATTGGCGCAGAAAATCTCGAGCGCCGCGTCAAACGAAAGGCCGGCAGAAAGCCCTAGGCGCACCACGTCGATCATCTCGGACACCTCACCGAGCGACACCCGCGCCGGGCCGCCCGCCCCAATCGCGTCCTTCATTCGCGCGGTCAGGGCATCAATCACCGAGCGGCCCGCAGCAATGACCAGCACCGCTTCACGCTTGCATGTCTCTGCAATCTTGCGAGCATCCGCACGCTCCAAACCTGTCGCGACAAATACGCTCAGGGCACACAGACAAGCCGCGACCCCGACCAGGGCGCTCATAACTCCACCCGCATAATGCGCCGGATAACTACCAGGGCAACGACGTTGAGGGCAAGTCCCAGCACCACGGCGCCCGCACCAGCCGGCGTCGCAAGACCGCGGCGAAAGTCTGCCGAAAGCAAAGCCAGTACCGCGCACATGCCCGCCGGCATCGCCGCAACCATGTGTGCCGACATACGCGCCTGTGACGTCTTAACGTCCAGACGGCGCTTGAGCTCAATGCGCTCACCCACCATGCTCGACGCCTCGGACAGCAAGCCGGCAAGCGGAGCCCCGGTACGCTGCGATACTTTGAGCGCCAAGGTGACAAGCGAAAGGCCGGGGGCATCGATGCGAACGAGTAGGTCATCGAGTGCGTCGGTCGCCGAGATACCGCAATCTATTGCCGCCGCCACCCGCAAAAACTCGGTATGCACCGGCTCTTGCGCATGGGCGCCCACAAAGCGCATGCCCTGTGCCAGCGAATGCCCCGAGGCAAGCGACATGGATAACGCTGTGAATGCCTCGGGCATGGCCTCTTCTGCATCGTGTTGCTCGCGCCGGCTCTCAAAGCCATCCCGAGCGGCACCAACGGCAAACGGAGCAACAAGTCCCAAGGCAAATCCGAGGGGCGATAACGACACCATCGTTAGTAAAACGCAGCAGACACCGCTCGATAGCAGCAGAAACGCCAAACATCCCGAAGCATCCTCGATCACGAGGCCAAGGCGATGCGCCGGAGCCAGCGATGCCCACGAACGGGCGATCTTTTTCAGCAGATCGTTTTCCACCAGCTCACGCGGCAGCTTCTCTGCCACCGTCTCGAGCGCCTGACGTGCCAGCTCCGCCGGCGGTACCTGCGGCACACGAGGTTCCGCCCCGCACGCCGTCGCGACAGAAAGCCCTGCCAAGCCCCCTACGACGAGGGGCACAGCGATCTCCATTCGTCCACCTCCTCTTGTGTGAGCGTCCCCGACCGCAGGCCTTCTGCGATAAACGGCGGCTCGCGGTCAAGCGTCCAGGTGCGCTCGGCGGCATCGAACGTCACATAGCGCTCGAGCTCTACGCCGCCCGATGCGGCGCGTCGCACCCCCGAATACGAGGAGACGAAGCGCCTGCCATCGGCGTGGCGCTCGGACATCACGATACCGTCGAGCGCCATGGCAATCTGCTCCTCGATGAGCTCACTCGGCAGGTCGATGCCATAACGTGCAAGCAACGTCAGACGCACCACGGTCTCCTGTTCTGAACCCGCATGAAGTGTGGTGAGCGACCCGTCGTGGCCCGTGTTCATGGCCTGCAACATGTCGCAGCACTCGGCACCGCGCACCTCGCCCACCACGATGCGGTCGGGGCGCATGCGCAGGGCATTAGTTACCAGGTCGCGGATCGTCACCGCGCCTTCACCCTCAATTGAAGCCTCGCGCGCCTCTAGGCGCACCACGTGCGGATGATGCGCAAACTTGAGCTCGGCAGAGTCCTCGATCGTCACGATGCGCTCGCCGGTGGAAATCTCACATGACAACGCGTTGAGCAGGGTGGTCTTACCAGATCCCGTGCCTCCCGCAACCGCCAGGTCCTGTCGCAGCGACACCGCGCACGACAGCAGCTGCGCATACCAAAGCGGCAGCGACCCCAGCCCCACAAGCTCGTCCAGCGAGCAGATACGGTCCGAGAACTTTCGGATGGTGAGAATGGGTCCGTCAATCGCCACAGGCGGAATCACCGCGTTGACGCGATAGCCCGTTTTGAGGCGGGCGTTGACGATGGGGCTGCGCTCGTCGATACGGCGGCCAAGTGGCGAGATGATGCGGTCGATAAGCACACGGATCTGTTCATCATCCTCAAACGCATGCTCGATGGGGTACAAGACGCCGCCGCGTTCAAAGAAAGCCGAGCGGCAGCCGTTGATCATGATCTCGGTAACGGTGTCGTCCTCGATGAGCGGCTGCAACGGCCCCAAGCCCACCACGTCATCCAAAATCTCGTCGATGATGGTTTCGTGCTCGGGCGTCGCGAGATCGGTCGGCTCCTCAACATTGAGCGCCGCCTCCACCGCAGGACGCAATTCCGAGCGGGCAAGTGCCGGGTCGATATAGGCGCTGATACGCGCCACTTCGTCGTAACCCATGCGGTCCATCACGGCGCGCTTGGTGCGTCGTTTCACCGCGCGGCGACGCCCCGCATCTACAGGCGCTGCCGCCGCTGCAGCGCCGGCAGCCTTAATCCTCGTTTGCAGGCTCATCGCTGATCACCCTCGCGCAACCAGGGAAGGCGGATACGCGGGCGTTCGGTACGCGTTGCACGGTCGGCGACCATATCGCCCCAAGGGCCGACGGCGCACCCCAGTTCCACGAGCATCTCGCGCGTGGCCTCGCGCATGCTAGTCGCAAAAGCACTGGTCTGCCCCACCGCCTCGTCAGCGCGCCCAAACGCCATGAGCGCGGCGAGATCCTGCCCGCCATCGGCGATACGAATCTTGGAGCTCAACGCACAGGCAATCTCAAAGCGCATGGCGACGTCCTCGTCTGCCCCGCGCGCACCGAACCGGTTGAACACGGCGCTCATGCGCGTGCGCGGCACACCTACTCGACTTGCCAGTTCGATGACGCGCGACGCCGATGTCGCGGACGACACCGCCGCATCGCCAACGACCAGGCAACGGTCGCTCGCCGCCACCGCAGCCGCCACGGCGTCGCCCCAAAAGACCGAGGTATCGATAAAGACCACGTCGGATTCGCGACGCAGAACATCAAGCAGTAGCTCCACCGGACGCGCCATGAGCTCAGCTTGCTCGGGCGCCGCGACGGGACCCCAGAGCGTAACGCCCGGCGCCACGCGCATCGATGTGGCTACGATATCCGGCTCGGTGAGCGTGCCCGCCGCCGACGGCTCGATAAGTGCCGCCATATCGCGCGGAGCATCGACGCCTAACAAGTCGTAAAGGTTTCCAAACATCAGGTCCAGGTCGAGCACGGCGGCACGCAAGCCCAACAGCGACGATGTGTGTGCCATGGTGGCAACGATCGTCGACTTGCCGCAACCGCCCGAACCCGAAATAGCGCAGATGACCGGAGCTCGATGCGGCGGAGCGGCAGCGTCTGCCGGCGGCATCGGAGGCGGCGGGGCGGGCGTCGGTGGCAGCGCCCCCGTCTCCCCCGCCGCAACCACACGCTGCGTCCAAGCCGGCATGGCAGCTTGTTCGGTCTGCGAGGCAGGCTCGTTCTGCGCAATCTGCTCATGCTGCATTAGCGACAACTCGCCGCACCCGGCAAAGCCCTCAACTTCGTCGAGTTCATCCACCAGATTCACGCCGTGCACGTATCCCATATCTACAGCCGGGGAGTCGCCAGCATGCTGCGCCGGCCCTCCAGCGTCATCGCATACAAGGGGGTTCCGGGGGCGCCGACCATGCTCGGCTTCCGCTTTTCCATAATCATCAACACGCGGGCCTCTTGTAGCGCGAGGCGCCCCGGGTTCCCTATCAACAAAAGCATCGGGCTCAATCGTCATGCGCCGATCGGAATCAACCGCTCCCTCGCCCGCACGCCCGTTGCCGCATATACTGTGCGCAGCGATGACCTCGGTCGCCCCCGCGCGAAACAGCCCCTCGATATCCGACGGATCGAGCGCTTCTATCAACACGACCACGCGACTCACGCGGCCTTCGGCCGTCAGGCGCGCAACAGTCTTGCGCACATCTTCGGTATCAAACAGAGACGCCGCGATGATGGCAGCCCCGCGGCGCGACGGAAACGCCCGCGCCATGGAAACCAGCCCGTCCAGGTCACCCACGCGAAGCACCTGTGCGCCCACATCACGGCCCTCGACTTCCCGCTGCAACAGCCCGTAATCGCCGCACGCGCAGCACGCAAGCCAGATCGCCTTCATCACTCGTCGCCTCCGCTCTTTTTGCCGCGCGCCGTGGCGGGAATCGTCAAGCTGACCGTTCCCTTGCCCGAGGCTCCCAGCAGTTCCTTGACGTCTTCGGGGTCAGCCGCCAGCGTCACCCATTCGATCTTGCCCTCGCGCGTGGAACCGGAATCCTCACTGGTATCGATCACGTACGCGCCGCACAGCCGATCGGTTACGCCGTCTTTTTGCACGTACACGTCCACGTAGCTGCCCACGCCCGCAGCACCGCCGACCGAGTGCTCGGCATCGACCGCCACCGAAACGGCGACCTTGCCCTTAGGTACCTCGAGCATGTGGCTCTCGGCCTTGGTGTAGACATTGCAGATCACGGCGTTTTTGGGAATACGCGAAGTCGTCACGTCGCCGCGCACCTGGCGTAGCTCGGTCGCCGCGTCACGCGGCAGCAGACTCGTCAGCCACTCCTGGGTTATGACATTGGTCTCATCGAGGGTCTCACCCACATCGATATCGCGCGCCGCGACGCATACCTCGACGCGATCGCCACCGTACTTGGCCAAGGTCTCAGCCTGGACCTGTTCGGCTTGCGAGCGGATCGACGAGCCGTAAACCATGCAGAGCAGAGCAGCGAGCACGCCCGCGACCAGACTGATGGCGATGCGCTTGCTCTTGTTCACGGCCGCTCCTCTCATGGCAGTGCCGGGCGAATGCCCGTACCACCATTGTCTGGGCGGCCAGAGTGCAAAGCGGCGCAATCGCAATCTTGGTTTTCGATGTCAAACCAATCGCTGACCAAAAGCTGACCAGCCCGTCAAGCTCGTGGCAAGGTTTTGGTCAGCACGTCAGCAAACTGCATGTTTCGAGGCTTTTCCGCAGCAAAAAAGCCGTCTCCCGAACAGTTGGGAGACGGCTGTCATAGGAAAAATCAATTACAGATGGACATCGGGATCGAGCATTTGAGCGCTCACGCGCATGGATGACGCCAGATTTTGGAAAGTTTCCAGACGCAGGCTGTCGATCTGCCCGGCGTCCTCGGCCTCGCGAACGGCGCAACCCGGTTCGTGGGTATGCGTGCAGTCGCCAAACCGGCACGCACGCGATGCCTCGACAATCTCGGGGAAGGCGCGTGCCAGACCCCGCTCGTGACCCACGAGCGGCAAACTGCGCAGACCCGGGGCATCGGCGATCACGCCGGCGTCGCCCGGCAGCGCCACCATCACGCGCGCGACGGTAGTGTGACGGCCCTGGTCGTCGCGTTCGCGCACACCGCCGGTCGCCAACGTATCGTGGCCCAGCAGTGCATTGAGCAGCGTCGACTTGCCGGCACCCGACTCGCCCAGAATCATGGCGCAGCTCCCGGCAGGCACGCAGGCACGGACCTCGTCCAGGCCGCGGCCCTCGGCAGAAGACGTCAAGATCACGCGCACGTCCGGACCCACCAGACGGCGCACGCGGTCCAGATCGCGCTCGAGCTCCCCGGCATCGCAGCGGTCAGCCTTGGTGAGCACCACCACCGGCTCGGCATCGCAGTCGAGCGCCAACACCAGCGAGCGCGCCACACGGTCGAGCAGCACCTCGCCGGCACCGAGCGCCTGCACGATTAGCACGCTATCCACGTTGGAGCAGAGCACCTGGCGCTCTCCGCGGGCACGGCCGCGCCAACGCTCAAAGCTCGTACGGCGCGGCAGTACGCATTCAATCACGCCCATATCGTGCCCGGGAGCGCGGCGCACCGCCACACGATCGCCCACGGCAGGCAGCAGGACCTCGTCCCCACCGCGCGACTTGGCAAATCCCACGGCATGCTCGGCGCGGAAGGTATCGTCGGCAGTCGCCACCAGCGGAAACCCACGATCCAAGCGCACCACGGCGCCAAGCTGCATCTGCTCGGGCTCCTCGGCATGTGCGCAGAAATCATCAAAGGCAGCCTGCTGAGCTTCATCGACCGGCAGGTCATCGAACGCCGGAACGTCCTGCAGCGCGTCGAGTCCCGGCACGCTCGCCAGCAGCTCCTCGGCAGACGCGGGAGCCTCGGTCGCGAGCTTCCGACGACGATCGCGCTTAGCCCGCGCCCCCATCGTCTTTTTCTTCGCTTTAGCCTTAGCCTTGCCCACAGATGCCTCCCAGCACAAAACCACACAACTGAGCAGGTATTTTAAATCAAAAAGAGCTGGCCGGGCAAAGCCCGACCAGCTCACAAACTTTCCCTCAGCCAATGGTCCCGAGAGGTTATCCGAAGGCCCGCCCGCCGGGAGGGGTTTCTTCCGAGCGATCCCGCAGCGCGAAGCGCGAGGACCAGCGAGGAAGAAACCCCGCAGGCGGTCGGGCCGGTGGGAAGGATGGCCTTTCGACCTACTCCTTCTCCACCGCGCGCATGATCGCCTTGTAGATCTCCATCAGCGGAATGATCAGGAAGGCAAGGCCCAGCGCGGCGACAACGCCCTTGAGCTCAAGCGTCACAGGGCCAAAGAACATCTCAGCAAGCGTCGGCTGCACGGTCACGATCACCGTCAGCACCAGCGCCAGCGCAGCGGAAGCCCACAGCCACTTGTTCTGCTTCTTCATGGTGAACAGCGACGCACGACGGCTGCGCATATTGAAGCAGTGGAAGATCTCGACCATGTTGAGCGTGATGAAGGCCATCATCACGCCTTCCTCGTCGGCGTTGCCAGCAATCATATCGGAGATGTGGATGTAGCCCATGTCAAAGTACACGCCCACAAAGAAGCTCGCCAGCACCAGTACGGTGATGATCAGGCCCTGGACCACGCAGTCCAGGCCCATATTGCCGGCAAAGACGCCGTCCTTGGCGTTGCGCGGCTTGCGCTTCATGATGTCGCCCTCGGCATCCTCCATGCCCAGCGCGAGCGCGGGGAAGCAGTCGGTAACCAGGTTCACCCACAGCAGCTGCACCGGCTGGAAGATGGTAAAGCCGATGAGCGTGGCGATGAACACCGAGAACACCTCGGCAAGGTTGGCCGAAAGCAGGAACTGGATGACCTTGCGGATGTTGTCGTAGATGCGGCGACCCTCTTCGCAAGCACCGATGATGGTGGCGAAGTTGTCGTCGGCGAGCACCATGTCGGCGACGTTCTTGGTAACGTCGGTACCGGTGATGCCCATGCCAACGCCGATGTCGGCGCGCTTGATGGACGGGGCATCGTTGACGCCGTCGCCCGTCATGGCCACGATCTGGTCGCGCGACTTCCAGGCCTCGACGATGCGGGTCTTGTGCTCAGGCTGGACGCGGGCGTACACGCCGTAGTCCTCGATGTGCGCGTCGAGTTCCTCGTCGCTCATGCGATCGAGGTCGGCACCGGTGATGGCTTGGCCGCGATCGGCGACGATACCCAGCTGCTTGGCGATGGCCACGGCGGTGTCGATGTGGTCGCCCGTAATCATGACGGTGCGAATACCGGCGTCGTGCGCCTCGCGGATAGCGTCGGCCACCTCGGGACGGACCGGGTCGATCATGCCGGACAGGCCGCAGAAGACCAGGTCGTGCTCGAGCGCGGCGGGGCTGCAGTCGCTCGGGATCTCGGTATAGGTGCGGCTTGCCAGCGCCAGCACGCGCAGGGCCTCGTCGGCCATGGCCTTGTTGGCGGCCACGAGCTCGGCACGACGCTCCTCGGTCAGGGGGACGACCTTATCGCCCTCGTAGATGTGGGTGCACAGGCCGATCACCACGTCGGGCGCGCCCTTGGTGTACTGCTCGTACTCGCCGTCCAGGGTCTCGACGACCACAGACATCATCTTACGACCCGAGTCGAACGGGGCCTCGCCCACACGCGGATGCTCGGCAGTCAGGCCAGTAAGACCAGCCTTGCCGGCATCGTTGACGAGCGCGCACTCAGTCGGCTCGCCCACGGCCTCGCCCAGCTCCTCGTCCCACTGGGCATCGGAGCACAGGGCCATGCCAGCCAGGAACTTCTCCTTGGGCGCAGCGAGCTCGTGCTTGACGACAGTCATCTTATTCTGGGTAAGGGTGCCGGTCTTGTCAGAGCAGATGGTCTGCGTGCAGCCGAGGGTCTCGACAGCAGAAAGCTTGCGGATAATCGCCTGGCGCTTGGCCATCTTGGTCACGCCAAGCGAAAGCACGATGGTCACGACGGCGACCAGGCCCTCGGGGATGGCGGCGACAGCGAGCGAGACGGCGACCATAAAGGTATCGAGCAAGGCAGTCGGATCGGTAAGGACGTTGCCCACGCCGTGGCGGAGGATGTCAACGCCAAAGATGACGACGCAGATGACGATCACCATGATGGTGAGGATGCGGCTGAGCTCGGCGAGCTTCACCTGCAGCGGCGTGAGCTCTTCCTTGGCCTCGGCCAGGGCGCCGGCGATCTTGCCCATCTCGGTGTTCATGCCGGTGCCGACCACGACGGCGCGACCACGGCCGTACACGACGGTGGAGCCCATATAGCACATGTTCTTACGGTCGCCGAGCGGCACGTCGTCGGTGCCGGCGGCGAGCTCGATCACGTTGGCATGCTTCTCGACGGGCACGGACTCGCCGGTGAGCGCGGCCTCTTCGATCTTCATCGTGGCGCTCTCGAGCACGCGGCAGTCGGCCGGAACGGAGTCGCCCGCCTCGAGCATGATCACGTCGCCGGACACGAGCTCGGCGCTCGGCAGGTGCACGAGCTTGCCGTCGCGTAGCACCTTGGACTGCGCCGCACTCATCTCCTGCAGGGCCTCGAGGGCCTCCTCGCTCTTGGCTTCCTGGACCACGCCCAGCACCGAGTTGACGATAACGACGAACATGATGATGGCAACATCGGCAAAGTCGGGCTCGCCCTTGACCATGCCCGTGAGCGCACTGATGACGGCGGCAACGATCAGCATGATGACCATAGGGTCAGCCATCTGTTCAAAGAAACGCTTCCACAGCGGCGTCTTCTCAGCTTCCTCGAGCTTGTTAGGGCCTGTCTTGGCGAGGCGCGACGACGCCTCGTCGTTGCTCAGGCCGAGGTTCTCATCGACACCTTGGTCGCTGAGCACCTCCGCTGCGGCGGACAGGTATTCCTTTTGCATATAGAGTCCCCTCCTGGGATTCGGGCCACTCAGCAGATTGATGCCCGATCATAATTCCCAGGAGAAGGGCAAGGGCTCATCAAGGCTGCCGTGCTGAGCGGCAGTTGATAGTGGAGCTATGGTACCCCAAAGCGACGCGTCTAGCCAAAACAATCGGTTTGGAAATATGGTCCGCACGCAACGGTGCAGACCGTGTGATGCTCAACATTGGTAAAACGTTTTTTCTTCGGCACATCGCCAAACTGACATATCGCCCAGATAGCAGCGGTTGGAGTGGTTGGTAAAGATTTTTCATATACCGTTTTTCCCGCAAAAAATGAACTTCCATTTCGGCATACGGTCGATTTTTTGGGGTATTCGGTCGGCATTTCGTTATAATCATCTCGGTTTTATTTCTTATGGTTTATCTATCAGCGCAAGACGATGTCAGATGGAGGTCTGAATGTACAAGCGCACTAAGATTGTATGCACCATGGGTCCCGCCTGCGATAGCGACGAGACCATCCGCGAGATGATCAAGGCGGGCATGAACGTCGCCCGTTTTAACTTCTCGCACGGCTCCTACGACGAGCACCACGGTCGCATCGAGCGCGTCCGCCGTATTTCCAAGGAGCTCGGTCTGCCTGTCGGCATCCTGCTCGACACCAAGGGCCCCGAGGTCCGCACCGGCCTTCTGGTCGACGGCAAGAAGGTTGCCGTCAAGACCGGCGATAAGATCGTCGTCACCGCTCAGCCCACGTCCGAGGATTTCCACGGCACCGCTGAGCACATCTCCCTCGACTACCTGGCTCTGCCTTCCGAGGTCGAGAAGGGCTCCCTCATCCTGATCGATGACGGCCTGGTTGCCCTCGAGGTCGAGTCCGTCAGTGGCCAGGACATGACCTGCGTCGTTAAGAACGACGGCCTGATCGGCGAGCGCAAGGGCGTCAACATGCCCAACGTCAACATCTCGCTGCCCGCCATCACCGAGCGCGATCGTCAGGACATCCTCTTTGGCCTGACCGAGAACATCGACTACATCGCCGCTTCCTTCATCCGTGACGGCGAGTCCGTCCGCGGCATCCGCAAGCTTTGCCGCGAGAACGGTGGCGAGCACGTGACGATCTTCCCGAAGATCGAGTGTGCCCTGGGCGTCGAGAACTTCGACGAGATTCTCGAGGCTTCCGACGGCATCATGGTCGCCCGTGGCGACCTGGGCATCGAGATCAAGCCCGAGTTCGTTCCGCACATCCAGAAGGAGATCATCGCCAAGTGCAACGCGGCCTACAAGCCCGTTATCACCGCTACGCAGATGCTCGACTCCATGCAGCAGAACCCGCGCCCGACGCGCGCCGAGGTTGCCGACGTTGCTAACGCCATTTACGACGGCACCGACGCCGTTATGCTCTCTGGCGAGTCCGCTGCCGGTAAGTACCCGGTCGAGGCCGTTAAGATGCAGGCCAGCATTGCTCTCGAGACCGAGAAGTACCTCCCGGCCCACGCTCCGCTCGAGGTTCCGGCCGATGCTCACGGCACCCGCGTCGTCAACAACGTTGTGGGTATGTCCGCTGTGAACATGGCCACCACCGTTGGCGCCAAGTGCATCACCGTGCCGACGACCACCGGTCGTACCGCACGCCTGATCTCGCACTTCCGTCCCAACATGCCGATCTGCGCGTTCTCCCGCCACGAGTGGGCCGTCCAGCAGATGATCATGTACTGGGGCGTTATCCCGCACCAGGCCGAGATTACCCAGGGCACCGTCAACGGCACGATCGTCAAGGCGATCGAGACCGCTAAGGAGCTCGGCTACGTCGAGGCCGGCGATCTGACCGTCGCTACCGCCGGCGATCCCCGCATGAGTGTTCAGCTCGAGGACAAGGTCTCCTCGACCAACGTCGCTTACGTCGCTCAGGTGCGCTAAATCGCACTTGCAAGCACGCTTGCATTGCAAAAGGGCCCGGAAGGCTTTGCCTTCCGGGCCCTTTTTTAAACCTTCTTCGTATGCCGCTTCATCGTTTTGTGTTCAGTCGCGAACCTTTCCGATGCCGAGCGTACCACCGAAGATGCCCTGCGGCGGGAGCTATTGGTCGATTGGGATGAGCTGTTCGCCGTCAAGCCGGCCAGCTAGCAGCTAGTGATCAGAGGGACTGCGGGGACGTCAGAAGCGGCAACGCGAGTCGCAAAGCCCACCTCGGTCAGCTCGATGACCTCGGTAAACGTTGCATCGAAAAACTCCTCAGTTAGCAGGCGGTATGGCGGATGATCGGGCTCACCGGGGTTTTCGCGCACAATCTCGTGCATAACGCCGATGGTCTTGAGCACATACTCCTTATGGATGGGATACTGCCCAAAACGCGTCGCCGCAGTATACAGACGATTGGTCGCACGCGGGATGGAAACAATGCCGAGCGTCTTACCAAACCAGTCAAAGTCACCTTGCTTTTTAATGCGGAATTCCTCGCACGGCTTGCCGCCGTGCGCCTCCAGGTACTGATTCACGCGCGTATTCCATACGGTATCGGCCACCAGATGCGACCAGACGCCCAGCGTTAAATCGAGCAACGACTGCGCCACATCTTCGGACGCAAGCGAGAACTCACAGGCGCCGGGACCGACAACCGGCTCGGCATCCCTGTAGCGCTGGGGATAGTGCACGCGATTCAGTCGCTCGCGTTCCTCGATAATCGAGGTCGCCGCGGCCGGCGCACCGGTGGGCGAACTTTTAAGCAACGGTGCCACATAGGTATCCCAGAACTCATGCTCACGAGGCTTAGGGATAGGCTCGGGCTTGGCAAAGTGCGTAATGCGGTACGGGATGGGATCGGCAATGCCGGGAACCATATAGCCCACAAAAATGTCCGGAACCACGCAACCAAACAAAAAGGCATTGCGGTCACGCACGCTATCGGCAAGCGCACTGGTGCGCCCCAGCAAACGCTCCGTCTGAGCGATATGAATGTTCCAGCTTGGCATAGCCACCCCCATAAAAAACCTGGATAACTATACCATCACGGCAGAGTCGCACAGGCGGCCATACATACCCTACGCAGCAACTATTCCGCAGCACCGCTTTCGGTTCCATACGACGGCACGGGCGCCTCGACCACATGGTGATATCGATCGATATAGATGGCACGGGCCTCCAGGCGGCGCACCAAATCTTGATGGTGCGTACTCATCAAAACCGTCTTACCGGCAGCAACGTAGGCCAGCAAAAAGTTGACTACGATGTCGCACGAGTCCTCATCGAGCCCGTTGGTGGGCTCATCGAGCACTAGGATATCGGGGTTCATCGACACCACCGCAGCCAGCGCAACGCGCTTCTTTTGCCCGCCCGAAAGCTGATAGGGCGAGGCATCGACCAGATCGGCAACCTGGAACAGCTCCATGGCATCGCGGACGCGGCGCTCGAGCTCGTCTGTCGGCAGCCCCATCTGCGCGGGGCCAAAAGCAACTTCCTCGCCCACCGTAGCGCAGAACAGCTGGGCGTCGGCATTCTGGAACACAAAGCCCACGCGCTGATGAAAACGCTGAGCGGCTGCGGAATCCTTGAGATATGCCGCATCGATCACGTGCCCGTCAAACAGGTACGCACCCGCGTCCGCTAGTTCAAGACCGTTGATAAGGCGCATAATCGTCGTCTTACCGCAGCCGTTGGGACCGAGTAGGGCAACGAGTTCACCACGATCGACCTGCAGCGACACACCATCGACAACCGTATGCCCCGCATAGGAGAACAGCACGTCGCGAAACTCGATGAGCGGCACGCTCTTGGCGCCAGTAGCACCGCTCGCGCCCATCACGCCATTCGTATCGTTTGCCAAAACGTCGCCCTTCCCTATCCACATCGACGGCTCGGCCGCCCGCGCTACAGCACCGCGCACAACACGGCGAGCAGCACCACGACGACCGCATAGACCGCATCGCGCCAGCCAAAGCCGCTCCGCGCGGGAGTCGGATACGCACCGGCAAAGCCACGGCAAAGCATAGCCTCGTCCATCGCGCGGCTGCATTCCATCGCCTTGATAAAGGTCATGCCCATGATACCCGCGATCGAATCGGTACGCGAAAAACCCGCAGGCGCACGACCCACACTGCGCAGCATGACCGATTCGGTCAGATCGTGCGCCGTGCGTCCCAGCACCTCGATGTGCTTGAGCGCCATATCAAACGTAAAGATGACCTCGTCGGGCAGCTGTAGCGTCTTGAGCGCCGCCGACATGCGGCTCCAGGTAAGCGTCCATGAAACGCCCAGCACCAGCGACACATTAATGAAGGTCTTGAGCGCGATCTTGAGCATGGCGCCCGCGGCAGAAGCGCCCAGCAGCAGGGCAGGCAGTGCCAGAACCACCGCAAGCCCCGTGGCGCCGAGCGCCGGTACAAAGGTCGCACGCAGCCCGCGTACGGGGCGCACGGCAACGAGCACCAGCGCGATGGCCGCCATCAACATGAGGTACAGCGGGCTCTGCGTCAGACACACGCACAGGACGCAAACGAACATCCCCACCAGGCGCACCGGAGCCGAAACGCAAGAAAGGGCGCGGTCGACCATCGACCCGCCCTCGTGCGCGCCTCCACCCAGGCGAACCCGCTCAAGCAGGCTCGCCAGGTGCAGGACATTCTTTTGCATCACACGATGCCGAGCCCCCGCGGGCTCGTATCGCTGCTCGGCCGTAAGCCAGCTAGGCAGCTCGGCTATTGCCATGAGCACCGCTTTCCTTGACCGTCAGCGAGACCAGGCGGAATGCGATGGTGAGCACCGCCACGCCAATCACGCCCGAAAGAATATACATCGCGGCCTGGCCGGCAAAGCCAAGGCCTTGCTCCTCGGAATAGGCCTGCAGATAATCGCCCGTGGGCAGGGCATCGGCAAAGGTCGGGGTATCGAGACCGACCGAAGCCTGCAGGCTGTCGTCACCAGCCTCCTGAACGGCGGTCGCGGCGCCTTCAGCGTCCCACTCGCCCCAAGCGTCACCCGTGGCCAGCAGGCCCAGCGGCGTGGCTACGACAAGCACGGCAACCAAGATGAGCGTGGGGACCAGCGAGGTCTTCTTGGCAGCAGCGTCCTCGGCAGCAAGCTGGCCATCGACAGCCTCGGGGCCGACGATAATGCTCGGCGCCGTCTTCTTAATGAAGCCGTAGATGGCGGCCGTCGCCACGCCCTCGATCACGCCGGCAACCAGCATATGCGGGATCAACATGGCCGGAATAGCCACGGACAGCGGGAAGGGGCAGTACAGAGGGGCGCCCGAAGCGTTGGTGAAGAGCATCGGCTGAATACCAAACTCGATTGCCGCGCACAGGGCCGCCAGGCACAGGCCGACCCAACCGCTCACGATGGCAGAAACCGAGGTGCCCCAGCTCTTGTCGTGCAGACGGCTGTTGAGCGCACGGAACACGATAGCAGCGACAAACGGCAGCACAAAGGCCATGTTAAAGCAGTTGGCGCCAAACGACAGAACGCCGCCGTCGCCAAACAGCAGCGCCTGCAGCGCCAGCGCGACCGAGACAGCGATAGCCGCGGCCTCGGGGCCCAGCAGCAGCGCGATGAGTGCGCCGCCGACGGCGTGGCCTGTGGTGCCGCCGGGCAGCGGAACGTTAAACATCATGAGCAAAAAGGAGAACGCAGCGCAAATACCCAGAAAGGCCATATGCTCGCGATCGAGCGTGGCGCGCACTTTCTTGATGCAGTGAACCCATACGGGCACCATCGCCACCGCCATAACGGCATCGGTCTGCGGAGACAGGTAGTTGTCTGGAATGTGCATATACGCCTCCCGGTATCGGCGCACGGAATTGCAACGCCGCTTGAATCACCTTGCCAGTGTTACGTAATGTCATATTCGTAACACGCCGCAGGCTATAATAGCAAAACGGCGCGCCGCCACAAAAGCAGCACGCCGTTATGTAATGCGCGTGTCATATATGCAGGGTCAACGGTGCCTTATTCCGAACACCGCGGTCGCGCAGGGCTCCGCAGCAACCGCCATCAGGCCCTACGCTCCCGGCGCAAGCCCTAGCCGCGGACCTCGCCGTTTACGCCCTTGCACACCTTGGTGACAATCTTCTGGTGCGCCTTCTCGACCTCTTCGCTGGTGAGCGTGTGGTCGTCGGAGCGATACGTAAGCGCAAAGGCCATGGACTTCTTGCCCGCTCCGATGCGGATGGGATCGCGGTAGACGTCGAACAGACGCACGCCCTCGAGCAGCTTGCCGCCGGCGCTGGTAATACGGCGCTCAAGATCCTCGCAGGTCACAGCGTTGTCGACCACGATAGCAAGGTCATGCTCAACAGCCGGGTACTGCGAGAACTCGCGGTAGTTCTCCTGATTGCGGGCGCCCTTGATCAGCTTGTCCAGATCGAGCTCAAAGGCAACGACGACCTCATCGATGCCCATCGCCTCGCGCGCCTCGGGGTGAATCTCGCCGACCCAGCCCAGCACGGTACCGCCGGACAGAACCTCGGCCGCACGACCCGGCTGCAAGAAAGCGTAGCCCTCGCCCTCGACGGGACGGAAGCGAACCTTCTCGATGCGCAGCTGGGCGAGCAGCTCCTCGACAATGCCCTTGCCAAAGAAGAAGCGTAGCTTGCGGTACTTCATGTTCCAGGACTGCTCGCTCCACTGGCCCGAGAGCACGCCCGCCACGGACTTGGTCTCCTTGGGCAGGCTGGCATTCTCGCGGCCATGGAACAGGCTGCCGACCTCGTACAGGTGCACGTTGGGCGTACCGTGTGCCTCGTTGTAGGCCACGGACTGCAGCAGGCATGGCAACAGCGAGCGGCGCATCTCGGTCTGCTCGGCTACCAGCGGGTTCATGAGCACCACGGGGCAACCGCGGCCTTCGGTGGACATGCCGATCTTCTCCAGGTCGCCCGGGGCGGCAAAGCCAAAGGTCGTGGTCTCGTTGAGGCCGCAGGCGCGCAGGATCTCGCCGACCTTGCGGGTGAGCTTCTGCTCGCGGGTCAGGCCGCCGATGTGGTTCTTGGCAGCCGGGATGGTCGCCGTCACACGGCCCATGCCCCATAGGCGCAGGACCTCCTCGATCAGGTCAATCTCGCGCGGCAGGTCGGGACGGAAGCTCGGCGGGGTAACCATAAAGTCCTCGCCGTCGCGCTCGACGGTGCAGCCCAGACGGGTAAGCGAACGCTCGATAAAGTCGGGCTCGATGTCGGCACCGCAGATGGCATGCACGCGGGCCAGGCGCAGCTTAATGCTGTCGATGGTCTTGGGCGCGGGGAAAACATCGACATAGCCGGGAGCAACCTCGCCGCCGGCGATCTCCTCGATGAGCGCGCAGGTAACGTTGGCGACATCCACGCAGCCAGTCTCGTCAACCTGGCGCTCAAAGCGAATGGAGGCGTCGGAGATCAGCGACAGATCGCGGCTGGTGTGCGAGGTGCGACCGGCGTTGAAGCAAGCGCTCTCGACCATCACGTCGACGGTGTCGTCCTCGATCTCGGAATCCATGCCGCCCATAACGCCGGCCAACGCCACGGGGCGCTCGCCGTCGGTGATAAGGCCCATGCCGGCGTCGAGCGCGCGCTCTTCGCCATCGAGCGTCGTGAATTTCTCATCCTGCTGGGCGGCGCGAACCACCACGCGACGGTGGCCATCGCGCTCGGCAAAGGTGTCCAGGTCAAAGGCGTGCAGCGGCTGACCGGTGAGCATCATCACGTAGTTGGTGATGTCGACGATGTTGTTGTGCGGACGCACGCCCAGGGCGTTAAGGCGCTTGACCATCCAGTCGGGCGACGGGCCGACCTTCACGCTGCGCACGATGCGGGCGACATAGCGGTCGCACAGGCCCTCGTCGGCAATCTCGACGGAAAGCTCGTCGTCGGTCGCGCGGCCAGTCTCCGCCTTGATGGCGGGCAGCTCAACGTGGAAATCGCGATCGAAAATGGCGCCGGTCTCGCGGGCCATGCCGATCATGGACAGGCAGTCGGGGCGGTTGGGCGTGATCTCGCAGTCGAGCACAGTATCACTCGAGCCCACATACTCGGCAAACGGCATGCCGCAGGGCGTATCCTCGGGCAGGATCATGATGCCGGAGTGGTCGCCGCCCAGGCCGAGCTCGCGCGCGGAGCAGTTCATGCCCATGGACACGACGCCGCGAAGCTTGCTCTTCTTGATCTTGACGTCGCCGGGAAGCACGGCGCCGATCATGGCCGTGACGATATGGTCGCCGGCCTCGAAGTTCTGCGCGCCACAGACGATCTGCAGCGGAGCGGGGTTGCCGTCGGCGTCGAGGTTCTTGTCGCCCACATCGACCGAGCACACATACATGTGGTCGCTATCGGGGTGCGGGGTCTTGGTGAGCACCTTGGCGGTCACCACGTGGTCGAAGGACTCGCCCACGGTGTCGATCGCCTCGACCTCGGTACCGGTACGGATATATTCGTCCGAAAGGGTCTTGGGATCCTCCGGAATATCGATCATGGTCTTGAGCCAGTCGTAAGAAACACGCATCTAACTGGTCTCCTTTCATAAATGCGGCTTTGAGCCGGAAAACTGCAACGGAGACGGGTTTTCCAAGTGCCGCAGATTGCCTTGAAAGAGGAGGGCCGCGTACTTAGGTACGCAACCGACGATTGAAAGGCAAGGTGCGGTGCTTGGGAAAGCCGCCGGGACTAGAACTGATTTAAGAAGCGCATATCGCCCGTCATCAGGGTTCGCAGATCCGGCAGGTCGTAGCGCAGGGCCGCGACGCGCTCGGCGCCAATACCAAAGGCAAAGCCGGTGTACTTCTCGGGGTCGATGCCGCAGTTGATCAGGACGTTGGGGTCAACCATGCCGCAGCCCAGGATCTCGATCCAGCCGCTATGCTTGCAGAAGTTGCAGCCCTTGCCGCCGCACACGTGGCAGCTCACGTCCACCTCGCAGCTAGGCTCGGTGAAGGGGAAGAAGTGCGGGCGGTAACGCGTCTTGCGATCCTCGCCAAACATGCACTTAACAAAGTAGTCGAGCGTGCCCTTGAGGTCGCCAAAGGTGATGCCCTCGTCAACGACCAGGCCCTCGATCTGATTGAACTGCGGCAGGTGGCAGGCATCGGCCGTGTCGGGACGGTAGACGGTGCCCGGGCAAATCATGTAGATGGGCGGCTTTTGCGACTCCATAGTGTGGATCTGCACGCCTGAAGTCTGGGTGCGCAGCAGCACGTCGGACTCGCCGTGGGCGTGAGCCTCGGGGTGCGCGACGCTGCCGGGGTTGTTGTCGACCACGTAGAAGGTATCGCGGGCCGAGCGGCTCGGGTGATCCATGGGGGCGTTGAGCGCGGTGAAGTTGTAGTAGGAGGTGTCGACCATGGGGCCGGACTCGACGGTGTAGCCGATGCCGCAGAAGATGTCCTCGGCCTCCTCGATAATCTGCTTGATCAGGTGCTGGTGGCCGATCTGCGGACGGATGCCCGGCAGCGTGATGTCGACGGCGTCGTGCTCCAGTGCGCGCTTGAGGGCGGCGGCCTTCATCTCGGTGGTGCGCTCGTCGAGCATGCCCTCAATCAGCTGGCGCATCTCGTTGGCTCGCTTGCCCATCACGGGACGATCCTCGGGGGCGAGCTTGCCCATCATGCGCATCAGGCCGGTGATGCGGCCCTTGCGGCCGAGCAGCTCAACGCGCGCAGCCTCGAGCTTGGCGGCGTCGTCGGCGCCTGCGACGAGCTCCTTGGCCTCTTCCTCGAGTTTGACCAGATCATCAATCAGACTCATGTCTTCCCTTTCGTCTCTCGCGCTCTCCGTTTGCCGAGGCGGCTGCCGCCGCCTGGCGTTGTGAAAACGCGGCCCGGTTCGGTAACAAAAAACCGCCCTCGGGCATGTGCATTGCCCAAGGACGGTTGAATTCCGCGGTACCACCTTGTTTGACGCGGCGGATGTCTGGCCCGCCGTGCCCACTCTGCGCCCCTTATCGCGAGGCTCACGGCTTCCCTACTGGGGACATCGCCGCCGCTGGCCGCGTGCCCGTTGAGGTCGCTGCTCGGGAGTGAACGCTTGGCCCTTGTCACCGCAGGAAGGCTTGCAGCCCATGACCTTCCCTCTCTTGCCGGCGACGCGGCGGGCAAAACCCTCTCCGTCAACGCATTGGGCTACAGGATACCACATTGTGTGGGCGTATCGCCGCGTTCCGTTTTGTTCGTGCTGGGTACAAGGCAGGTAGCTGTGCAAACTGGCCGCGCGCCCACCCGAAGCGCTCGGCTCGCGAGATCAAGGATATGGTATGGGAAAGAAACTCGATAAGAAGGCCGAGCCTGCAGCGGGCAAGACGCCCAAAGGCATCAAGGTCGATAAGGCCATCAAAAAATTCCGCAAGCTCGAGGGCAAGCTGTGGACCCGCGAGTACCTGCTCAAGATTGCCGAGTTCGATGGCGCGACCATTGCTCCCGCCAACGGCGCCGCGGCCCGCGCCGATGCTATGGGCACCCTTGCCGGCGAGCATCACAAGCTGCTGACCAGCAAAAAGTCTGTTGAGCTCGTGCGCTCTCTCGCGCGCGAGACGGTCGCGGGCGGCAAGATCGACGACCCGCAGCTGCTCGACGAGATTCGCGTACTCGGCCGCGACCAGCGCGAGGCAAGCGCCATTCCTACCGAGGAGGCCGAGGCTTGGACCAGGCTTACCTGCGAGGCCGATGCCGTGTGGCACAAGGCCAAGACGACCAATGACTGGGCGAGCTTTGAGCCCTATGTGGATAAGATTGTCGACAAGCTCAAATATCAGGCCGAGCTCATGGATCCCAAGCGCGACCCATACGACGTGTGGCTCGACCAGTATGAGCGCGGCCTTTCCGCCAAGAGCTTCGACGCGTTTTGCGATGAGGTCAAGGCGACGGTCGTGCCGCTCGTGCACGCCATCGGCGAGCGCGGCCAGCAGCCCGCTGCCGACTTTTTGCACGCCCGCGTGCCCGAGGCCGCCCAGCGCGCCATGAGCTTCGACCTTATGAAGCTCGTCGGCCTGGACCTGAACGACACCACGCTTGCCTTTACCGAGCACCCGTTTAGCGAAGGCTTCTCGGTGGGTGACGCGCGCATTGCCACGCACATCTACGAAAACGACTGCATCTCCAACGTCTACAGCATCATCCACGAGGCGGGCCACGCCATGTACGAGCTGGGCGTCAATTCTGCCTATGCGCGCACCTGTCTTGAAGGTGGCACCTCCATGGGCATCCACGAGAGCCAGAGCCGCTTTTTCGAGAACACCGTGGGCCGCAGCCGCGCCTTTATGGGCCCGCTGCTTGAGGTACTGCGCCGCCACGCGCCCGAGGTCTACGGCGACGTTGACGAGGACACGCTCTACCGCGCCGTGAACATCGCGCAGCCGTCGTTGATCCGCACCGAGGCCGACGAGCTCACCTACCCGCTGCATATTATGGTGCGCTACCAGATTGAGCGCATGCTGTTTGCCGGCGAGGCCACGGCCAAGGATATCCCCGCGCTTTGGAACCGCTTTATGGACGAATACCTGGGCATTCCCGTTCCTGACGACACGCGCGGCTGTCTGCAGGATACGCACTGGAGCGGCGGCTCGTTTGGCTACTTCCCCACGTATGCGCTGGGTAGCGCCTACGACGCCATGTTTGTGCCGGCCATGTGCCGCGACGGCGTCGACCTTACCGGTGCCTGTGCGAGCGGCGACTTGGCACCCGTCCGCGCGTGGTTAGGCGAGCACATTTGGCAATGGGGCCGCGCCAAAGACGCGCCGGAACTCATCAAGGGCGCCTGCGGCATGCCGTTCGATGCCCGCTACTACTGCAGCTACCTACAGGACAAGTTCACCACGCTCTACCAGCTGTAAGGCCTTGAAGGCCGGCAGTTAGGGACGTTCCTTTTCTGCCGGCAGTTGGGGACAGTCCTTGCCCATCCGGCCAGCAAACCGGCCAATCGGTAAAGACTGTCCCCAATGAGTAGCTCGTTGACGCTAATGTCTTGGCAACGTCAGAGAAAACGACCCCAAGCGAGCAAGATAACGTGAAACGAAAGGGCGCTGACCTTCTGGTCGCGCCCTTGAAATTGAACGCCAGATTGCCGCTTAGGGGCGTTTGCAGCGTCGAGCAGCTACGCGGTTTGGTAAAACCGCGTAGCTATAAAGCCTCGAGCGCGTTGGCGATGCGCTTCATGGCAGCATCGGCGGATGCTTGGTCGGGCGCTTCGGCCAAAACGCGAATCACCGACTCGGTTCCACTTTTGCGCACGAGCACGCGGCCCTCGCCTGCCAGCGCAGTCTCGGCCTCGGCGATGGCGTTCTGCACGCCCATGTTCTCGAGCGCGGCGTCCTTATCCGCTACGCGCACGGCAACCTGCGCCTGCGGCAGCAGCTTGCACGGAGCCGTGAGCTGCGAGAGCGTCTCGCGCTCGGCACGAATCACTTCCATCACGCGCAGCGAGGTCATAATGCCGTCGCCCGTGCGCTCGATATCGCCAAAGATCGTATGGCCCGTCTGCTCGCCGCCCAGGCTGTAGCCGCCCTCGCGCATCTTGGCATACACGTGACGGTCGCCCACGCCGCTGGTCACGGCGCTCAGTCCGGCAAGCTCCAGCGACTTGACCAGACCAAAGTTGCTGGCGATCGTCGGCACCACGGTACCGCCCGAAAGGCGACCGTGCTTGTTCAGGTACACGCCGCACACGTACAGGATCTGGTCGCCATCGACCACGCGGCCGCGCTCGTCCACGGCCAGGCAGCGGTCGGCATCGCCGTCGTAGGCAAAGCCCACGTCCAGGCCCTGCTCCACCACGTGGCGCTGCAGACGCTCCATATGCGTGGAGCCGCAGTCGACGTTGATGTTAAAACCATCAGGCGCGGCATTGATCACGCGCACGTCGGCGCCCAGCGCGTCGAACACCGGCTTGGCCACCGAGGACGCCGAGCCGTTGGCGCAGTCGAGACCGATCTTGACGCCCTGCAGCGAAAAGTTCGCGCTGGCGATGAGCGAGGCAATATAGCGGTTGCGGCCCTGCATGTAGTCCACCGTGGCGCCGATGTGGTTGCCCGTGGCCAGCGGCACCTCGCTCTTGCCATCGATGTAGTCCTCGATGAGCTCCAGTACGTCCTCGTCCATCTTAAAACCGTCGCTGTTGACGAGCTTAATGCCGTTATCGCAAAACGGGTTGTGGCTCGCGCTGATCATGATGCCGCAATCGAAGCAGCCTTCCACGGTCTGATGCGCTACGCCCGGCGTGGGGATCACGTGCAGCATATAGGCGTCCGCACCGCTCGCGACCAGGCCACTCACCAGCGCCGCCTCGAACATATAACTCGAGCGACGTGTGTCCTTGCCCACGATGACGCGCGCCTTGCGCTCGCGGTTGGCGCCGTAATACCAGCCCACAAAACGGCCAATCTTATAAGCGTGCTCTACCGTCAGCCCAACGTTAGCCTCACCGCGAAAGCCGTCGGTGCCAAAGTACTTCATGCGCTCTCCTTACAAAATAGGGGCGAACAGATTGCCTGTCCGCCCCAAAATGGTACTCGATTATCTGCGCTACCAGAAAAACCCTACGCCGACGCGCTGTCGCGAGCCGCCTGGCATGTAGGAGTCTGACGCAGCGTAAGCGGCTTGTCCCCCGCCTCGGCTGACGTGGTCAGCGTATATGTGATCGTCGTCGTCTCGCCAGCATGCAGGTCAACGGTGCCCGAATAGAAGGGGATTCCATGCCACGTAGCGGCGCCAAGACCAAACTGGGTGCCCTCGACGGTCAGATCAGTAATGTTGCCGCCCGTCGGGGCAAACAACGAGACATTCAGACGCTCGTCGTCGCGCGCGGCATCGGGCGCGCTCGCCGCGACGTAGTCGGGCAGCTTGCCGGCCTCCTCCTGCGTCATGATGTTCGTCAGGGTAACGGTGATGCGATACGAGCATGTGCCGTCACCGTTCTTGATGCCCTGGCCAATCTGCGTATCGGCATTCAGGTACCAGTCGAGCTTGGAGAAGCTCAGGTTGTTAAAGTAGACACCAGCAACGGGATCTTCACTCGGGTCATCCGGATCGGGCAGCGAGGCGTCGATGTTCATCTCCTTGATAGCGTTCTGCTCGTCATCGTTTTTCATCCACGCGATCAGGCGGCCCTCTTCGGCACCGCGCTCAACGGCGCTGACAAGCTTCGTAACATCGACATCGCCGATACCGCCAAGGATCTTGTCGAAGGCAGCGCTGGCGACGGATGCAAAGATGCCGTCCGACTCCTCGACCGGATAGTTCCAGTACACATCGTGCATGAGGACCTTTGCGGCGTTGGTGCCGTCGACAACCGTTCCGTCGGGCAGCGACACGTTACCGACCAGGCCCAGCAGATACTGCAGGAACACTGGGTCGATACCCACGACGCCGTCAACGTCCTGGCCATATTGAGATTTCCACAGGGCTGCGACACGCTGCGAGTTGCGGGGCCAATCAGGCGAATAGGTATTGCCCGAGTTGTACAGGTTACTGTGGTTGCCGAACAGCGCCTCATCCTCTTCGTCGACGCTCTCGACTGCCTCATCCTCGCTGAGTCCAATGCGGGGAACAAACTCGCCAATCGACATCTGGCCGTCGGTGACCGAAATCAGGCCCTGCGAACCGCCAAAGCCGCCGCAGGCACGAATCTCGACATTGTTCATGGCGTACACAAGGCAGTTGCGCGTCTGGCCGTTGGCGCCGAGCATCTGGGGAAGGACGGGGGCGACCTTCTCCGCCGCGTCAACCGCGCCGTTGAGGGTGGCAAAGCCGTCCTTGGCCTTATCGACCAGCTCGGTCACCTGGGAAATATGAGTATCGCCAATGCCCTGGATCTTCTCGTTGGCGCTCTTGAACACCTTCGAGCTGCTGGAAAGCGAATCGGCGACCGCCTGCAGCGCGGACACGTTAATCATGCCGTCCTGGAACAGCTTGCCGGGCGTGGCCTGCGAAAGGTTATCGGCCATGGGAACCAGCGCATTGCTCGAGACATCGGACAGGGCGTCGATCATGGTGCGGGCCGCATTGATGTCGCTGCCATACACCGGGATAAACGAAGCCGCCGTCCACAGCGGGCTCGAGGTCTCCGCCTTCATGCTGTCGCAAAGCTCATCAATCTTCTTCGCGTCGTCAGGCAGCGTCGAAAAATCGCCCGACGTGACCTTGTCCTTAAGGCCACCGACGATCTCGACAGCCTCCTTCGCTTCGCTCTTTACGGTCTTTGCCGAGTTAAGCAGCATAAAGCCGCTTGCGCCAAGCACAACGAGAAGCACCGCGACTACGGCGGCAATAATGGCGCCAGTGTGACGTTTTTTGCGCTCGCCCTTGCGATGGCGATGACGGACCAAGCCGTCAGAGGTCGAACTCGACGAAGTGTCGCTACCGTAGTTCAAGCCAAAATCGTAATAATCTTCCTTGGAACCCGAGCCCGCAAACTCGGCACCGCTATCATCCAGGCGGGCGAACGTGCCAGTCTCGGAGGCGCCGGTGTAAATCGTGCCAAGGTTACCCGTAAGCCCCGCGCCACCGGCAGAGGGAGTATTGTTGGCGGCCTTGCCGGCATTAACGTTGCCGGCGGTATTCGCGGCGTTGGCAGCACCTGCGTTGTTCGCAGATGCCGAAGGAGCCCCGCTCGGCTGCGACGTGGAGGTTGCACCGCCCGCAAAGACATTCCCTCTTGCACGGCCGGTCTTTTTTGCCTTTTGAGACTGCTCGTACAGAGCGGTAAACATCGCCGTCTCGCCCGGGGACACGCGCTTACCGGAACCGCCCTGTCCAGCGCCGCCCGGCGTGCCGGCCTTACCAGCCCCGTTCGGACGCGGCGGAACTGCAGGACGGCCGCTATCGCTGCCCTTAAAGTGATTACCAGCCATAAAGAAATCCTCGCAATTGAGTCGCAATGAAAAAGTCCATAACGTTACCAGTTTATGGCATTTTGGGCATCGACAGCTAAACTCCAGACACGGACATCAATTGGCGAAAATGTGGCACAACACCTTTTCCGTCTTGGCGCCAGCTACACCGTCAAAAACACCATCGCGATAATCATGGCAAAGCCCGCCAGGTCGGTGGGCAAAAACACCGTTCCCAGCATAAGGGCGCTGGTGATGGTGGCCGAAACCGGCTCCATGGTTCCAAGGAGGCTCGCGCGCACCGAGCCAATCTCCTTAACGCCCTGCATGTAGAACATATAGGCGAAGAACGACCCCACCACAATAAATATCGCGAGCGCGCCGACACCCGAGGGGCCGAGCGCCGGCATATGCGCCCACGGCTGGGTAAAGATACTCATCACGATTCCCGCCGAAAGCATGGCCGAGCCCGTGACGACCGGGCTACCGTATTTGTTGAGGATTCCGGCAGGGATGATTGCTATGCAGGCACCGCCCACTGCGCACAAAAGGCCCGAGAGCAGGCCCATCGGCGAGATGTTGAGCGTACTGGGGTCGCCGCCCGTGGCGATCAAAAACGTTCCGCCCAATGCGAGCAAAATGCCAAGAGCCTCGCGCGTGCGCGGCAGTCGATGCGCGGTGACGCAGGCATACCCCATGACGACCACCAGCTGCAGGCACTGGAAGACGGTCGCGGTGCCCGCGTTGGTCAGGCGCACGGCTGACAGATAGCAAAGCTGGTTGAACAGCAGGCCAAAGATCGTAAACAGAATAAGCTGCTTGCGATCGGCGGGGGTAGTCCACAGCTCGATCAAGCGGTCGCGGTCTTTTCTGAGCACAACGAACATAAAGAGCAGGCCAGCGATAACTTGGCGCACGCTCATCAGCCAAAACGTCTCGATATGGCACACGTCAAAGAGGTAGCTGGCGCTGGTGCCAGAAAAACCCCAAAACGTACCGCCGGCAAACGCGGCGAGCGTACCCAGGGCCATCTTGCGCGCCTGGGCGTCGTTGAGGCGGTCGCGCCATGCGCGGCGGGTGCTGCGGCTCAGCTCGTCAGTCCCCTCGGGCACGATAAAATCAGACGCCGCCGTCATCGGTACCGAAGCCCTTTCACGTGCACACTGCGCCGAGCGCTTCTGTTCCATCCCACTCCCCCGAAATCAATTGGCAATAAAGCGTCCAAACTGTAGCACGAATATTGGTATGAAATAGCAGATGATGCGGAGCATCTGCGAGCGTCCAAATTGCAGGGACGAAAGGCACCGATGAGCTATGCCGAGCGGTTGGAATCGCCTGGGGCGCCGGGATCGGCTTCCGCACTTTCATCGGTATGGCCACCGTCGGCATCGCCCTCGTCACCGGCGTCGCCCTGCTCCTCCTGCTCGCGACGGCGCTTTTCGCGAATCTGCTCAACGGCGGCTCGCAAGGCGGCCTCGTCCTCGGCGCGTGCCACCTCTTGCGTTGTCTTGACCATATGGCGAATCTCGAGCACCAGCAGCACGATCAGCGGCACCACGATAAGCGGAAAGAACAGCAGCGGATTGGTGAGCAACGAGACCACCACGCCCAGCCCCGCCGAGACAAAGACCACGCGCCCCACCACGTCGGCGGCGGGCACGGGCGCAGCATCCTCGACCGGATTGGCATCGCCCTTGGTGCGGTAAACCGGCGTGCCGTCGGCCGCATCCTCCACGGCAACGATGCGATGCGTGTTGAGCGAACCCTCCAGCGCGTCATCGGACGAATGGAAGGTGATGATGTCGCCGACCTGGTAGGCCTGGCTGTTGTCGGTATCGACGACGATAAACGAATGCACGGGAATCGCCGGCTCCATCGAGCCGGTCAGCGTACGCATAAAGCCGTAGCCCATGATGGTGGGGATCTCACCAGCGGGCGTGAACACCGTGCGCAGCAGCACCACAAAGGCGACCAGGATCACCACGGTCGCCAACACGTTGATCACGCGGAGCACGTGCTTCATCACTTGTCGGCGTCCTTTGCGGAAGGCTCGGGGTCGGCAGCGACCTCGCCCTCGGTGGCATCCGCCGCAGAAGCGCCATCCTCGTCAGGCGCGGCGACCACGCCCTCGCCAGCCTCGCCGCGCAAGCGAGCCAGCAGATAGCGCGATAGGCTGTTGCCCTCGGCACGGCGCTCGGCGCGGGCGCGATCGCGCTCGGACTGCTCCAGCTCGTGTGCCAACGAGTCCAAGCGTTGCTGCATCTCCGCGCGGGCGACCTCGAGCTCGCGCTCGTGCGCGGCCTTGGCGGCGGCGAGTTCCTGCTCAATACGCTCCCCTGCCTCGAGCTCGGCTGCGGCGGCACGCGCGTCGGCGTCGGCACGAGCCTCCTCGGCGGCACGCGCGGCGGCATCGCGCTCGGCAGCGGCAGCGGCGACCTTCTCGCTGGCATCCACCGTAGCCTGCTCAACGGCAGAATCGGCGGCAGCACGGGCGGCATCGATTGCGGCATCGGCCGCCTGCTGAGCGGCGGAGACCTTCTCCTCGGCCGCGGCAACGGCGTCGGCGAGCGCCTGCTCCGCTGCGACCGCGGCGGCGTCTGCCGCCTCCTGCGCGGCACGGGCATCGCGCTCGGCCGTCAGCTGCGCTTCCTCAATCTGCAGCTGAGCGGCGTCCAGCTTGGCATGCAGCTCGGCAACTTCCTTGGCGCACGTCTCGCGCACGCCGGCAAGCTCGGCCGCGGCTGCGTCCTTGGCGGCCTGCAGCTCAGCGGCATCGGCGGCCACCTTGGCAGCCAGGGCCGCAGCGGCGTCACTCTCGACCTGCGCGACCTGCTCGGAGGCTGCCTGCTCGGCGGCAGCAACCTTGGCGTCCGCGTCGGCACGAGCGGCCGCGACCTCGGCATCGGCCTCGGCACGCGTCTGCGCCAGCTGCGCCGCCGCAGTCTCACGCGCCTCGACAGCGTCGGCCTCGGCAGCTTTCTTGCCCGCCTCGACATCCTCCAGCGAGCCGCGCAGTTCCTCGGCATCCGCCTCGGCCATCTGAGCGCGCTGCGTCAACGCCAGCTCGCGCGTCTTGGCCTCGTCCAGTTCGTCGGCCAGGTCGTCGCGCTCGTCGGTCAACGCGTGCGCCTGCACCTTCCAGGATTTCACCTGGCCCTGCAGCTCCTCGATCTGCTCGCGCGCCTCGGCCAGCGCCTGCTCGGCATCGAGCTGGGCCTGCGTGACCTCCTCCACAAACACGCGACGGACCTCAACGTCGGGCAGGTCGGGGCTATCAACCTGCACCTCCTTAATCTCCTTAATAAACTTGGGCGCCACCGGTGCGTGTTGCACGTTCTCGAGCTCCTGCAGGTTGCGCTCATCGTCGGTCAGGCTCTTAAAGACGGCGTAGTTGTTAATGAGGTTGGTGTACATCTGCACCATGTACTCGTCATCGAACGCCAGCGCCTGCTGCTGCACATCGATGTTGTAGCCCACCTTGTCGTAGCGCTCCATAAACTGCCACAGCTGGTAGCACTTGCGGTAGTTGGGGTCCTTCATGATGAGGTTGGTGCGCTGGATGGGGCTGCGAACCGCACTGCAGCCGTTCATGATCTGGCAGAACGACGCGCCGCGCAGCGCCATGACCAGGCGACGCACGCGGTCGATGCGCATAAAGACGTCCATGTTGTCGGCGTCGTTCTCGGCAAAGCTCTGGCGGTTTTTGACCGTCATCTCGACGTTGTACTCGATCTCTTCGTACGCGTCGTCGATCTTGCTGTGCATCTTAAAGCGGTTGCGGATCTCGTTGCCCGTCGACCAAAAGATCACGTCGGTGCGCTTGTCCACAAACGTCAGCAGGCGCTGAATCAAGTGGTAGATAAAGCGGTTCTCGTACAGGTCGTAGGTCTCAACGGTATTGACATTGAGGATGCGCGTGGGGTGAACTCCGCCGTCGTCGCTCGGCGCCAAAAACTGCGTGTTTTGGCTCAGATGGCGAACGCTGTCGGCGCTGATCTTTTTGGCGAGCGAGACCGGCACCACCTCTTCCTCGGTGGTGATAAAGCGGCGCGGCTTTTCGATGATGGTGTTGATGGCGTCGAGCGAGTCCTCGATCATGCTGATCCATTCCTCGTCCACCACCTTGACGAGCTCCTCGCGCTGCTGTTCGATCGTGGTGCCCGAGGCCTGCGCCATCTCAAACAGATAGCGGAAGTAGCGGCTGTCCTCCTGGATGGGCTCCATCTGCTCGGAGAAGCTGGTATAGAGGTCCTGAATGGTCTCGGACATGGGTTACTCCATAGATTGGATCGATCGGAAAGGGGCGAGGCGACATCACGCCGCCCCGCACTTACAGCATTAGTAGAAGTTCTGGATCCGCTGCAAGTACATGACGGAATCGGGCAGGCCGCCCTCGCCAAAGGTCTTCTCGATGTACTCGATCAGGCCCTTCATCTCGTCGCGCACAAAGCTCACGTTCATGGACTCAAACTTCTTGAGCACCTTGCGGGCGATGATGTAGTCCATGCCGCCCAGCTCGGTGCCGCCGCACGCCACGTACACGGGGATGAAGTCGTACATCTGCTTGATGATACGGTTACCAAAGGCCAGCTTAAAGCGGGTCTGCAGGTACTGGTCCAGCTTGTGCATCTTCTGGAGCAGCTCCTCGTCGATCACATACTCGACCTTGGCCTTTTGGAATAGATACTGCAGGTGATCGGCCGTCACGTGCACGCGCTCGTGCGGCTCGCACTCAAACGCGTCGGCGCGCTCGTTGAGCTCGATGGGGATTGCGCGGTCGTACACCTTGTCCGTGATGGTAAAGGTGGAGTCGTCGTTGTTGGCCGTGCCGATAAACCACAGGCTGTCGGGAATGGTGAGCTTGCCGTCGTGCAGGGCCTTGGGGTCGGCGGCCCACTGGGTGGGCACCAGGTCGAGCACCCATTCGTCGTGGCTGGGCATCTCGAGCACCGACAGGATCTCGGCAAAGTAGTACTCCACGCGGGCGAGGTTCATCTCGTCGAGCACGATCATGGACGGGTCCTGGCGAAGGCCCGCCTCATACACGGCGCGGAGGAACTCGGTCTCGTTAAAGCGCTTGGAAAACTCGTTGAAGTAGCCCAGCACCTCGGTGCGGTCGCGGAAGCTCGGCTGCACCGAAACGATGGTCGCGGGGTTGTCCAAGTAGCGGCTAAAGCTGTAGGGCAGCGACGTCTTACCGGTACCCGAGATGCCCTCCAGGATCAGCAGCTTGGAGGCGGCCATGCCGGCCACAAAGCGGCGGATGATCTCGGGCGTGTAGTAGAGCTTCATCTGGCTGCACGCAAACGCGCGGAAGCTGTCGACAAAGTCCTCCAGCGAGATGGCATCGTCGTAGACCGGCGATTCCCAGTCGCGGTACTTAAGGTCCACCAGGGACAGCTTGGGGAAGCGGTTGGCCTGGGCGATTTCTTTTTCCTCGGCAAGGGTCTTGGCCTCGACGGTCGCCTTGGCCATGGCGGCCGCGGCATCCTTGACGCCCGCACCGTCGAGCGCGAGCGACGCGTTGCCCGACATGACGGCCGTCGCCGCGGCGCCCTCGCCCGCAGCGGCGCCCGCAGCGGCGCCCACCACGTTGCCCACCGTGGGCAGGTGGTCGTCGGCCAGGGCCGAGGCACCCACGTACGGAATCTGCTTGGTGCCGCCCATGGCATTGACCTTGAGCGCCAGCAGCTTGTTCTTCTCGTCCATGAGGTCGAGCACCTGCTTGTTCAGGCGGCCGATCTCGCGATAGAGCGCCTTGTTGGACGTGTCGTCGCGATGCAGGCGACGGTTGATGCGGTAGTGGTGGATCAGAATGGCCACAATCAGCACGGGGACTGCGATGAGCATGGCAAACAGAATGACCGCGCCGATCTTGCCCACCAGGTCAAACGTGGTGAAGTAGGTCATAAAGATGTTGAAGTACTCAACCCAGCCAAACACCAGCAGGTTAAGGATGGAGCTCACAACGGCAACGACGTTGTAGACAACCTTTGCCAGCAGCTCCCAGGCAAATCCCAGAAACTCACTCACCGTCGGTACCCTCCTGCTTGGTCGCGTTCATCGCCGCCTCGGCCTCGGCCTTTAAACGACGAGCTTCCTCGAGCTTGGCCTCGGCCTGGGCAAGCTGCTCGGCGGCGTTATCGGCCGTGACGGTAGTGTCACCCTTGCCCTCGGCGTCCACGATGGCAGCCGCGGCGGCCAGGCGGTCCTCCTCGGCCATAGCGCGCTTGAGGTTCATGCCCACCACGATGAGGTGATACACCTGGTAGATAAAGAACAACAGCATGGGCAGCACAATCACAATGAGGAAGCCCATGGAGCTGGACAGGAAGTCCATGACCTTGCCCATCTGCGGCAACGCAAACACGTACTTGCCCACGATGTCGCCGTCGCTGATGATGTGCGTATCGGCCACGTCGTTGTTATCGCCCTTGGTGGTAAAGCTGCGCATGCCGTTGACCTCGTCGATGGCGGCGATGCGGTGCGTGTTGAGCGCGTACTCGTTGTCGATGATGGTATGGAACGTCACGATGTCGCCCACCTCGAGCTTGGAGGTGTCGCACTTTTTGATGAAGATGAGGTCGCCCTTGTTAAACGTGGGAGCCATGGAGTCGGACTGCACGGCGAGCGGGGTGAAGCCGGCGATGTCAGAGACGCTGCCGTCCTCGCGCGTGGCGAGCGTGGTAAACGCATACAGGGCCGCCACCAGGATGATGATCCACATGACAACGCTCAGCGCGATGGATGCGACTTTTTTAACAGATTGCATAATGTCCCTTACTACCGTGTCTGTCTAGGTCGTGCGCGGCCCGGTGGCCGCCGTGCATATCTACTGTTCCTCGATGCCCTCGAAGCGCATCGAAACCGAATAGTTAGCTCCCTTTAGCATATTAGTGCAATTTGGGTCCGTTCCCTCGAGCCATGTGCGAACGGTTACCGGCTTGTCCGTTTCTGTCATCAGGTCGAACATGTCGCTGGCCGCGGTCGCCTCGCCCGAGTCGAGCCCAAAGACGGTGGCCGAGCCAGATGAACCGCCGCCCCCGTTAGGGCTGTAGACCCACGTTCGACCATCGGCGGTAAAGCTCATACGCATGGCACTGGCCATGCCCTGTGTATCGGAGCTAAACCGCGTGCCGGACACGCCGCCGTCGCCATCCTGCCCGGTCAGGCGAACGCGCAGGTCCGTACTGCTCATAAAGTGCAGCGTAAACTCCAGGTAGGCGCCGGTGGCGGGATCGGCGGTGGAGCCGTCCTCGAAGGTAAAGGTCTGGTAGTCGCTCGTGGTGACGGGTTTGAGCTTGGACGCGTCGATGTCCACGCCCTTTTCGCTGGCGATGCGCGCCGAGATCTGGTCGAAGCTCAGACTGTGGACGTACTCTTCGAAGGTGGCATGCTCGTCCAGGTCAAAGCGCAGCGAACCGTCGGCGTTGGCGTCGATCATGAGCATGCGGGTCTTGGCGCTATCGGCGATGGAGAACCAGGCAAACGTTGCCATGGCTATCGCCACCAGGGCAAACAGGACCAGCACCACGGTGGTGGTGAGCTTGCGGCGCAGGTCGGTGTCGGCGGGGGCTTGCGCGCCGGCGGGCTTGCCGGTGGCGGGCGTGGCGTGTGCCATTGCTACTCACCGTCCAAGGTCGCAAAGAGCGCCAGGTGCAAGGTGCCCGGATCTTGATAGAGATAGTCGGCGCTATCGGGATCGGTGCCCTCGATGTAGTAATAGATATCCAAACGATAGGTCTGGTCAAGCCCCAGCGTGGCAAGCGTGTTTTGCGGACGCGCGGCCGTCTCGCTCGTGTCCAGCGTAAAGGTGGCCGGGTCCTGCGTCACGTTGGCGCCGCAGGTGAGCTGACCGTTTTGCCAGCCCAGGAGCATGCCCTCGGTGTAGCCCGCCAGGCCTGCAGGGGCAGTCGCCGGGTGCTCGGCGCGGTGACCACTATCGGAGCCGTCGAGTTCAAAGATGTTGGTGGCAAGCACCTGGTTGCCGCTCGAGATCTTTATGCCCACGCGGGCCGCGCGCAGCAGCTCGGCATCGGCGCCCTGCGGGACCAGCGATTCGGCCAGATACAAGCTGACCTTACCCTTTACTTTGCTGGCGCCCGTTCCGGTAATGGTGGGGCGCAGATTGATCCAGCCGTGGTAGAACGCGGAACCGTTGTCTTTTGCCTGCTCAAACACCGTGGCATCGCCGGCGGAGTTGTTTTGCGCGCAGGCAGCAAAGCCGTTGAGATCGAAGGTCGAGACCGGATAGAGCGTCACGGCGCCAGTCGCATTGGAAGTCAGGGAAACATCGCCCTGCTGCGACCAGCTGCCGCGATCGGCGTCGCCCAGCTCCAGCACCAGCTTGGACGTGTCGCTGTGCACGCTCACCGAATTGGTGTTGACCTTCATGTTGTTGGTAAACCAGGCGTAGGTCGCGGCGCCCAAGGTGGCGGCGAGCGCCACCATAACGAGCGCGATGTAGGCACGCGCGTGGCGAGCGTGGCGGCGGGCGGCGGCGCCCTTGAGGACCTGGCACTCGGCGGCTACGCTGGAGGGAACCGCGGGGCTCTCGCTCTGGGTTTTGGCCTCGCAGCTATCTGCTGGCATGCGCTTCTGATCTTTCACGTCGCTCGCCCCCTTACGCCTTGGCCGCAGCAAAGGCAAGCTGCAGCACCACATCGCGGGCCTGGGCCTCGTCGATGCAATTGGCGTCGCAGCCTTCCATGTATACAACGTAGCGAACGCTTGCCACCTCGTTGGCGGCCAGCGTGCAGATGGGCGTGGCGCCCGCGCGCGGCGTGGGCGTGTCACCGGTGCCATCCATGCTGTAAGAGCTAATAGCACGGGCCGGGTCGGCGGTGTAGCTCCAACCCGAGGCGGCACCCGCTACGACCGCGCCGTCCTGCGCCGTGGTGCGCCTGTTGGTGGCGCCTGCAGTATTGCCCAAGTCGTCACAGGTAAAGATATGCGTTTGCGTGCCCGACGCAGTCGTGATCACCAAGCCCAGGCGCAGTGCGGCCAGCAGCTGCGGGTCGCTCGTCATGCCCATCTGGCCCTGGTACAGGTACACGTTGAGCGCACTGTCGCTGCCCTTAAGGTACAGCGCGCCCGAAAGGGCGTAGTCATCCAGCTGCGCGGTGCAGTCGGCGTAGTCGGTCGTGATACCCGCGGCGTTTTGGAACGTGCCGCGCCAAAAGCGGGAAAGGTCTGACGTCGAGATGGGATAGAGTGTCTTGTCGGCGGCGGCAAGCGTTGCCGTCGTGTCCCAGGGCCCGTTGGCCGAAAGGCCAATCTGCAGGTCGGAGCCCTCGTCGCTTACCGTGTGCACCACGGGCGTCACGTTGGTGAAGCGCGAGTTGCTAAACCAGGCGTAGGTGGCGGCGCTCAAGGCGGTTACCAGCACCAACATCCATGCGGCCGCGGCAACCATGCGACGGCGCGAACCCAGGATGTCTTTGATGTTCGATGCACTCATGTCCAGCCCCCTTACGAACGCTTGCCGGCAAAGCGCAGCGCCAGAGATTGCAGGCTGGTGGCGGCCAGGTTGTTGGTGCAGTCGGGGTCGCAGCCTTCCAGCCACACGTACACATCCACGCGCACGGGCGTGCTGCGGTTGGCGCCCTCGGCAGCGGCGGGCAGGCTGCAGATCTTGGTCGTGGCCTCCTTGAGGCTCACGATGCCGGTGTCTTCGTTATAGTCGCAAAAGTTTGCGCTAGTCAGCTGGTCAAAATGAACCGTTGTTCCATCGGAGCGGGTGCTGTCGAGCACCAGGTGATTCTGCTCGTTCTCGCCGGCATCCTTGCCGTCGAGTGTGTTGTAGCGCGCCTGGGGATTGTGCTCGCCCGAGACCTCAAAGATATACTGACCCGTAACGGTGTCGCCCTGTCCCGGAGCATAGGTAACCAGCCCCACGCGCAGAGCGGTGGAGATGGGGCTTGCCGGGTCCTGCTCGGTAAAATCGATGCCCGACAGGTACACGTCGGTCGCGGCCGAATTGGTAGCCAGGTACAGGGAGGTCTTGTAGTAGTCGGAGTGCTCGGCGGCGCCAAACATGCTGGCAAAGAGCGAGTCCTGGGTGGTTCCGCCGGTAAAGCCCGTTACCTTTTGGAAGCCGTTGAGCACGTTGTCGGTCGAGACGGGATCGAGCAGGCCCGAAAAGCTCAGGCCGGCGTTGGTCTTGTATTCGCCGTCGTACTCGTTGGAGATGAGGAAGGTCACGCCCGTGCCCGCGGCCATCTTGACATCGGTGATGTGGCGGTTGGCGTTGTAGATGTACCAGGCATATGTTACGGCTCCGGCAGCAGCAAGGGCAACCAGCAACGTGGCGAGCATGCGATTGAACTGTTTTCGCAGTGAGCGCGCGTCCGACATGTCCCTCCCCCAGATGCCGCATCGTAAACTACCTGGACACCATTTGCCCATAATGGGAATATTTTACGCGAATGTGCAGTTCATCGGGGGTACAAACGCGACTTTTCGCGTCCTGCTCACGCCGGATCGGAGGCCAATAGGGTCGCAAGTTGCCGCTTTTTAAAAAATAGTTCTTGCCAGCGGGTGGGAGCTCCGTTATATTATTCCCTGCGCACTCGCGCACCCTTGATCGGGCGTTTAGCTCAGGGGGAGAGCGCTTCCCTGACACGGAAGAGGTCAGAAGTTCAAATCTTCTAACGCCCACCAAATGTTCGCAGCTCAGAGGCTTCGCCTCTGAGCTGTTTTGTTTTACGGCGACCGAGCCCAAAGCGCCCAAACAGCCCCAGCAATCGCCACGATCAGACCCGAATGGGTCTCGCAGTCACATATAAGTAACCCTCTTTAAATTGAGGTCTAATACTTTTCCCGAGAAGTGAATGAGCTTATTTGGACCCCTGGAACATCCACACTTTTTGACGTCAAAACCGCAGGATTCCAACAGCAAAACCGCAGGAAACGGGCCCCTAAAAGTGTCGATGTTTCGGGAGTCCATTCTGGCTCGTTCACTTCTCGGGAAAAGTATTAGACCTGGATATATGGCCGCTAATTCTAACCCCCTGTTACCGCCCCTACCAATACTGATGCGCATCGATAACGGCTTGCCAGAGCCAAAATCGCTTCGTTTCGGCACGCGCATGGGCAAAATATCGCTGCTCTGCACTCATCGCCTTGTTAAAGATGGGGCGCTTATTCCGATGCAGCTTCCGTCGGATGCGTTCGCACAGCCGAACGAGCTTGTCGTAGTCATTTGCTTGGTCGGTTGTCACCGTAAAATACGCTACTCCCTCAAGCAGTTCCAACTCGTTGCGGCGCTCGGCATCCTTGTGGATCTTCTCGCGGCCGTCATGAATGGCATCGCTGTCGTAGTCGACCATCGCGGTCAGCACCTCTGGCAGCAGCCCGGCCTTTACTTTATCCCTGCCCACCTCGACTTTAGCCGTAAGCGTAATGTCGGGCGTGCGCTCCAACACGCGCAGTTTGCGCTCGCGCCCATCGTTGAGTCCATCGCGAATGAAAGCCTTCTTGTTGAGCTCGGCCTTGCCCAATGCATACCCGCCGTAGCGCGCAGGCAGCGACATAAACATGCACAGCCCCGACTCCCTCGGAGAGCGCGATCCCTCGATCACATACGCAAGCAGCGCCTTTGCCTTCGCGAGACCCCTTACCTTTGGGGACGCCTCGATATACGCCGCAATGAGCTCCTTCGTCGTGAGCCTGCCATCGCGCATGCCCCCATCCCTGCTTGTCACCCCGCCGGGAGCAAGGTTGTCCAGCCGATAGTCCGATGTCATGGCATAGCCGGCATAGATGGCCTCGGCTGCAGAGCCGTCGCGCGCAGCCTGCACAAACGCCAGCTCGGGAGCGCACACGTACGCATCCAGGCCGCCCATCCAGTGGCCCAGCGAGATAAACGAACCCGCCGGGAGCTCGTTGGTGCAGAGATGCGTCTTAACATGTTTGCTCCGCCGACGGTCGGCGCGCGACGGCACCAGCAAATCCAGCGTTTCGACCCCTAAATCATAGCGATCGATAAACTCCTGCGCCTCTTGGTCCAAGAGCGCGCAGGCGCCCGCAATCGACACGACCTCTGGTTCCGAATCCCCAAATCGAGGGTTCGGAATGTGCGCCAAAAGCGCCAACGCAGCGTTATGTGAAACGATAAAGTAGCTCATGGCGCGAAGATAACACGCGCGTCGGCGGCGACTCGCGACCCTGGCGAGTTTTCGGCAAACGACCAGCAGTTTTTTGCCGCGGCGCAACCAAAGTGTTCATTCGTCGACGTCTAAATGCAAATCCGTCAAGCTTTTGGCAAGGTTGCCGCTCAACTGACCAAAAGCTGACCATTTGCTTGCCCATTTGCTTGACGGCACGCACTCGCCAAAATGCTCCGCGACTTCTCGGACGGTCGAAATGCTCGTTTAGCGACCACGCACCCGCCGCTGGGGTATCCTTGGAACACATGCACCACAAGCCGCACAAAGGAGCCGCCATGCGCACCGAGCTCGATGTTCCCTTTTTGCACAAAGACGAGGCCAAAGCCCTGGGTGCCAAGTGGGACCGGGTCAAGAAGATCTGGTACGTGCCTGATGGCGTCAACCCCGAGCCCTTTGCCGCGTGGCTGCCCGGCGTGGATCGCTCCGACCCCAGCGCGCCCTACATCTACCTGGTGCTGGGCAAGCGCGAGTGTTGGAAGTGCCACGAGCAGACGACAGTCGCGGCCTTTGGCATTCCGTATCGGGTAGCCGAGGACTCGGGCAGCAAGGCTGCGCCCAGTGCCGCGCCCTCCATGGACGACACGGGCCACATCGCGATCGACACCGCCCGCGCCAACGCCATAGCCATCGTCCCCGCGCTGGGCTGCGTGCCGGCCGAGATCCGCGACTACCTGTGCGAGCGCTGCGGCTACAAGCCCGTAACGTCGCGCACCACCAAGACCGTATCGCTCGCCAGCACCTGCACCGCCTGCGGCGCGCTGCAAGGCAGCCATTACCTGTTCGAGGAGCCCACGTCGCCGTTTGCACTCACGGCCATCAACAAGCTGCCCGCGCTGGAGTTCGTGCGCGTGGAAGTCGCCGGCGTCTACGGCATCCCCGACAGTCAGGACAACTTTGACCAGGCGCTCTTCACCTGGGCACGCGACCACCACACCCAGTTCCACAAACCCCTGTGCGAAGGGATCTACCTATAGGGCAAAGCTCGAAAATCGAGTGCGATAATCCTCGAAAATCGAGTCCAGATTTCCTCGGAAATCGAGTGTGAAAATCCTCGAAAATCGAGTATGATTATCCTCGAAAATCGAGTATGTGCAGGTAGTGAGGTTTATCAAATCATGATTTCTTATGGTTCGGAACAGCCCAAATCCTACCGTCCTCGCCTTTTGGATGAACGGCTGCAAACCCTGCTCCAGATTTTTGGAGCGGTCGAGATTCGGGGCACAAAGTGGTGCGGTAAATCATGGACCGCGCTCGCATTCGGTGAGAGCGTCGTTCATCTTGACGACCCAAACGTAAAGTCGCTGGTCGAAGCCGATCCTTCGCTCGCCCTTCAGGGCGATAAACCGCACGTCATCGATGAGTGGCAAGAGACCCCAGCAACATGGGACGCCACACGCCGCGCCGTAGATGCATCCGGCGGCGAGAAGGGCCTCTTTATCCTCACTGGATCGTCAACGCCGGCTAAGAATTCTGTTACCCACAGCGGCGCCGGTCGCATAGCGCGTCTCGACATGAGCACCATGACGCTTTGGGAACGCGGACTTTCAACGGGGTCCGTTTCGCTGAAAAACCTATTCGATGGATCATTCGAACCTTCCGCCTATACAGGATCGCTCCCGATGTTGGCCGACGCAATTTGTTGCGGGGGATGGCCGGCGCTTGTCGGAGCGAGCCCCCAGATGGCCGCAGAGGTCGTTAACCAGTATCTCGATGCCATGTACGAAGTCAGCGTTCCGCAAAAAGGAGGCGTGGGGTCTACGGCGCGACACATCGTGTCCTCGCTCGCGCGCAACGTTGCGACATCTGCCACGCTCAACACCATTGCGGCAGACGCCTCGTTGGGCGACAGCGATGCCCAGCCGGCAACTTCAACCGTGGCGTTTTACCTCGACATGTTGGAGAGCATGTATGCGATCGTAAATCTGCCCGGCTGGGATGCGCCCGTCCGCGCCAAGTCTCGCCTGCGTACCAAGCCAAAACGTTATTTCGTCGACCCCTCCATTCCCGCTGCCGCACTCGGAATGAACCCCGAGAGGCTCCTTGCAGACGGCCAAACATTTGGCCTGCTTTTTGAGTCTCTGTGCATTCATGATCTAAGCGTCTACACCACATGCCTGCCTGGCTCGCACCCAGGCTCGCTCCACTACTACGGCGACTCCGACGGGCTCGAGGTTGACGCCATCATCGAGCTGAACGATGGCCGCTGGGCGGCGATAGAAATCAAGCTCGGCGAATCCAAGGTAAGCGACGGAATCCGCAACATCGAGCGCCTACGCCGCAAGGTCGCCCTGAACCCTGCGGCGCGCAACCCCCAGCCGGAGTTCTGCGCCGTCATAACCGCAACCTCGCCCTTCTGCCGCTACGATGCCGAGCACGATGTCTACGTGTTCCCCATTGGAGCGCTGCGGGCGTAGCGCACCGCATGTCGAATCACTTGATTTTGTGGACTGGCAATTGGGCCATCGAGGCTACGACTCTGTATCGTCATAGGTGATAGCGCATCCGCAGGTTGGGCATTGCTGAGGATAGACCGGAAGGCGCAAGCCCATCCGAGCCCGCGGGTCGGCGGCATGTTTGTCGCGGGCGTCGATGAAGCTGATGTCTAGACATGGAAGGTCTGCGCCGCAGCTTGGGCAGGGCAGGCAGATCTGACTGCAGTTGACCTCGACGAGCGGAAATAAGCTCCGATCCATTAGAGCGCGCGGCAAGTTTCCGTATGCGCCGCGCGCGATATCGCTTCGCCATCCCATGGTCTCCCCTTTCCCGTTTTAACCGTTGAGGAGAGGATGGCAGGATCGTGCAACGCTCGATGCGGCGCAGCGCGATCCGATCAATCGACATGATTGGGTTACGACGGGCAACAGTCGACTAATACTGAGCAACGCCCTCCGCCCGACGCCGCGATTCCGAGAAATCGAACTCGGCTCGATGGGCCTCGAGAAATCGTGCGTTAGGGCGCAAACGATGTTCATCCGGCTCGCGCAACACCGAGCCCGCAAACGCCGCATAATCCGTATGCTGCAGAAGGTACGACCCGCAAAGCTGATAATCGCCGCGCACCAGCTCAAACGAAATCAAATGGGCATCAAACAGCGAGTGCAGGTCGCGGCGCAGCAGAATACCGTTGCTGACAACCTGCGACTTGGGACCCGAATAGTTCTCAATATGCGCAGCTTCGAGCGCTTCGCTGACATTGCAGCCCGAAACAGCACACTTACCGGTATAGGCCTCAAAGAGCTGAGTGCGGAAACGCTGCTGGCCGATTCGCTCACGGCGCAGCGCGTAGCGGACCTTTTCTTCGTCGCTCGCCGAGGCGCCGGAAAACTCCGCCGCGATTGGATCGTCCTTCATGTAGCTCATGTCGGGGTAGAAACGTGCATCGGGTCCGCCCTTGTGAACGGGGCCATGCAGTACAAACCAGCTGTTCTCCGGCTCGTAGCGCTCAACGAACGCTAGGCCGAGCACCTTGTAGCCAGCGCTCGTTGCAAAGAACACGCCAACGGGAACGCCGCACTCCATGCAGTTGATCATTTTTTCGTTATAGCGTTGGTCGCGCCAGCTTTCAACCGAAGCACTTTGCGATGAATACTTGAACACCCACGTGCCGTCCTCAAGATAGAGCGGGGGAACATCGGAATAGCTCCCACTTGTAGAGCTGTGCACCGAAAGCGCAAAGGTCTTTTCCACAGGATGCTTGATGTGTCCACGACCCGGCCAATAAATACCTGATTGACGCGAAACGCAAAAGGTCTCAGAGCCAATCATCATGCGATAAGGATACTGGGGGCTATCAGCTTTAATGTTATGAGGAAGTTTTTCCCAAATCTCGCCACGCTGCTCCTCGCGCAAGAACCACTCCCAAGCCAAAACATACTCAGACGGCACAAGGCTACAAGCACGGTCAAAACTCGGCAGAGTTATCAGCGGAACACTAGAAGCGATGCCGTCCATAAGGAACCTCCAGAAAGAACAGTTCCCCACATCATCGCTGATCTACGCGGGCTCATGTGCAACCGTTTTGCGCATAGCCACCGCACAAGAAAGGGGCCACTTCGATTGAAGCGGCCCCTATCAGGCAAATCTAGCTAATGGCTTAGCCCTACTTGGAATCAGGAACAATGCCGACCAAGCTTACGGTGACATCAAAGGTCGGAGCAGCGGTGTTCTTGCCCTGCTCGGACCAGTTTTGGCAGTCGGAGTCGGTGCCTTCCATCCAGATGACAATCTTCATGTTCGTGCCGTTGTAGTCAACGTTCTTTGCGATGGCTTTCGGATTTGCTCCACCAGGTTTGGAATAAGAGCCGCTTGATCCGGCGGCGGCCCAATCGCCGCCGTTCTGGTCAACTAGGGTCGCGCCGGAAACATGAGCATAATCGGGCGCTTTGGTCTCGGTGCCTTCAGCAGCAACACAGCTCCAGCCGATCGTATAAGAGGCATCGTTGCCATGTTCGGCAGTCGAAGGCTCAACCGGGGCGTAGACAACCTTAAGCTCATCGTCAATAACGATGCCAACACGCAGGCTACCCTGGATCTTGCCAAACCACTCCTGCGTTGCATTGTCGGAAGGCTTGATGGTGACAGGATTCGCACCGTCTAGATAGACATCCGCAACGCCCGTGTTCGTCACGGTGTAGAGGGTGTAGTCAGCGGCGACGTAGGCATAATAGGAATCGGCACCGTTCGTCAGCACATACTTGCCGTCGGCGCCCGTGTTGGCCTTCTGATAGCCGGAGACATCGGTGCCCTGCCAGGACTTGGGGACGAACCAAGTCCGCGCATCGTTGGTCGATGAAGGGCTGATTTCGTGACCAGCCGAGCTGGCAGTGGTTTGCTTGTCCGAACCATCATGGGCAACATTTTTACCCTGAGCAATTTGCAGCACCATGCCATTCGCTTGAGCGGAAATGGTGCTCGTAGTTGCGTGGACCCTACTGTTCGTAACAAACCATGCGTAGGTAGTTGCAGAAAGCGCCACCGCCGAGACGACGACGGTCAACGCCGCTCCAACAAGCTGAACCTTAAGCCTCTTTACTGAATCGTGCATGCCCGTCGCCTCCCTTCGTTACGGAAAAGGGCAGGATCCCGGGCTGGGAACCTGCCCTCTTAAGCCAGCGTGCAAACGCAGACTATTTGTTGGCTGCCTTGGCCTTAAAGAAAACCGTCATCTTTGCAGTATCGGTCAGCAGGTTCTTCTCAAGATTCGAAGTTTTAACTACAGCATCCTTACCCTCGTAGTAAAGGTAAACATGGACTGCAGTATCCTGACCGGCGGTGATATCGCCAAGAGTTACAGCGGCATTCTGGTCGGCAGAAGTAAGCTTAGCCTCGAACTCAGTCGAGTTCTCCTTCTGTCCGTATACTACCCAAGTGTTCCCGTTATCGTTCGTAACCAGCACGCGCAAGGCCTTCATGAGCTCAGAGTTTGACGTTGCATTTTTGGCAACTTCGACTTTATCAACTTCGAGATTAGACAGATTCTGACCCTTAGAGCTGATGTTGTAGTCCTGCTTAAGCGCATAACTGCCCTTCACTGCTGCAGTAGAAGATCCAGCGGTTTCAGCATTGTCCGGGTCCTTGCAAAGCTCGAGTTCACTACTAAGCGTACCATCATCAAGACCCTTACCGAAACCAGTCATCCACTGTCCCTTAGTGGCACCGGTTTCCTCGCCGTAGGTCGCGGGGAAGAGAGCTTTCTTCTCGACATTAGTAGTGACTGTAGTGGTGTCGACCCCACTTGCACCCGTCGTGCCATTCGTGATGGTCATAAACGCAGCGTTCGACTGAGCGGAGATCGTGCTCGTGGTGGCGTCGACTTTGCTGTTCGTCACAAACCATGCGAACGTGGCAGAGCCCAGCGCTACGGCTGCTACCAGCACCATGGCGATGGCGGCGCCCATCTGCTTCTTTAATGCCTTGGTATCCATGCGGACCCCTTTCTTTCCCCATTCATCCCAGATGACCCTCGAGAAGCCCGGAAGGGGAGCCCGCGCTTTCGTGTTGGATGTTGCTTGCCCATCCTTTAGACATGGAATTGAGAATACCATAATTCTTACGATTTCCTTATGAGTTTTCGGCAGCCTACATTCAGGCAGATTCATAGGTCTACCTCGGGCTATATGTGGTGCTATGTGAACATCGTTTACCCTATTTGATCTCTCTCCCGCAAAGCCGTAAGCCCCTCTTAAGGCTTGCGACCGCAGCGACACGTCGTCGCATACATTCACCCTCCGCCATGCTTCGCCCTAGTCCTTCCCCCTCGCTATACTGGTGTGGCACGTGTCATTTTTGCCTGCTAAACGGGCTATTTGTTGGGAGGGCTCATGCCTGCCGCCACTCAACCCAAGGGAAGCGTTTCCGCCGGATCGATCAAGCCGGTGACGCGCAAAGCCGTCCGCTGCCAGCGCGAAGTCGCCTGGCTGGTCACGCAAGCGGCCGGCAAGCTCGTCGCCACCACCGACGACGTCAACGCGCCCACGCCCAGCTTTGTGCTGGCGGCGGCGTTGTCGTACACCCACGAACAGGAGCAGGCCGCGCAAAACGGTGGACACTCGATTGACTACGAGGCCGTCATGGGCCCCGACCTCGCGAGCTTTTGTGTGGCCGCGGGACTGCCCGCAGCGCCCAACGCGCTTTCGGACACGGGCTACATGTTCACCCTCTCGGGCGCGGACCTCATCCGCGACGTTTACGCCTACTGCAGCGACCTGGGTGAGCGCATGGGAGACGCGGCGCAGGTCAAACCGGGCTACGCGATCAAGCTCGCACTGCGGCTGTTCTTGCTGGATGCCGCCGGCGGCAACGGCGCCAGCTCCACAGATAACGCCTCCGCATAGCAAAAGCGCCGGGCCGGAAAATGAATCCCGGCCCGGCGCTTGTTCGTTCTACTTGTCTCCGTCTTTCACGGGCGAGTTCTTTTGGTTGCGGCGGTTACCCCACGTCACGTTGTGCTCCTTGTAGTAATCGGGCGCCTCGTTGCCGCTCGCGCTAATGGGGTCATTGCCGGTCAGGGTATCGGCAATATCCTGCACAAACTTAACGAACAGGCTCGAGTCGTCGGTCTCGGACGAATCAAAGTCAAAACCGAACTCCACCGCACCGCCAATGATCTTGTCCACGCACTCCGGATCGTCGCCGTCCAGCCAAATGACCACGGTGTACTTGTCCACATCGCCCACGCGAAAGTTCTTGTGGCTGATGGTCGTCACCACGTCTTTGGACGCAAACGGCTCGGTGTTGGGCTCGGGGCTGCCATCGGCCGCAGCCGCCGCATAGGTGGTGGGCTTGCCGTTGCGATACACCCGCACGCGCGCGGCCTTATCCACGCCCTTGCTGGCGCTGACCACCTTGAGCTTGGCGCTATAGCCCAGATCGGTCTTGCCGGCGCTGCGGATATAGAAGGTGTACGCCACGTAGTTTTTGCCGTTGTGGCTGCCGTCGATGTCGTCCAGGTTATCGGGCAGGTCCTCGGCAGCGATATTGGTGCCGTTGTCCACGGCGTCGGCCGCCAGGCGCGCGGTGGCGTTGTTAAAGTCGCCGTTGTCGGCAATGGCCACGCCGCGGCGGAACAGCTCCAGGCGGTTGAGGTTGATAGTGAAGTTACCCATGTTTTCCTGCATAAACGACAGGGCGAACAGCACGCCAAAGGCAAGCGCCAGCACCACGAGGGCCTTTTGCAACTTGTCCATGCGCAGCAGCGCCGTGCCGATGCGCTCCATGCGACGCTTGGGCATGTACATGGACACGACCGCGTCGGGGTCGATGTCGTCGAGGTCCTGGTCGGCCAGCGCCTGCTCCAGCTCCTCGATGCGCACCACGCCGCGCAAGTCGCGCTTGGGTTTGGGCTTGCGCTTGGGCTTGCCGAAGCGCTTGCGGGAGGTGGGGGCCTGGTCGGGCGCGGAGTCCTCGCCGGGCGCGTTCTCGGCATTGGCGGCGGGCGCGTCTGCCGACGTGTCCACGGTCTGGCGCTCGGCCTGGCGCTCGGCCAAATTATCGGCCACGCCCTCGGCTTGGTCCTGCGCCAAATCCTCGGCCACGTCCTCGGCAGCTTGATCTTTGTTGTCGTTACGCTTGAACAGAGCCATGGCGATCAGATCTTATATTTCGTGCGAATGTAGCCGACGTATTCTTTGACGAGCTCGCGCTCCATGTCGTCGGCGTAACGGAACTGCAGGCCGCAGACGTTGCGGTACAGGCTGCCCTTGGGCGCGCGGCGCACCCAACACACGATGCCCAGCTGCTCGGGCAGCTCGTGGCGCTCGCCCTGCAGGCGGATCGTGGGCATTTGCACGGCCAGGGCCTCGCCCACGTCGGGGTAATCGTTGAGGTAGATAGCCAGACCGCCGGCCGAGACGTCGATGGTCATGGCGTCCTCGGGCTCGGGGGTCGGCGCGTTGTCGCGCTGGTAGGTCAGGCGCATGGCGACCTTAAAACGCTCGTCGCGGCGCTTGACGAAGGTGCGCTGCTCGGCGACTCTACGCATTTTCCAGTAGGTGCGGATGCCCTTTTTCTCGACTGCCTCGGGATAGCCGGCGAGCACGAACGTCTCCTCGCCCACTTTGTATTGCAGCAGGAGCTTTTGGTTTTCGTCCATGAGGAGCGGCTTGCCGGCGAGCATGGGCGCGCTCATAAGAAAGTACGCGTCGTCCAGGTTCTCTTTGTACGTGGCGAGCATGTTGAAGTCGGTTTTTTGGCCCATGGGCACGTCGAATGCCACCTGAAGCTTAGTCCCCGGCGTTATCTGTTGCTCTGCCATGTATTCTCCCCCAGTCGCGGGCGCCGATATCATCGTCGTGCGCGATGCACATTGGGCTATTGTACCTGCTTTGCCGCAGGTTTCGATGTGCGGTGCGTGAAATGGCGGGATGCGAGGCGCGGGTGAACGCGCAGCTGCTCCGCGCGCGGCATTAATCTGACAGCGATGCATGCCCCCGACAGTCCGTCTGTCTGTCTATCTCTCAGTTATCTCTCATTTATCTCTCAGCTTAGAGATGAGTGAGAGATGAGAGATGCGTGAGTGATGGACGAGTGTGATTTTTTGGACGGTCGGAAAATCCCTCAAATAAAAAACGGGGCCGGCCTTACGCCGAGCCCCGTTTTCAAACGGTCAGTTAGTTATCCAACGCGCGAGCATAGCAGTCAACATTACGCCGCCGCGAACACTCCCAAGCCCGTTCCGATGATGCAGATTGCGAAGATGCCCAAGATGATCCAAATGGTCTTGACGCCCTTTTTATAGAGGGCAACGCAAGCGAACGTTGCCAGCAAGGGCAGCAGACCGGGGAAGATCGAATCGAACAGATCCTGCAGGACAATCTCCGAACCACCCACGTCAAAGGTCAAAGCCGTGGACAGCGAGACCTGTGCCGCAATCATGGCGCCGATAACGGTCATTCCGAGAACACCGGCAGCATGCGTCATGCGAGACATAAGGTTGCTCTCTTCGGACTGCTGCAAAAACTTGGTTCCCAAGTCGTAACCCAGATGGGCGGCGACGATACGCGTTGCAAAGTTAATCACGGAGTAGATGAGCGCGTACACGATGGGGCCGAGCGGGTTGCCCGTCGAAGCGATGCCAATACCAATGCCGGCGGCAACCACGCGGAACGTACCCCAGTAGAACGAATCGCCGATGCCGGAAAGCGGTCCCATAAGGCCGACCTTCATGGCGTTAATCGAGGACGTGTCGAAGTTCTTATCGGCAGCCGCCTGCTCTTCCATCGAAACCGTTAGGCCGGCTACAAACGGAAGCACATGAGGCGTGATGTTAAAGAACTCGGTATGGCGATCGAGCGCCGCATAGTAATCGTCGTCGTTGGGATAGATCTTTCGCAGGGGCTTCTGAATGGTGTACATGAAGCCCATTGCCATCATCTTGTCGTACGACTGCGAGCACTGGCTCGTAAACTGGCGAAGGAACATGCTCCGATACATATCGGGAGTCATAATCGCGTCCTTCTTGGCCTCTTTGAGGTCGGTGTTCTGGATAGCCATTAGAAGTCCTCCTCTTCATCTGCAGCAACCGTCTGCGGACCGGACGAGCCCTCGCGGAAGGCCAGGAGCAGCGCGACGCAAATGGCAGCTGCGGCGACGCCGACCACGTCCATCTTGAGGTAGATGACCATAATGAAGCCCAGGAACAGCCAGGGAAGGAGCTTGTTATCGCCCATGGTCCTGATAAGAAGAGCGAAGCCGATGCAGACCATGACGCCGGACGCAACGTTGAGGCCGTCCATCACAAACTGCGGAATCGCGTTGAGCGCATTGTTGATAAGGTCGGCACCAAAGAACAGCGAGCCAAACACCAGCAGTGCAGACGGAATGCCAATCGACAGCGGCACGATGGTCAGATGGTACAGATTCGCCTTGGCAAGATCGCGATTTGCCAGAGCGGTCTCAATCTTCTTGCAGGCAAAGGCACCCGGAACGGCGTAGCAGAAGTTGCGCCACACCTGAAGGAAGACGGAGACGGGAAGGGCGAGCGCGACGGCAGTTGCCGTGCCCGTACCCGTAATGACGGCAAACGCGCAGCCAAGCACGCCGGAGGCATAGACCTCGGGAGGAACCGCCGCGCCGACCATGATGGCGCCCATGAACATGGACTCCAAAGCAGCGCCGACGATAACGCCCTGCTGGACATCGCCAAGGATCAAGCCGACAAACAGGCTCGTAAACAGCGGACGACCAAGCATCGTAATGCCAAATAATTGCTCGTCCATGGACGCAATAAATGCGACCAGTGCAACTAGAAGATACTGGACAACCATTTCGATCAACCCCAGAAACAGGTCTGCAGGCGAGGCATTCTGCGCAGCTCGCCTGCAGACAACCGCAGCAATTTGAGAGGATTAGTAGTTCATCTGGTGATAGTAACGACGCGTGGTGAGCGGGTGGTTACGGACGTGCTCGAGATGGCAGCTCAGGCGCTCGGTGATGGTGTAGGTGACCATCGGGGAGACGATCTTGCGGAACTCGGGGTCGCTGAACGGCAGCTCGACCTCGGCGGTGTCAAACTTGTTCACGCGGACGTTGACGCCCTTCTCGTCGGCGAGCATGTGAGTGAAGTTGTCCACGCGGTCCATGAGCTTACGGGTGTCGTCCTCGCCGTAGAGCATGATGAGGCTCGTGCCTTCCTCGCACAGCTCGATGGTGCCGTGGAAGAACTCGGCGGCGTGGATGGACTTGGTCTTGATCCACTGCATCTCCTCGAGGATGCACATGGCGTAGTCGTAGGCCTCGCCCCAGAGCATGCCGGAGCCGATCACCATGTGGTAGTCGGTGTCCTTGAAGTCCTCGGCCATGGCGGCGCAGCGCTCGTCCTGGGCGTCCTTGGCCTTGATGAGGTACGGGGCGATGTTGCCGAACTCCTCCATGAAGGTGTCGTACTTGGGGAAGGCGCCGGCGTTCTTGAGGAAGCGGGCGACCAGCGTGATCTGGTAGGTGTAGATGGCCTCGCACAGGACGTCGTCCTCGGCGAAGCTGAAGAACTTGTAGTCGGCGTACTCGGTGGCCGGGGTGTTGTCGTTGGAGACATACATCAGCGTGCGGGCGCCCTGCTCCTGGCAGAACTTGGCGGCCTCGATGATCTCGGGGGTGGTGCCGGTACGGGTGGAGAAGACGCAGACCGAGTCCTTGTTGAAGGCCTTGGGCGGGCACGCGAGGAACTCAGCGGCGATCTCGCAGTGGACGTCGACGTCGGCCGTGGTGGTCTCGACCCAATACTTCATCGGGAGCGTGTGGGCCCAGGTGCCGCCGCAGCCGATGAAGAAGATGTTGGAATAACCCTGCTCGCAGACCTCGTCCACGGCAGCCTCAATCTGAGGACGGAGAGCGAGGGCATCGCTCACAACCTTCTCGTAACGAGGCTCATCGAAATTGAACATATCTAATATCCCTTCGTTTAATAGAGTGAAATTCGTTTCAATTGACAACTTGTCATTTCACTACGTATTAATACTTAATGACCTAAATAAATACCTTTCTAGGAAATGGAAGCTTGGCCGTCTTTCATCTCGGCGAGTTTATGCTCGAATCCAAAGCCGCCGGGTTTAAGGCAATTCTTAGCTGAATAGTCAGCAGCGAATTCCATTGCATCCCGAATGATCTCCGCATCGAGCGGTTGCTTTTTACTCCAGCCATGCGAGAGACAGCTCACAACAAACGCAGCGATATACGAATCTCCCGCGCCCATGGTGTCAAGCGCATCTACGGGTCTTATATTTCCCTGGTACCATCGGGAACCGTCAAAGAACACAGGCCCTGCAGATCCCCGTGTAGCAATCGTGTAGCGACAACCATGCTCTATGGCCCTCTTCAATAGAACTTGAATCTGTTGATCGCTCTCGCCGGAACAGGAAAACAGGCCAAGGGTTGTAGCAGGGCAAACAAGATCGAAATATGCGTCGGTTCGATACTTATCTTTAACGGAAAAGTCGTAAACCACCACAGCGGGAAGATCTTGAACTAGGTGCACATCATCCTGCAGCTTTGCATTGACGCTGGTAAAAACCGCATCGAATCCCTGAAGAAACTTGACATCAGAATCGTTGATATGGGTTTTGTGCGCCCAGCAAGCCCCCGTATCGTAACCAACTTCGACACGTTCACCGTTGTAAACATTTACATCGCAAGTCTTGGTTGTTGCTTTTTCAGGCATGCATGATTGCGAAAGGTCAACGTTCAGCGAAGAAAGGGCATCGGTGATTATTCGCCCTCCCAGGTCGTTGCCGATCTCCCCAATATACGCAGCCTGTGCGCCAAGCATGCTTGCATGGGCAGCGACGTTTACGGCATTGCCACCAGGATACATAACGCCTTTGTTGAGATAGCGATCAATAACGTTGTCACCAATTGCTGCGATTTTCACCTCAACGCCTCCCATCACGTACGGTCTTTATTAGTACTCGACCTTGCGGTAATAACGGCGGATGTCGAGCGAATGGTCACGAATTTCCTCGAAATTCTTGCTCACACGCGAGAGAATGGCATTGAGCACCACCGGAGAAAGCATCCAGCGGAATTCATCACTGATACCCGGCAACTCATAATCATGTGTATCGAATACGGTGAAATCATCCGCATATTGCTTACAGAAGCGTGCAACGCGCTCATCAAGAGGCCTAGTCTGCGCCTCCGTCATTGCGAGCGCGACGCAAACGCCCGGCTCAACAAGTTCGATAGTGCCATGGAAGAACTCAGGCGATGTAACGGATTTGGTGCGCAGCCATTGGGACTCCTCGAGCACGCACATGGCAAACGAATACGTGGGGCCCCACAGATTGCCAGAACCAATCCAAATCTGATACGGATCGTCCTTGTGCTTCAGAGCATATGCGCGAGCCATCTCGTCAGCGTTCTTGCCGACGGAAACGAGAGCAGCGGGGAGATTCACAAGCTCATCAGCGAAGCGATCGTAGTCATCGAAAAAGCCCCTGTTCTTGAGAATCTTTCCAATCAGAAGGTACAGCACGAGCTCCATAGGACGACCCTGCTTATAGATCACTCCATAATCGGAAAGTTCACCAAGCGGTGAACCGTCCACGCCAAGCGTAGAGACAATGGTGCAGCCTGCGTCTTTTGCCGCCTTTGCCGCCGCGACCGTCTCTTTGGTGTCGCCCGACTTGGACGCCATGAACGCCAAGGTCCCCTTACCGATGCGCCGATTGCCAACCGTGAGGAAATCTGCCGAAACTTGGGACTGGACGGGAATATCGGACATAACAGAAACCATATAGTCAAACGGCTGCATCATCGCAAGCGAGCCACCTGACGAGGTGAAGAAAATCGAATCGAAACCCTTTTCGCAAATTTCGTCAGCAATGCGTTCAATTTCGGCACGTTGATTGTAGATATAAGCACCGTTATCGAGAATTGCCTGTTCATCAAATGAAACCATGAGATATACCTTTCTAATTCAATTGGGCCAGACGGCGAAATCAACCATTTAGATTGCAAACACTCCGAAGAAGGAGCCGACGATACCAACCGCCATGAGAATAACGAGAATCCAAGCAATTTTGACCTTGTGCTGGACGAGTTCGTAAACTCCAAGTGTCACAAGCAGCGGCAGCAGGCTCGGCATGATACCGTCGATGATGCTTTGGATAGTCTGCGCACTGTCGCCGGTACCGAGAGAACCAGCCACGCTGACCGATACAAGGTTGGGCACCATAGCGCCGATAACCATAAGACCGAGAATTGCAGCCCCCATAGTGAGCTTTGGCATAAGACCAGATTTCTCGATCTTGCTCAAGAAACTGGTTCCGAATCCATAGCCCCATTTAAGGCAGAACCAACGAATCAGATAATGCGGAACATTGAATACGACAAGGAAGAGAAGCGGGCCGAGAATGTTACCCTGCATAGCAAGCGACACACCCAAGCCAGTGGCGATGACACGCAACGTTCCCCAGAACAGAGAGTCGCCGATGCCGGCCAGCGGGCTCATAAGAGCGGCCTTTACGCTGTTGATGGAGGATTCGTCAAAATCCTCTTCGTTAGCGTTTGCCTCTTCCATCGCTGCCGAAATGCCCAGAATTAATGTTGAGACATAAGGAGTGGTGTTGAAGAACTCCATGTGACGCTTAGCAGCAGCAGCCTGGTCATCCTTATTCTTATACACGCGACGAATGATGGGAAGCATGGAGAAGCAGTATCCCATGTGCTGCTGGCGCTCGTAGTTCCAGGAGTACTCCATCGTAAGCGAACGGAAAAATACCGATTTTAGATCACGCTTTGTAATCTTGTTGGAACTGGTGTCATTAGAAGTCGTCATCGTCGAAGCTCCCTTCCGAACTAAGCTGTGGCGTCTGAGCAATGAAGTTTGGCTGGACCACCACGAGAATTACTGCGAGGCAAAGCCCAATGATGGCAATACCAAGGATTGGAATGCTCATGTAGGCACAGAGCGCAAACCCGAGCACGAAGAAAATAGCAGTCTGCTTGTTGACAATCATTGAAGCGAGCAGTGCAATGCCGAGCGCAGGGATGAATCCACCCGCAATAACCAGGCCGTTACTTACAAACTCGGGAATTGCGTTAAGCACCGCGTTCATAACCGGCGTTCCGAGATAGAAAGCAAGGGAGCACACGAAAAAGCGAGGAAGCGATTTGACGATGAATCCACCAAGCAGATGCATCCGCTCCATACCTTTGAGGTCGCCCTTTGCCACGCAGTCGTCCGCTTTATGGACGAAAAACGGCATCACGATCAGCGTAAGCGCGTTATCAATGATGAGATAAAGCGACGCAATCGGGAAAGCGAGCGTCAGCGCAACTTCAGCGCCTTGACCCGTCGAAATTGCAAAGGCAGTGCCCAAAATACCACCGGTGATAACGTCAGGCGGAACGGCCGCCCCGATGGTAACCGATCCAATGAACACCATTTCAAGCGTGGCGCCGACAATAATGCCCGTCTGCAAATCACCCATCACAAGACCGATGAGGACGCCCGTGACAATCGGGCGAGAAGCAAGGCAAGTGCCAAGTGCCCACTCAAATGTCACGCACATTGCGACGAGGCCGATAAGGATCGCTTGAGTCAACATGAGGGATCCCCTTTCTATTGTATGTGCTTAAATCAAAATCTTCTCGTCTCTAGGTACCTGCCTGATCTCCACCTCGATTCCGGCATCACTGAGCTCATGTAGAAGCTCCACGTCGCGATCGGTAGCGAAAACCGTTGAAGATAGGCGTACATCTGCACCCTCACGCGGCTTCGTTCCTCCAATGTTGATATGCTCGATTTCGCTGTAGCCCTTTGCCAGGCGGTAAGCATCTTCGATGCTTTCAACGACAATGAACAAACGGTACTTATCGGTCACACCGCTCCTAAGAGCCTCGATAGAATCATCGACCGATTTGATAACCAATTTGACGCCTGCCGGACGTGCCAGCTTAAGCGTCGTCTTGCGCACGTCATCTTTCACAACCGCATCGCAGGCAATCAAAATGCAATTGGTGTCAAGCTCTTGCGTCCAAGTCATGGCAACCTGACCATGAAGCAAGCGATGGTCAACTCTCAGCAGCTTAATCATCTTTGTTCCTTTCTCAAAAATCCTCGTCTTCTTCTACCGAATTTGGCAGCGAACATAGGCATGTGCCCTTTTGGCGGACACTTGAAACCAATGCAGCGAGCTCGGCGTCATCAAGTGTGCTCAATTTCGAAAACACTTCGAGCACTAGTGGTAGCGACATGCCGGCAATGAGCCTTAGAGAATCGTCGCCCAACCTTTCCATAAAAGCGTTATTCACTGACCCACCATAGACATCAGTGATGACAATCCACTGGTCTGCTGGGTCGCGAGAACGGTCCCAAAAATCTATCAACTCGTTTACATCCATCGTGTCCTCATCGACATATGCGCATAGCACCTTAACGCGAGGATCTTCACCGCAAAATAGCTGGAGCGTTTCACGCATCGCTCTAGCAAGTGGCCCATGGCTGGCCAAGAGCAACTTCCTCATTTATCTCCCAATCTCAGTCAATCATCTGTTAATAGAACGTTATATTTTGTATTGTTATCTACAGTATCCTCGAAACTTTCGCTTTGTCAAGACAGATCAATCGAGCTTCCTAAGCGGTAATAATTCGCCCGTAAACGGCAAAAAAACGCCCCTTTGTCGGGGCGTTTTCAATCTCTTGTTATTCGGTTAAGAAAGATCCGGGGTTTGGCTTTCGCTAGAGATAAAACTTTAAGCGCTCAGTGCAGTACACCTGCCGCGAAATAAACAATGGCACTCCCTGCGCGCTGCAACGCTTATCTACAAATAATAAAAGGGCAGATCCCGGCTTTACATTCAAATGTTCTGCCTCGTAAGCACTTGCAAAGCACACCTGCAACGTTCGCTCGTTATTGCCAAGTTCGATATGGCGTCTTCCCAGCACCTCAAGTAGAGAACCCGATAAATCTTCATGTTCCAAAAAGGCAAGAGAAGGAGTGTAGCTATTGGTTTCCAACATCGTTGGCACGCCATCGACTAAGCGCAAACGTCTAGTCTGAAGAATATTCTCGTCCTCCTGGACCTGAAGAAAACGCACGTCGCGCAGCGTAGGATAAATCCAAGCTACTTCGAGCACTACGGTAGAAGGCTTTTTATTTTCTTGAATGCAGGAATGGGTGAAGCTTTCCTGGTCATCGGCTGCATAGGCATTGCGTGTCGTGGTAACAAAAGTCCCTTTCCCTCGCGTGCGCTCAACGATATCGGCATCCTCTAGTTCCTTGATTGCCGATCGAACAGTAATACGACTAACGCCATATTCCTCCATAAGCTCCGTCTCAGTAGGAAGCTTATCCCCTTCGCTATATACGCCACTTTCTATTCGACTCACAAGATCGTGAACGATCTGCTTATACAATGGAACAGCGCTCTCCACTTTAACCATTATTCAACCTATTGCTTTCTACACTCAACGGCTTCAAGTCCCCGCCAATTGATGCCGAGTTGATTAGCCTTAATCGAAAAGAAGTATTTGAAATAATCACCCAACATCACCTGCTTAGTAAAGTGCACTGGCTTACCAGTGCTCATATAAACGGTCTCACTCAATATAAACATCGCAGCTTCTCCTGCGATATTAAGGATGCGCTTCTCCTCATCCGTAGCAAGCCCTGCTTCAAGCACAATAGACGGGAAACAATTATCCTCTAGTCGCAGCCCCGTCTCTCTCTCAATCGTTTCATAAAGTGATGCGTTCTCCATATCGACACCCAGTAAAAACCCGAAGTTCTTTACTGGAAGATAAATATGTTCAATCATTGCATTTATGTGGTTAATTGACCTCACGCGTTTGAGGTAAACCGCAGATTCATTCTCTTCCATTCGCAAATGACGACGGACGGCAACGGGCGGCTCGACCTCCTGAAGAGCGAGAACACGAGACGAGGTTTCGATATTATTTTCATGGCAAAAATAAGTGAAACCCTTAAACGTGCTCAAGCTCGAGACGATTTTAGGCTGCCGGATAAATGTGCCCTTGCCATGACGCGTATCAAGCACGTCGTCATCCACAAGAGTTTGAATTGCCTTCCGTATCGTCGCACGGCTAACCTCGTATTCTTCGCAAAAACCATTTTCGCTAGGCAACACGCCACTTTCGGAAAACTCGCCCATCTCAATACGACGGCGCAAATCATCAGCTACTTGTACATATAGCGGCACAGCACTAGTCGGGTTAATCATAACGTTCTCCGTATAACATTCTATGAAACTTCTATACGTTATAAGATAACCTATTACGTATTATTTTGAAAGAAATAGACGGTTCAATCTTATTTTTGAACCGTCTACAATATCAAACACTCCATATGAAGGTGTCGAATGCCACTTGTGGCGCAAACAAGAGGGGCATTTGGCAAAAATGCCCCATTTCGCCTTGAAGTCGCTACCGTGAAATGCCAACGAGCCGCATGGTCGAGTCCAAGCAAATACGACCTCAAGCGGCCAGCTACGGCATGGCTCCCTAGAACGAGACTGCGACATTTGTTTGCATTGTTTTACGAACGCAACATAACGAATTATTTCCGAGCAAAATAACGACCGCTGAAAGCTGCTTTAGTAGTTCATCTGGTGATAGTAACGACGCGTGGTGAGCGGGTGGTTGCGGACGTGCTCGAGATGGCAGCTCAGGCGCTCGGTGATGGTGTAGGTGACCATCGGGGAGACGATCTTGCGGAACTCGGGGTCGCTGAACGGCAGCTCGACCTCGGCGGTGTCAAACTTGTTCACGCGGACGTTGACGCCCTTCTCGTCGGCGAGCATGTGAGTGAAGTTGTCCACGCGGTCCATGAGCTTACGGGTGTCGTCCTCGCCGTAGAGCATGATGAGGCTCGTGCCTTCCTCGCACAGCTCGATGGTGCCGTGGAAGAACTCGGCGGCGTGGATGGACTTGGTCTTGATCCACTGCATCTCCTCGAGGATGCACATGGCGTAGTCGTAGGCCTCGCCCCAGAGCATGCCGGAGCCGATCACCATGTGGTAGTCGGTGTCCTTGAAGTCCTCGGCCATGGCGGCGCAGCGCTCGTCCTGGGCGTCCTTGGCCTTGATGAGGTACGGGGCGATGTTGCCGAACTCCTCCATGAAGGTGTCGTACTTGGGGAAGGCGCCGGCGTTCTTGAGGAAGCGGGCGACCAGCGTGATCTGGTAGGTGTAGATGGCCTCGCACAGGACGTCGTCCTCGGCGAAGCTGAAGAACTTGTAGTCGGCGTACTCGGTGGCCGGGGTGTTGTCGTTGGAGACATACATCAGCGTGCGGGCGCCCTGCTCCTGGCAGAACTTGGCGGCCTCGATGATCTCGGGGGTGGTGCCGGTACGGGTGGAGAAGACGCAGACCGAGTCCTTGTTGAAGGCCTTGGGCGGGCACGCGAGGAACTCAGCGGCGATCTCGCAGTGGACGTCGACGTCGGCCGTGGTGGTCTCGACCCAATACTTCATCGGGAGCGTGTGGGCCCAGGTGCCGCCGCAGCCGATGAAGAAGATGTTGGAATAACCCTGCTCGCAGACCTCGTCCACGGCAGCCTCAATCTGAGGACGGAGAGCGAGGGCATCGCTCACAACCTTCTCGTAACGAGGCTCATCGAAATTGAACATCCCTTACTCCTAACTCACTTAGATGAACCCTTCGTTCATCCCATAACGTTATAATACTTTATATAACTAACTATGCAAGTATTATTTTGGTTCTGGTCTTTCATCAAGCCCCTTAAAACAACAATCGGCGTTTTTGGACACAGCGTGCAAGTTCATTGAACGATTCAATATGCATCGACTCTAGTTAAATGACGTCTTATGCAAATACCTTTAATCCGCTTGGGACCGACAAATCTTTTGACTGTCCGCAGAAGCTTTCCCGGAATTCCCTATGGATAGACGCACCGGCAATCGCTTCGTTATCCGGCTTATTGCGCATAGCCGGGGCATCTGGGAGAAAGCGAAATCTACCGCGTGGTCAACTAGCGTTTCATCGGAATCGACCGCATCCGCGCCAAATGCATCCGCGCCAAATACTAAATCGCAATCGTTGAAACTCGTCCGATCATATGACGGCAATTTCTCGCCTTAAAAATGAGCACGAAATAAGGGGGCAGCTGTTTGCAACTTGCTTTATTCGTAAGTGTTTTTACTGAAAAAAACAATCACCAACCAAACAGCACTATTAATTGTTTGGCTCTTTGCTGTACAGCCATCTTTCGTATACGTCTCTCGTCTATCTCTTATCTCACGGTTGGAGACGAAAGGTGTGCGGGAGTGGATAATTGGACGGCATTTGGGCCTGCGACGGATTATTTCGTCCGAAAATCCACGCTCGTGCGGTGAACGCGCGGGGCCTTTGTCCAATCCGCTGGCATCGTCTCCAGTTCGTCGCAGAGCCGCCGCCCCATATGGGTATACTCTCGGGGATTCGACTCGATTCGCCCCCGTTGGGGCGTCAAAGGAGACTGCATATGTCCACTACCTCAACCGACCCGCGCGCCGCTGCCGCCGCGCTGCTGGTGCCCGGCACCACCTGCCACGGCTTTGCCGTCGAGCGCTGCGAGACCGTGCCCGAGCTCGACTCGGACGCCTATGTGCTGCGCCACACCGCCTCGGGCGCTCGCCTGCTGTACCTGGCATGCGATGACGAGAACAAGGCCTTTGCCATTGGCTTTAAGACGCCGCCGGCCGATTCCACCGGCGTGTTCCATATTCTTGAGCACTCGGTACTGTGCGGGTCGGCCAAGTTTCCCGTCAAGGAGCCGTTTGTCGACCTGATCAAGAGCTCCATGCAGACGTTTCTCAACGCCATGACCTACCCCGACAAGACCATCTACCCCGTTGCCACCACCAACGAGCAGGACCTGTACAACCTGATGGACGTGTACCTGGACGCGGTGTTCAACCCGGCCATCTATACCAAGCCCACCATTTTTGAGCAGGAGGGCTGGCACTACGAGCTGGACCTGCCGGAGAGCGCCGAGGGCGAAGGCGACAGCAGCTCCGCGAGCCTGTGCGAGGGCACGCTGCGCTATAACGGCGTGGTGTTCAACGAGATGAAGGGCGCGCTGTCCGACCCCATGAGCGTGCTGGACGATGCCGTCAACGCCGCGCTCTATCCCGACACCGCCTATGCGCACGAGAGCGGCGGCGACCCGCGCGCGATTCCCGCGCTCACCTACGAGCAGTTCCTGGACACGCACGCGCGTCACTACAATCCTTCCAACTCCTACATCACGCTCTACGGCGACCTGGACGTGGACCGCGCGCTGGCTTTTTTGGACGAGTGCTATCTGTCGCAGCCGAGTGCCGCGAGCCGCCGCATGGACGCCGCCGTCGCCGCCGGCGAGGACCCGTCCACGCTGGCACCCAATCCGCTGGACGTGCAGGCGCCCGTGACCTGCGAGTATAAGCGCGTCGAGATGGCCACCACACCCGAGAACGCCCTGGTGGGCCTGGGCCTGGTGCTGGGCAGCGCGCTCGACCGCAAGCGCACGATCGCGGCGGATATCCTGTTTGAGGCACTGCTGGGCTCCAACGAAGCACCGGTTAAGAAGGCCATTCTGGCTGCCGGCCTGGGCGGCAACGTGGTGAGCTACACCGCGGCCGAGAGCCTGCAGCCCTACGAGCTCATCATGCTGCAAAACGCGCAGCCCGGCGTGGCGCGCGAACTGCGTCGCGTGTTCCAGGACGCCTGCCGCGACCTGTGCGAGCACGGCGTTCCGCGCGAGCGCCTGGAGGCCATCATCAGCAGCAACGAATACGACCTGCGCCAGCGCGACTACGGTATCGCCGACGGCGTGGCCATTGCGTGCGACGCGCTGAGCACCTGGCTCTACGATGACGACGCCGCGACGCTGGCGCTCAAGTATGGCCCGGTGTACGAGGAGCTGCGCGGCGAGTTGGAAGGCAGCTACTTTGAGGACCTGCTGTGCGAGCTCGTGCTGGAGAACGACCACATGGCGCTGGTCGAGCTGGTGCCGGTGGATGCTGGTGCTGGCTCGGAGGGTGCCGAGGCCGCTGAGCTGGCAGCCAAGCGCGACGCCATGACCGATGCCGAGCTGGCCGACGTGGTCAAGCGCACGGCTGCGCTGCGTGCCGCGCAGGAGGCCGAGGACACGCCCGAGGACAAGGCCACGCTGCCGCGCCTGCGCGTGTCCGACATTGGCGAGGCGCGCCCCGAGCCGCCGCTGGTCGTAGACACGACCGCGCCCATCCCCTGCCTGCGCCACGGCATCCCCACCAACCGCCTGGCCTATGCCATGCAGTATTTCGACCTGCGATGCATCACGTTTGAGGACCTGCCCTACGTGACCCTGCTCTGCCGTCTACTCAAGCAGCTGCCCACACGCGAGCATTCGGCCGAGGAACTCGACAACCTGCTCGCCGGCAAGCTGGGCTTTTTGAGCTTTACGACCGAGGTCATGACGCAGCCCGACGTGGACGGCGTGCGCCCCTATCTGCTGGTGAGCGCCGGCGCCCTGTCCGAGAAGATCGACGCGCTGGCGAGCCTGCCGCGCGAGGTGTGGTCGAGTACGCTGCTGCTCGATGCCGACGCCGACCGCGTGCGCGACGTGCTCACGCAGATTCGCATTGGGCTTGAGCAGGGCTTTATCAACAACGGCCACTCGGCGGCGCTCGGTCGCGCGATGAGCTACAGCTCGCCTTCGGCCGTGGTGCGCGAGCAGCTCTCGGGCGTGGACTTCTACCTGTTCCTGCGCAATCTGCTCGAGCACTTTGACGAGCGACTGGACAATCTGCGCGCCAAGCTTGCCGAGCTGGCAGACCGCATCTTTGTGGCCGACGGCTGCCTGGCGAGCTTTACCGGCAGCGATGAGGACTTTAACGCGTACTGGGATGCCGCGGGCGACCTGGGGCTGGGTGCGGGCGATGGTGCCGGCCGCGACGCGCTCGCGGTGCCGGCGCCGCGCGACCGCCACGAGGCTTTCGTGATCCCCAGCGACATCTGCTTTGCCGCGCGTGCGTGCGATCCGCGTCGCCTGGGCATTGACGTGACAGGCACTTGGGCCGTGGCTGCCAACGCGCTCTCCTACGACTACCTGTGGAACGAGATCCGCGTGAAGGGCGGGGCGTACGGCTGCGGATTCCGCGCGGCAGGTGAGCGTCAGGCGGCGTTCTACACCTACCGCGACCCGGCGATCGATCCTTCGATTGAGCGCGTGGAGCGCGCGGGTGCATGGCTTGGCAGCTTTGAGCCCGATGAAGCCGCCTTTGAGGGCTTTATCGTGAGCTGCGTGAGCGGCATGGACGCGCCGGTGAAGCCGTACGCGCTCACCAAGCGCCGCAACACGACCTACCTGGCCGGGCTCGATCCGCATGCGCGCGAGGAGCGTCGCGCCCAGATGCTCGCCGCCACGCCCGGTGAGCTGCGCTCGCTTGGCGCCGACGTGACGCGCATCGCAGCCAAGTCGCCCACCTGCGTCTTTGGCGGTCGAGACGTCATCGCCAAGAGCAACGCCGGCTTTAACGTAGTCGACCTGCTGGGCTAACCACAACAAGCAAAACCACTACAAAGGGGACAGGCCCCTTTGTAGTGGTTCGAACACTTGTTCTATACGTACACATGTTCTATAGTATGGGTGATTGCATCGGATCTAAATTGCAACTAGAATATAGTTGCAGAATGTGAGGCGGGATGACTCGAGCCGATAAACTCATCGCCCAACTGTTTAGCTGCCCTTCGACGTATCGGTATGCCGATTTTTTAAAAGTCATGGCCTCATATGGCTTTGAAATGGACAGCAAAGGCAAGACATCCGGATCGCGCATTCGCTTCTACAGGCCCTCAGATGGCAGGATGTTCGTGATGCACGCGCCTCATCCATCTGACGAATTGACAGCGGGGACAATTCGAAACATCGTTCGATTTCTGCAGGATGTCGGAGGCAGTCATGAGTAACGTTTTGGCATACAAGGGCTATTTCGCCCCAGTCGAGTTCGATGCCGAGCAGCATGTACTAACAGGTATGGTCGCCGGCATTAGGGACGCAATCGTATTTGAAGGCTCCACGGCTGAAGAAGTGGAGCAATGTTTCCACGACGCCGTCGACGATTACCTTGAGTTTTGTGCCGAAAAGGGCAAGGAACCAGAGCGGGCTTTTAAGGGCTCGTTCAATGTGAGAACAGGCTCCGAGCTTCACAAGCAGGCAGCACTGGCGGCGGCAAAGAAGGGCGAGTCACTCAATAAGTTTGTGACCGAAGCAATCGCCGCGGCGTTATAGCGTTAACGCATGGGCCAAAACCACCACAAAGGGGACAGGCACCTTTGTGGTGGTTTCGACATTTGCCCAAATAAAACCTGCCAAAATAAACCTGTCCCTTTTTGGGGCTCTTCGGGGGTTTGTGTGGGTTAGCCGCCCGGTAAAAGTGCCCGCCTAGC
>ERZ839823.321-NODE-321-length-73219-cov-22.035933_pt1 | contig 73219 bp, 56 predicted proteins | sample MGYA00519862_ERZ839823 | MGnify/ENA primary metagenome ERZ839823 (study PRJEB31850, sample SAMEA3708853) | human gut metagenome | biome: human gut; feature: human-associated habitat; material: faeces | place: China | collected 2014 ...
GTAACAAGGTAGCCGTATCGGAAGGTGCGGCTGGATCACCTCCTTTCTAAGGAGAAACAAACCGAAAGAAAAGGTTTGAAACTCCGGTCAGACAAGAGTTAAGCGTTGGAAGTTGTTCAATTTTGAGGGTGCCTAATAAGGTATCTTTACAAGAAGCACAAGGGAAAATCTCTGACATCCGGCATGGATGAAACCCTAAACGGGGGTGTAGCTCAGCTGGGAGAGCACCTGCCTTGCACGCAGGGGGTCAGGAGTTCGATCCTCCTCATCTCCACCAAAGGGGACAGAGAGAGGAAGAGCCAAAGAGGTTTAACCGAATGGGCGCATAGCTCAGGTGGTTAGAGCGCACGCCTGATAAGCGTGAGGTCGATGGTTCGAGTCCATTTGTGCCCACTAGTCCGAGAGGACGAAGACCGGAAGGAAACAAGTTTCCTAAAAGGTAAGCAGCTTGAAAATTGAATAAGAAAACAAAGTAATGCAAATGAGGAAAAAAATGAACGACAAAAATCGAAAGATTTAAGTCGGGTGATAAGAGTAAAATCTTATCAAACTGCAATATTTGCTTAAAACAACTGTAGCAAGAAAATTGCTAGAGAGAATTCAAATCATAATTCAAATGGTTAAGCTAATAAGAGCGCAGGGAGAATGCCTTGGCATTGGGAGCCGAAGAAGGACGTGGTAAGCTGCGAAAAGCTGCGGGGATCAGCAAGCATGAATTGATCCGCAGATATCCGAATGGAGCAATCCGCATGAGTGAAGCTCATGCATCATGCAGTGAATAAAATAGCTGTATGAGGGGAACCGCCTGAACTGAAACATCTAAGTAGGGCGAGGAAGAGAAATCAACCGAGATTCTGTGAGTAGTGGCGAGCGAAAGCGGAAGAGGCTAAACCGGAAGTAGCAATACATCCGGGGTTTTGGACGACATTTAGTATTCATTTGAGCGAGCTGAAATGTATGGGAAGACATACCGAAGAATGTGAGAGTCATGTAAGCGAAGTGAGAATGAGCGAGTCGAATCCGGAGTACCGCGGGACACGTGAAACCCCGTGGGAAGATAGGGGGACCACCCTCTAAGCCTAAATACTACCCAATGACCGATAGCGAATAGTACTGTGAAGGAACGGTGAAAAGAACCCCGGGAGGGGAGTGAAAAAGAACCTGAAACCCTGTGCTTACAAGCACCGAGAGCACATCAACGTGTGATCGGGTACCTATTGTAGAATGGTCCGGCGAGTTATTGTATGCGGCGAGGTTAAGAGCTTAAGGCTCGGAGCCGAAGCGAGAGCGAGTCTGAAAAGGGCGTCAAGTCGTATGCAATAGACCCGAAACCGTGTGACCTACCCATGTCCAGGCTGAAGTGGAGGTAAAACTCCATGGAGGGCCGAACGCACGTCCGTTGAAAAGGCCGGCGATGAGATGTGGGTAGCGGAGAAATTCCAATCGAACTCGGATATAGCTGGTTCTCTCCGAAATAGCTTTAGGGCTAGCCTCGTAATAGATTACCGGATGTAAAGCACTGAATAGGCTAGGGGTCGAGAGATTACTGAACCTTATCAAACTAAGAAGGCCGGATAATTGTTTTACGGGAGTCAGACAGCGTGAGATAAGTTTCGTTGTCGAAAGGGAAAGAGCCCAGATCTACAGCTAAGGTCCCTAAATACTGTTAAGTGGAAAAGGATGTGGAATTGCATAAACAACCAGGATGTTGGCTTAGAAGCAGCCATACATTAAAAGAGTGCGTAATAGCTCACTGGTCGAGTGACTCTGCGCCGAAAATTCAACGGGGCTAAACAGTATACCGAAGCTTAGGATTGTGTCTTATGACACAGTGGTAGGAGAGCGTTGTGTAAGGGGTGAAGTCAGAGCGGAAGCGCTGGTGGACTTTACAGAAGTGAGAATGCCGGAATGAGTAGCGAGAATTATGTGAGAATCATAATGGCCGAAAATCTAAGGTTTCCTGAGGAAGGTTCGTCCGCTCAGGGTAAGCCGGGAGCTAAGGTGAGGCTTAAATGCGTAGCCGATGCACATACGGTTGAAATTCCGTAGCCGTCGAAACTTAAATGCAGGGACGCTTTGAAAGGACTTGAGCCGGGCGATGGTTGACCCGGTCGAAAGGGACCGAAAATTAGTAGGGAAGCAAGTCTGGACGAAGACAAGAAAAGCTGCATGGTATGCTAAGGCGCCCGTACCGCAAACCGACACAGGTAGATAGGAAGAGGATTCTAAGGCCAACGGGAGAAGGGTTGTTAAGGAACTCGGCAAGTTGACCCCGTAACTTCGGAATAAGGGGTGCCTGCGAGAGCAGGTCGCAGAGAATAGGCCCAGGCAACTGTTTATCAAAAACACAGGTCTCTGCTAAATCGAAAGATGACGTATAGGGGCTGACACCTGCCCGGTGCCGGAAGGTTAAGAGGAGATGTGAGAGCATTGAATTGAAGCCCCGGTAAACGGCGGCCGTAACTATAACGGTCCTAAGGTAGCGAAATTCCTTGTCAGGTAAGTTCTGACCCGCACGAATGGTGTAATGATCTGGGCACTGTCTCAACAACCCGCCCGGCGAAATTGTAGTACCGGTGAAGATGCCGGTTACCCGCGACTAGACGGAAAGACCCCATGGAGCTTTACTGTAGCCTAATATTGGATTTCGGTATTTCATGTACAGGATAGGTGGGAGACTAGGAAGCATTGGCGTCAGCTGATGTGGAGTCGACCTTGGGATACCACTCTTGGAGTGCTGGAATTCTAACCTGCGGCTTTGAATCAAGTCGGGGGACATTGTTAGGTGGGCAGTTTGACTGGGGCGGTCGCCTCCTAAACAGTAACGGAGGCGCTCAAAGGTTCGCTCAGCATGGATGGAAACCATGCATCAGAGTGTAAACGCAAAAGCGAGCCTAACTGCGAGAATGACGGTTCGAGCAGTAACGAAAGTTGGAGTTAGTGATCCGGCGGTATGTGAGTGGAAATGCCGTCGCTCAACGGATAAAAGCTACCCTGGGGATAACAGGCTGATCTCCCCCAAGAGTCCACATCGACGGGGAGGTTTGGCACCTCGATGTCGGCTCATCGCATCCTGGGGCTGTATTCGGTCCCAAGGGTTTGGCTGTTCGCCAATTAAAGCGGTACGCGAGCTGGGTTCAGAACGTCGTGAGACAGTTCGGTCCCTATCTGTCGTGGGCGTAGGATATTTGCAAGGAGCTGTCCCTAGTACGAGAGGACCGGGATGGACGCACCTCTGGTGCACCAGTTGTCACGCCAGTGGCACAGCTGGGCAGCTATGTGCGGAACGGATAAACGCTGAAGGCATCTAAGCGTGAAGCCGCCCTTAAGATAAGATATCCCATCCTTAAAGGAGTAAGACCCCCGGAAGACTACCGGGTTGATAGGCTCAAAGTGTAAGTGTGGTAACACATTCAGCTAGCGAGTACTAATCGGTCGAGGGCTTAACCTTAATTTATGATTTGAAAGAAGTTTTCTTATTCAATTTTGAGGCTGTTAAAACGGTCTTTAAAAAGTCGGTGATGATTGCGATGAGGTCCCACCTGTTCCCATGCCGAACACAGAAGTTAAGCTCATCTACGCCGAAAATACTTGCCTGGCAACGGGCTGGAAAGATAGGTAATCGCCGACATTATGCACCATTAGCTCAGATGGTAGAGCAACTGACTCTTAATCAGTGGGTCCTGGGTTCGAGTCCCCGATGGTGCACTAAAAAATGGCCGGTTGGTCAAGCGGTTAAGACTACGGCCTCTCACGCCGTCAACACGAGTTCGAATCTCGTACCGGTCACTTAAACAGTGTTCCTGTTTGCAAATGGATTCAAGCAAGTTTCAATTTGCTTGAACCTTTTTTGTATAACGGACCATTAGCTCAGTTGGTTAGAGCTCCCGGCTCATAACCGGACGGTCCTGGGTTCGAGTCCCCGATGGTCCACCATGATTCCTCGCAGAAATGCGGGGGATTTTTTTGCGCACTTTTCCGACTGTTTGTTACATATTTCTTGATTTTTAACTGAAAAAGTGTTATAATAATTATATAGTGCAATTTTTGGAGTGATGTTATTGAAATCGTCTAATATGAAAGTCGTTTTGCTCGCGATACTCAGCTCAGTAGTCGCGTTTTGCATCGTGCTGATGCTTATTTACCTGCTGGCAACGGCTTCTAATAATACGAAGAAAAACAGCGCAAACGCCGCTGTGCAGTCGCAGTCTGACGTCGCGAAAAAATCTACTGAGGCTAACGCGCAGGTCAGCGCCGAGGGCTGCACGCTTTATTACGTTAATCAGGATACCGACTTTTTCACCGCCGATATGCTCAGCGATGACCTCGACGCAGCGGAAAAAGAAGCCGCCGAGATGGAGTCGAACACCATCAGCGGGCTGTACACGGGCACGGAGTCTGCCACCTACGCGGGATATATCGAGCTGAATTATCTCGACGGGACTGTGTTTGTGCCGAGCACCGACGTTATGCCCGTCAGCACTAGCGTTATCCTGCCGCTCGGCTCGATCTCGCAGATAATCCAGACCGGCGCGGAGTACGATTACGAAACAGGCGATGAAATGCCGCAGTTTACGGGCTACTCGGGCTGCGGGCCTGCCTGCCTTTATATGCTCGCGACCTCGATCGGCGCGGAGCTGAATCCCACCACTGCCGCCGAAAGCCCTATCACCAGCTACGAAGAGCTGCTGGACTACGCTTCCGCGTATGCCGATCAGGGCGATATGAGCACCGACGACGGCGGAATGACTTCAGGTTCGCTGTGCGCGCTTGCCCGCGATGTTTACGCGCTGAATTTGGTGAATAAGTATGATGCCGAGCAGTCGCCGTCTGCGGTCGTGAAGTCGATCTTGGACGAGGGCAAGCAGGCGATCGTGCTGGTAAATCACGAAAACGGCCGCGTGGTGGATAAGAATGCGAACGAGCATTTTATTCTTGTGACGGGATATTCCACGGCGGCGGACGGCACGCTGAGGTTTGTTTATGCCAATTCTTACTATTACGGCGATTATTCGGTCGGCGAACCGCTGTTGACGCTGTCTGCGGATATGTTGGATACTTCGGCATCTCTGGAGTTTTCCGAGCCTAATGCGATACTTTGTGTTGAGTAAAAAATGGGTATAGAAAGACCCGTCGAGTTTTAATAGCTCGGCGGGCCTTGTTGTTATGTTTCTGAACAAATGATAAGCTTTTGTCAATAAAAGCGCTTTTTATTTTCACGCCGTTTGGTGGAGCGGACTAGGCGTTGCTTCCGCGGCTTTTACGACAGCGTAAAAATTCTTACCCCAAAGAATCCAGCTTCTTCTGCAACTCTATCATGTGGTTTCTGCACGCCGTGATCTCGCCCGTGTACTTATTGAACCACTCAACGTCCATCTCATTCGGCTCTTCCTGCAATAGTATCGCCTGCACCAGCGCCGACTGCGAACGCGACCTCTTGCGCTCTATCTCCTCGATGGTCAGCCTGCACCGCTTTATCTCTTTCTTTAGCCTTCTTTTCTCGTTCATAATATCATTCCTCGCGTTGTCTGCATTGTTGGTCGTTCTCCGTGTGAAACCGCGCTCATTCGCCCAACTTGTCTATCGAATCTATCACCGCGCGCGCTTCCTCGTAACCCTTGTCAAGGTCTTCCGTGATGTGCCGCATCGCCTGCGCACTCTCTTTCAGCTTGCCCTGCATCTGCTGCGGATACTTCACAAAACAGTAGTGCAGCTCGTTTATCACCTTTTGCTCCTCCGTCGCGCCGTCGATCAGAAATATCATGCTTCGCGCCGCGCCTATGTCCGAAACTATCATAGAGTAGTGCAGGTCGAGGTCTTTCTCCGTCTTTAAATATTCGTCGATCTCGTCCGCCGCGTAGTCTAAGTTTTCCTTGAACTGCGCCCTGTACGTTTCCTGCACTTCCTCCGACTTGTCAACGTACAGCCCCGCCATCACAAACAGCCCTATCAGCGCCGCGATGAACATTACTATCGCGCAGATCATCTTGCGCTTCATTATTTTCTCTTGGTTCAATCGCCCGCCTCCTCGCTGTTTGTATCTGCGTTTTCATTTTCATGATTTTCCGCTTCGTAAAGCTTACGCTTTTCCTCGTCGATCGCTTCCCGAAGAAGCTTTTCACGCTCCTCAGCCGCCGCACGCTCGCGCTCCTCTCGGCTCTCGCGCGTTATCCGCCCAATGGTCGCCGCTTCGTATATCGCGATTCCCAGCATCGGTATCACCGCCGCGATCATTATAAGCTTTTTGCCCGAAGCGAACGAGTTTATCCACCGCAGAAAGCGCGATTTGCCCGCGTATTTGCCGACTATTTTACTCCGCTTTACCGTAACGGGGTCGGCCTCGGCGTTCGCGTCGCCCTTTGTGATGTAGCTGCCGTCCTCCGCCACGCCGATTATGCGGTGCGTGTTCAGCTTACCGTATATTGCTGGGTCTTCCGAATAAAAGGTGATGATATCGCCCTTTTTCAGCTCGTTAAGGTCGCCAGATTTTATTATAATGTAGTCGCCCTCGCTGATCGAGGGGCTCATGCTGCCCGTCATCACCCGCGCGAAACTGCGGCCGAAAAGTTTTGCGGGCACGCCGCGCGCACTGCATACCGATATGTACACCGCCAGCCCCGCAGCTATAAGCGCTGCCGCCAGTGCCGCCCAGCCGCCTATCTTGCCGATAAGCCTGCCCGCAGACCTGCGCTCGCGCACGTTTTCACTGTCAAGATTATCAAGTTTGCCGTTCAAAAGAGGGTCGCACCTCCGATTTGTCAATTTATGCTACTTCGCACGCTTGTTCGCCTGCACCTTTTCCTTGATGGATCTCAGCGCGCGGCGCGGTGCGCTTACATAATATTCCTTGTAGAGCGCCGCTATCTGCTGGTCGTGCGCGCGCTGCTCCTCCGCGGTGCGCTGTACGGGTATGTACTGCGGGCGCGGCTTGTTTTTGTTCAGCTTTCGGCGCTTGCGCTTGAATTTTCTGAAATCGCGGTCGCGCTTCAGCTTGTACCGCAGCTCGGGCGAATATTTCGCGAAAAGTTCCTCCAGCTCGCGTTCGCGGCGGCGCAGCTCTTCTTTCTCACGCTTGTCATTTTCAGCCTGCTCGCGCTGCTTTATCCAGTCGGGATTGTCCGTGCCGTCGGGTATTTTGCCGAATAGGCGCACCATCGCGGCGCGCGTTCCTCGGCGCAGCATATGCAGCGGGTTTTTCGAGTATTCGCGGTAGATCTCCTCGAAACTCTTGTTCTCTATGCGCGCTCGGTCGGCACGCAGCTTGTCGGCGCGCTCTCTTTCGCGGCGCTCCTGCTCACGCTGCTGCTGCTCCTCGCGAGCCCTCCGCGCGGCTTCCTCGGGGGAAATGAACTCTTCGTGCTGCGCGTCGCCCGTATTTTCAGTGTTGTTATCGTTTGTGATCTCAGCATTTTCAACGCTTTCGGCGGCTTCGGGATTTTCAGCATTGTCAATAACGTCCGAATTTTCCGCTTCCGTATTTGCGCTGAGGTCGATCTTTTCTATCTCGGCATTGTCGGCAACGTCGGCGTTATCAAAATTATCCGCAGCGTCCGCCGCGCCCGCGACCTCGGCGTTTTCAGCCAACTCGCCGCCGACCGCGATCTCCGCCGCCGCCAGATTACCGCGTATCGTTATCTTGTCCTCGCGTATGCGCTGCTGCTCCGCCTCGAAAAGCTCTTCCTCCAGCTTCCGCTGACGCTCTTCTTCCTCCAGTCGCAGCTGCTCGGCTATGCGCTCGCGTTCCTCCTGCTCGCGTCGTTCGCGTTCCTCGCGTTCCGCCTTTTCGCGGGCGAGCTGTTCGGCGCGCTCTCGCTCCAGCATTTCCTGTATGCGGCGCTCCTCGGCTTCTTTCTCGCGCTGTTGACGTTCGCGCTCCTCCTGCATTTCGCGCTCGATGCGCTCGCGTTCAAGCCGCGCGTTTTCCGCTTCTACACGGCGGCGCTCAGCCTCGGCGCGCGCTTTCTCCTCCGCGATGCGGCGTGCTTCCTCGGCCTTGAAATACTGTATCTCAATGGCAATTATGCTGTCCAGCTCGCGGGCGATCGCCTCGGCATTTTCGCTCATTTCGCCAGCGCCCTCGGTCTGCACCTCAAGCTCGGTGTAGTAGGGAATGTCGTACTTCTCGGCGGTCTCTTTATCGAATTTTCTCAGGAATTTCGGCGAGAGGGTCTTGCTTTTCTGCGTTTTCAGCTCGGCGGCGCTCTCAGCTTCCGTCTGCGTGTAGGCGCGCATGAGCATGAAATTCAGCGCGGCGAGCCTGTAAACTCCCTCGATGTAGTCCTCCGCGGGCTTTTGCGCCGTGTCGGAAACGTTCAGTTCATAGCCAACTTTATCATAGCTTTCAATATATTGCCAAAGTGCAAGGCAGGCTTTGAGGTCAACGTTTTTCATTATCGCATTCGTTCGCATAACGGGCGGGCGAATACGCACGTTGCCGAGGGTGGTGCAGAGCACCGAACCTTTGTAGCCCTCAATCGCCTTTTTTATCTTCTCGACACGATCCCAGACGGTAAATCCGCGCGCGTCGGCAGTGTCTAGGCTGTCGATAGTTTCCACTTTCATAGATATCTTCATTTGTTTGCCGGCGCCGTCGTCAAGCACGCCGTCGTAACCTAGGGTGTAGACCTCCTCGTCCTTAGCGATCTGCACCAGCTTCTGGTAACGAATGTTAAGAAAAACGTACAGACGATCTACAAGGGTGTTGATGAACTTGTTCTCGTAGGTCATCAAACTTTCCTCTTTGTGGATATTCAGTATTTTAGAGGGAGTTATCCTGCCGGTTTTAGGGTCGATCTCCTGAATAAGGTCGGTGTGCTGAGCGAGGTGTTTCACGGACTCAACGGTGATTTTGCGCGAGAGGGCGATGGGCACGACCTCTTCGACATCCTCGATGGTGCGGCTGGGGTTGCGGATAACGTTGTCGAGGTGCGGCAGGCCGTTTTCGATTGCCTCTACCCATGAAACGTCGATAGATTTTTCGACGATCTTGCGGTTGAATGCGAAGGAATTTTTACCTGCGCGGAGGAGGGCGTAAATTGCGGCGAACTCGTCGTTCTGAGCGATGGAATCGTAGTATTTGTCGAAGCCCTTTTGCCAAGAGCGAAGCTGGCGTTTGCCCAAAGTAAGCCCTCCTTTCGTAAATTTAGCGAACTAAAGTAAAAGCGTTCGCAAAGTAGGTAAAAATTAAAAAGCGCGGGATGCAACGACGCGTGGAAAGTCGGCTTCGCCGAATTTCCTAGAAGTTGTCTTCGACAACTTCCCTGTTTGTTTCGTTCCCAAACAAATGAGAAGCGCGTGTCAATAGATGCGGTTGCAAGGCGCGTGGAAATCAGCAAAGCTGAGTTTCCTGCCTTGCCGAGGGGTCAAGGGGGCGAGAAGCCCCTTGTGGGAGTCCAGAGGGCGAAGCCCTTTGGAAAGTGTAGATGTCACAAAGAAAACCTAGCCAGTCCACAACCTAGTCCCAAACAAACCCAACCCCAAATGCGCAGACCAAATCAGCCCCGCATTTTCAATAGCGTGTCCTCTTTATGTCGGTAAAACCGCAAAGAGCGAAGCGATTTTGCGGCGAACAAACATTAAACCCACCAAGGGCGACAGCCCTTGCCCACGCAGGCGGTGTGTATTATAATATGGTATACAAGCTTTGTACGGTTGCTTGTTGGTTTTGCGCTTTTCATGAGTTCATTCAAGGGCGTGCGCCCTTGAATGGGTTTGACTACGGGCGACCTACTAGGGGCAGCCCTCTCTTGCAGGGCATGCCCCTCTTGAAAATCAGTCCACCGGACTGATTTAGGAAATTCGGCGAAGCCGACTTTCCCATTCTCCCTATGCGGAGCGCCCTACGGTGGGGATTTCGCCGCCTGCGGGCGGCGACGATTGGGGCTTCTCGCCCCCCTCGACCCCCTCGGCAAAGCTCGCGCGCCTTGCAACCGCATTTTTGGATAGGCGACTCTCTTTCGTTTGGTAAGGGAAACAAAGTGGGAAGTTGGCGTAGCCAACTTCTCGGAAATCGGCGAAGCCGACTTTCCACGCGTCGTTGCATCCCGCGCTTTTTATTTTCACGCCGTTCGATTGAGCGGGCTATTACTGTTGCACCGCGATTGTTTTTTTGTTTAGATTTTATCTTTTGCTTGCGTTTGCAGGGTTTAATACAACTTCTGCAATCTCTCCAGATACGCTATCGACTCAGTCATCGTGCCCCTGCCAAAAAGCTTCTGTAAGTACACACACAGCTCTTTCAATTCGTCCCTCAGCATCGCCAGATTCAGCGACTCGAACTTCCTGAATATCTTCGTCGCCATGACGTAATCTATACCGTCCAGCTCGTCGCCGCCGCACGCTACATACACCGGCACAAACAGGTTCATCTGCTTCAAAATACGGTTACCAAACGCAACTCTCAGCTTCTCGATCACCCAAAGGTCGAGCTGCTGCATCTTCTTTAAATTCTCCTGCGAGATGGGGTACTCCTTAAACGCCGCCTCAAACAGCGCGTTCAAATGTTCATATCCCAAATTCATCGGCGGGGTGTCGGGCGCTTCAAACGCTACGCCCTTTGCGTCCAGATTTATCGGCTGGGCACGGTCGTACACCTTGTCCGAGATGGCGTAGGTCGAGTCGTCGTTATTCGCCGTGCCGATGTACCAAATGTTCTGCGGTATGCAAAGCTTGCCCTTATCCAAATTGATGGGGTCGGTGCTCCACGAGTTCGGCACCAGGTCTAGTTTCCACTCGTCCGCGTTCGGCATTTCCAGTATCGAAAGCATTTCCGCGAAGTAGTACTCGATTCTCGCGATGTTCATTTCGTCCAGTAGGATAAGGTTTACATCGTTGTTGAAACTTGAAGAGTAAATTCTTTTCAGAACTTCCGTTTCGTTGAAGTTTTTCGTAAATTCGTTAAAGTAGCCGAAAAGCTCGGTGCGGTCGCGCCACGAAGGCTGTACCGAAGCGATAGTCGTGTCCTTTTGCAGGAATTTTCCGAACGAGTAGGGAAGCGAAGTTTTACCTGTACCGGAAATACCTTGCAGGATTATGAGCTTTGTGGAAGCCATGCCCGCGAGGAAAAGGCGCACCGTTCTGATGTCGTAATAAAGGTGCATACGCGAGCAGGCGAAGTTGCGGTAAGCTTCGCAAATGCCGCTGAGGGTGATCTCGTTGTCGTAAGCGGGCGGGGTGTAGTCGGCGTAAAAGGCGTCTACCTCCATAAGCTTCGAGAAGCGGCGGTCGGCGGTCTGTATAACGCCGTCTGAGGTGACGGCTTCGGCGTTCAGCGGCAGTTCGGTGCGCTCATCGGCGGCGGTAATGCCGTCCTCGCCGAGGGAAAGCGCCTGACCCGCCTTGTTCGGCAGACCCATCTGCGCGACTTTCATAGCCATTATGTCGTCTTTTTCCTTAGCCATTTTCACGACCTTGCGCTGAAGGTCGGCTATCTCTTCTATGAGGTCTTCGTTGCTGACGATAGAGTGGCGAAATCTGAGGTATTTTCTAACAGTCAGCACTATCATGAATATCAGAAGCGCGAATATCGCCGCCACGATGATAATGGCGATAACGGCGAGTACCCAGCTGAGCGCGCCGAATTCCGTCGAGTAAGACTTGAATATATTAACATACTCTTTTACATTAAAAATCTGCTTTATTCCGTGCCACAGCCCCTTAAATATCAAGGCAAAACCGCCGAGCATCTCGGAAATAAAAGCGAAGAACCATTTCAGAAATCCGTTCATAGCACTTGATCTCTCCTGAATATTTTAACATATGTTTAGCAGTTATTCTGCGTTGTTTTCGTCATTTTGGTCATCAGACGAAGCGTTTTCAGCCTCTTTCTTTTTCTGTTCCGCGAGGTATTCTTCTACGGCGCGGCGCTTGATCTCTTCCTCGTCGACTTCGGGAGCTGCGGGGCGCTTGACCTCAACTATCGTGAGGATAAGCTTGTAAAGCTCGAAGAGGAAGAAGAGAGCTATGGGGATAAGAATGCAGACGAAGAAGCCGGTTTTGGTGCGGAGGAAGCTCATTACCTTGCCGAAGCCGCCTATCTTGACGTTGTGCCACTGACCGATGATGTCGCCGCCGTAGACGTTGTAGCTGTCGTCGAGGTCGTTGGCGTCACCGCGGGTAACGAAACTTTTTGTGCCATTTTCGTCGACAACCTGCTGGATTCTATGGGTGTTTTTAACTTTTTTGCCGTCGATTATCGTCCAAAACGTAATTACGTCGCCTTTTTTGAGTGAGTTTATGTCGTCGACCTCTTTAACGATTATCATGTCGTTCTTTTTGAAGGTCGGCTTCATGGAGTCGGACTCTACGGTGAGGGGGATGTAGCCGAGGAGGTTAGCGACGCCGTTGTTGCGGTCGGAGGAAAAGACGAGCAGGGTGACGATAAGTGCGAGGATAAGGATAATCCAAGCGATGATGTTAAAGAATACCTTTAAAGCTTTTTTCATAATTAGTACCTCAGATCTGTAAATTTTATTTTTTGAGTATGTATGTACGCGGTGCAAAAGTGAAGCTATGCACAAAAGTGAAGCGTGAAAATAAGAAGCGCGGGGTGCAGCGACGCGCCAGCCGCTGCCGAGGGGTCAAGGGGGCGAGAAGCCCCATTGTGGGAGTCCAGAGGGCGAAGCCCTTTGGGAAAAGTGCGGAGGTCGCAAAATAAACCAAGCCAGTTCCAGTAATCCTCCCCAACAAAGCAATCCCCAAAATGCGGGGCTGCCGAAAAAACGGCGAAAGCTCCAAAGCCGTCCTACTAATCAAATGCGCAGACCCAACCAGCCCCGCATTTTTTATAGCACGTCCTCCTGATGTCAGTAACCCCCGCAAAGAGCGAAGCGATTTTGCGGCGAACAAACACCCAAACAAGGGCGACAGCCCTTGCCAGTTTACGCAGGCAGTGTGATTAGCATGGCTAAATCACTACGTTGTACGGTTGCTTGTTGGTTTTGCGCTTTTCATGTGTTCGTTCAAGGGCGTGCGCCCTTGAAGGGGTGTGTCTACGGGCGACCTACTAGGAAAATCCCTCTATCGCAGGGATTTTCCTCTTGTATAACAGTCCACCGGACTGTTATACAATTCACCTTTTTCGGAGCTCCCTTCGGTATGGGGGTTTCGCGCTCTGCGGAGCGCGACGATGGGCTCTGCCCCTCGACCCCGCAAGCGGCTGGCGCGCCGCTTGAGCACGCGCTTTTTTTGAATTCACGCTATGCGTTTGAGCGTGCTAAGCTGTTGCACCGCGGTTTTTACGGAGATTTGGCTTTGGTTTTGGCTTTACGTTTACGTGCCCTCCACTATCTTGAAATCCATACCGAGCTTCATCGTGCCGCCTACTATATCATCAAGACAATCAGGGTCGTTGCCCTCCAGCCATATCACTACCGTATACTTATCTTTCGCACCGGGCGCAAACTTCTCCCGCCTGCTCTGCATTACCTTCGTCGAGGACGCGAACTCTTCATCACAATCGCTCTCCTTGCCCCCGCCATTCGACTTCGTTTTGCCGTACACCGTCTTTTCGCCATTCACATACAGCGCTACTCGTATCGCTTCGTCAACATTATTTGTTACGTTTTCGATAGTCATTTCGCCGTCATACGTCAGCGTGTCTTTGCCCGAATTTATCAGATAAAACGTGTACGCGATATAGCTTTCGCCGTTATGACTGCCGTTCACTTTGTCGATGTTCGCTGGCAAGTCCTCGCCGCTGATGTTCGTCATGTCGTACACGATGTCCGCATTCAGCTTTGAATTTGTCTTGGTATAATCCGGCGTTTCCGAAAGCGTAAGCCCTTGATTAACCATATCGTACTTATTTATCTTGACTGTAAAGCTGCCGTACTTGTCGTAGAAGTACGAGATAGCGTAAACAATTGCAACTATCGCGACGAGAATTATCACCAATATGCCGAAGATTCTCATCAGCACCACATATTTCTTGGCTTCTTTCGCCGTGCGCCGCAGCTTTAAGGTGTCTACCACGTCGCTTTCGTGTACGTTTTGTACGTCCTGAACGCTTTCCGCGTTATTTTCGCTGTGTTTTTTCAAGGCCGTATCTCCCGTTTCGTTAGTTTCTTCTTCTTACATATCGCTCGGCGACGTATTTTCCCGCACCTGCGCCCGCGTAGTAGTAACAGCCCATATCGTGCAGGGTCTTTAACTGCTCGTCGTCGAATATCCCGCAGGCTATCGGCTCGGCTTCAATGCCGTTCACGAAGTCCAGCAGGGTCTTTACGCAGGTCAGCGCGCGCTCGCCGCCGCTCATGTTTTCCGTCGCGGCGGGGCTGAGCATTACAAAGTCCGCCTCCAGCTCGGCTATCTGCGTCAAGCCGCCGCCGTCGAACCCGCACACCATGAAGTGAAAGCCCTTTTGCCGCAGCACGCCGACGTTCACCGCCGCCGCCGTGTCGCCGAGGGCGTTTTGCGGTATCTCGAAGCAGATCTTCACGGGGTCGGCTTTCAGCGTTTCGCAGAGGTCGCAGATGGTTTTTACGCAGTCCAGCCTGCCGAGCGCCGCCGCGGGTATCGCGAGCGAGCACCACGAAAAGCTGATATCACGCGCGCGAAATTTTGCGATAGCCTGCGCCAACTGTACCAGCGCGAGCTTGAAGAGCGGGAAAGCCTGCCCGGTGCTCTCCGCCACGGGCATAAAGTCTTCGGGCGCGAGCACGCCGAGGGTAGGCCCGTTGAGCCGCATTGCCGACTGAAAAAACAGCACGTCGCCGTCCGCGGTACTGCGGATAGGTCGGTAGCTCAGCTCGATGGCGCGCAGACCGTCTACTGTGGAAGTTGCCGCCGCGATGGTCGCCGTGCCCGTGGTATCCTGTGCCATTTTTTCACCCTCTCTCAGCAAGTTTTTCTGTTACAGCGAACCAGTTCTGACGGTATGTGTCATCCCCGTGCCCGCAAAAAAATATTCGTATAATTCCAAAAACGCCGATTTGGGGTCGGCGTTTTCAGTGTTATTTTGTTTGATTTTGGTTATTCGCCAGCCTGAGCGGCAGTTTCATCAAGAGAGAAATCAAAGTTGATATTCCAATCCTGGTCAGCGGTAAGGTCATTACAAGAAGTGCTTTCGCCTTCGAGCCATACTCTTACGATAAAGCTTTCAACGCCGTATACTTCGTCAGTTGCGGCGGGAAGAGTAAATACAGAAGTTCTAGTAGCGGTTTTTCTTGTAGCATCTGCATCATTTGCAGTAACGACGTTAGTATCTCCAAGTGCGTCAACATATGTACCTGTTTTAGAAAGTACTTTGTTTGTATTATATGTAACTTTATCAAGACCGAATATGGTTGTAGTTCCTGCTGTTTCGGAGTTCTTAGTAAGCGCTGTAGCTGAATCCTTAGTTATTGCATTTGAACCCGTAAGGTCGGTCGCTTCACTACCTTTGTTAACAGGTATTACAGCAACACGAACAGCCTTCATAAGTTCTTCGCCATCATCTGTATTACTGTTTCCATCTTCGATGGTAACTGTGCAGTATACTTTACTTTCTGCCTTGTTACTGGATCTGATCCACATGGGAACGTCAACAAAATATCCAGTATTTGTATCTGTTTGCTCTAATTTTTTATCAGTGGTTGCTTTTCCAGGAGTAAGAGTAGCTGAGTCACCCTGTGTAACAGAAGCTATATCTGCGGTAGAAGTAACTTTTGTACCACCGGCATAAATATTGCTTTCGTCTGTGATTTTGTAAACGGTGTTTCCATCAGCAGAAGAAGCGGGTTTGAGTTTGCCAATCGTTTTATAAAAATCGCTTACTGCAATTTTCTTAGTCCATGTTGCGCTGCCCTTTGCAGGAGTTGCAACAGTATCAAGCTCGCCAAGTGAGATTTCAAGCGAGCTGCTGGTAGTTGCGGTCATCTGAAGTCCGTCAACCTGAACATCTCTATTCATCGTAAACCAAGCGTAAGTAGCGGTGGAGAGCATAACTGCTGAGGCTGTGAACATCGCTACGGCGGGTATCAGCTTTTTCTTTGCTGATGAGTTTTGTGCGTTATTTCTTTTCATATGAATACGTTCCCTTCATAAATTATTTTGCGCCGCGCCGCGCGCCCGCGCTTTTTTTAGAGCGCCTCATTGCCGAATGGCGGCTCTTTTCCTTGGTAATATTATACATTATTCGACCTTTTCTGTCAACATTCAAAAACGTTTTCGCTTATTAAGTTTCTGTTTTAACTAATTATCAGCCAGTCTAAACAAAAACCGCTCCGCACGGCGCAGACCCTTGATTTTGCTGGATTTTCTCGCCATCGCGCCGCCGCTTTGCTATTTTTCACTGTAAATACGCAATGCTATTTTACTTATTTACAGATTGTTTACCGGAAAACGCGGGTTTTTCGTGTTTCCCCGCGCTTACTTATGATCTTGCTCAAAAAATAAAGCCCCGCGCCTTACGAAAATTTTCCGAAAGCGCGGGGCTGTTGAGCGTATGCTTATTTAGTTTTTACCTTTTTAGCGCTTGACCACGAGCTGTAATATTTCGTGCCGTTCACCGTTTTGTACGAACGCACCTTGACGTAGTAGGTCTTTTTCGCCGTCAGCCCTGTAAATGTCTTGCTTACAGTGGTGTTTTTCTTGACGTAAACGCTCTTGCCGCCGCTAAAGTCTGACTTCGTGCTGTACTTTATCTGGTAGCCGTCGACGTTTAGGTCTTTCGTCCACTTCACGGCGAAAGCTTTCGTTTTTGCCGTTACGCTCGTTATCACCTGCTTCATGGGCACTATCTTGAACGTTTTCTTGATAACGCCCGTGTACTTGCCCTTGCCCTTGATGGTGACGGTCGCCTTGCCGATGGCCTTGTTGTTGCTGTATTTTACCGTGTAGTCGGTGTTCTTTACAAGCTCTTTGCCGCTCAGCTTCACGGTAACAGCGGGCTTTCTCGAAGTGCCCGTGAACGTAACTTTGCTCGCTACCGTGACCTTCGCGCCCGAGATGTCCTTAGCACCCAGCGCGGGTATCTCAGCCGTTTGCAGTACCTTGCCGCATACTGTGCATTCCTTGTGCTTGCTGCCCTTTACGCCGATGTCGGGCTGTTTGTCGATCATCCAGCCGCTAGCCTTGTGACCCGTCGCCTTTATCGTCTGCGTTTCAGTGTTTCCGCATACTGTGCAAGACCGCTTCTGCGAGCCCGCCTCAGTGCAGGTAGCCGCTTTTGTTACCGTCCAGCTGCCGTATTTGTGACCCGTCGCCTTAATGACCGTCTGCGCCTTGATGACCTTGCCGCATACCGAGCAGTGGCTTCCCGCCGTCTTGCCGTCGGTAGTGCAGGTAGCCGCCACCGCGCTGTCCGCGACTTCGGTATGGCCCTTAGCCTTTATAGTCTTGTTCTCGATGTTTTTGCATACCGAGCAGGTGCGGCTCTGAGTGCCCGCGGCTGTGCAGGTAGGCTCTTTGGTGACCGCCCATTCGCCGTACTTGTGACCCGTCGCCTTAATGACCGTCTGCGCCTTGATGACCTTGCCGCATACCGAGCAGTGGCTTCCCGCCGTCTTGCCGTCGGTAGTGCAGGTAGCCGCCACCGCTTTGTCGGTGACTACGGTGTGTCCCTTAGCTTTTATGACCGTCTGCGCCTTGATGACCTTGCCGCATACCGAGCAGTGGCTTCCCGCCGTCTTGCCGTCGGTAGTGCAGGTAGCCGCCACCGCGCTGTCCGCGACTTCGGTGTGGCCCTTAGCCTTTATAGTCTTGTTCTCGACGTTTTTGCATACCGAGCAGGTGCGTGTCATAGTGCCGGTGGCGGTGCAGGTAGCCGCTTTGGTCTCTTTCCATTCGCCGTACTTATGTCCCGTAGCCGGAATTGGCTCAAGGCGCTTTTCGCCGCAGCCGCTGCATATCAGTGTGCGCTCGCCGTCTTCCGTACAGGTCGGCTGAGTGGTCACTACGCCTACTTTAAAGCTGTGCGCGTGGCCGCAGACTATTGTGAAGGTGTGCGCCGCGTCGGGATTATACTTCGGGTAAACTTTCAGCGTTACGCTGCCGTTTTTTGTAAAAGTAAGCCGTGTGTAGTAGCTCTGCGGGTTTGACTGCACGGCTATATCGTCCGAAAGCTCTACGACGTACTTCTTCTTCATGTCCACCGTGTTGCCGTCAGCGCCGTAAACCATTATATCCAGCGTGTTGCCGATGGCGTAGCTGCTTTCGGGCGAGCTCCAGAAATATCCGGTGTCCGCGTTAGTTCTGTACCATGATTTGAAAGTAGTGTCTACTGTGAAAGTGTTTACATATCCGCAGACTTTGCAGGTCTGGGTAACTGTGCCGTTGGTCTTGGTAGCGTTTTTCGTAACGTAGTCGTGGCCGTTGTGGATTATCTTAGTGCTGTGTTTCGATATATCGCCGAGGTCTATGCTATTGAAAGTAATGTCGCCGTCGTTCCAGATATACCAGCTGACCTTGCCGTTCGCCGCAATGGGCTGGCAGTCTGAAAGCTCGCCCTCGAAGCTGTAAATGTCGCTCGTTACAGCGCCGTCAGCGCCCAGCTCGGCGTAATTCACCTTGCCCTCGCGCGTCCAAAGAAGCATAAGCTCGTCGTCATTTATCTTCACCAGCTGCGGGGTAGAGGCTGTTTCCGTGCCCTCAGCGTAATTCGTCAACTGAGTGAGCTCGCCCGAGCTGAGGTCTTTCGATACGCTGGATATGAAAATGTTTCGCGTGGTATTGTTCGTTATGTCCGCCTGGTCTACCGAATTCATCGCGGTGATGTAGTCGCTCGAAGTGACTTCAAAGCCGCCCATCGAGCCGCCCGTGATGTTGTAATTGCTCTGGTGTTCGGGGTAGGTCAGCATATCTACCACGCTGCATTTTGTATAGTAGTCGGGCACAAAAGTGCCTTTCGTGAAGTCGGTATTGTACTTTATCAGCACGGCTGAGCGCGGGCTTGCGTCGCCGTGGTCTGCCGCCACGATAGATGTTCCGTCGGTGCGTATGAACTGGTTGAAAGAGTGGCTGACGTAGCCGTAGCCCGTGTTCATTACATCTGAAAACGAGTCGGTTATCTTCATCGTGTCCATATCGAACTGTATCGTTACGTTCGACTGATGGTTCTTGCCGTCCTTAGAGGAAGTGTACATCTCGTGGCAGGTGCGTACCAGCAGATATTTGCCGCTCTGCGTAAAGCGCGCCGTGCCCGCGTTGAAAGGCTTGGTGGTGTTCGCACCGTAAAGCCCCGAGCTGCCCAGTCTGTTCCAGTTTTTATCGTACTTCGTTATGCGGAAAACTTCGGTGCTGTTATTCTCGCTTTTGTTGTTCTGACCCGTGAGGACGTAGTAACTATCGCCCGCCGAGTAAAATCCGCCGAAAATCGGCAGATCAAGATCTACGGTAACGGTATTTTGCAGCGTGAAGTCTGACGAATAGTACTCAGCCAGCAGCTTGCCGCTCACCGCGTCGCCCTGAACGCGCAGGTAGCCCTCGCCATCGGCAAAGAGGTATGAGTTTATCACTTTCGACCAGCGGTCGTAGGTCTGCGCGCCCGCGTTCGTGCCCTCGTAGCTGGCGCACTGTCCGCGAACCTCGGTAACGTCGGAAGCTGCGGCGGCGCTCAAAGAAGTATCCGCAGGCAGGGTGGGAAGCATGGTGAGCGCCATTGCTCCCGCCGCGGCGGAACTAATTATTCTTTTCTTCATATAATATTCACCCCGTACAAAAATCAATAGTGGTTGTATCTTATATATGTAATAATAGCACAAATATAATAGCCTTGTCAATGACAAAAGTACAGTTTTGAACATTTTTTTATAAAAAAAACCCCGCGGCATGGTTTCATACTGCGGGAGTGGGATTTTTGGCAAATGCTTATTCATAATACATTATAACATTTATATACATAAGCTTCAAGAAAAATGTAACCAAAAGTACGAAAATGTAACGAACGTCTGCAAATAATGTAATGAATTGTCTTAAAATGTAACGAAAACATTTTATATAACAAATTAAAATACTTTGGTTGAATTATGTCTAATATTGGTGTAAAATATTATATGGTATATTCAAAATAAATAATTTCTTAGGGGTGTTTTAAATTGAATAGTGAACTCAAGGTGTATATTTTTGACGACAACCGCGCGGCTACCGCAGAGCTGAAAAACTGTATAGAAGGCTTTTTGCAGAAGCACGGCTGCTACGCCTCATTTCGCTGCTTTGAAGAGCCGAAACAGGTGGAGGAGCTGCTGAAAAGCGGGCATATCGGCTGCGATATATTCTTTATGGATATAGAGTTGGGGCTTGACGTGAACGGGATAGAGCTGGCGGATATGGTGAGCCGCATGGAGCCTGAAATAAAGATAGTTTTCGTAACAGGCTACGCCGACCGCTACTCGCAGGCGATATTCATGCAGTCGCCCGCCCTGCGCCCTTTCGGCTACGTTACTAAGCCGATAGACCGCGCCGTGGTAGAGCGCATACTCTCGCTGCTGATAAAGGGCAGCGAAGAGGCTGAGGAAAAGCGCGTAGAGTTCAGCAAAAACCGCCGCGTAGTGAGCATAAATCTGCGCGAGGTGATGTACATAGAAAGCTGGCGGCGCAAGCTGATATTCCATATGCGCGACGGCGCTGAGGAAGAGGTGTACGCCAAGATCTCGGAGATAACCGACCGCCTGCCCGATGGCTTTTCTCAGTGCCACCGCAGCTACATTGTAAATCTGAAATTCGTACACTCGGTAGACGAAAAGAAGGGCAAGGTGAAGATGGTAAACGGCAGAGATCTTTTCTTGGGCAAGACGAAAAAGGACAGCTTTATGGAAGATTTCTTCCGCTACAAAGGGGGTATCTAAATGAGGGAGATGTTATTTTACGCGCTGACATCGGCGCTGACCTGCATACCCTACTCCTACTCGGTGCACTACTCGCTCACGCCGAAGAAAAAGACGCTGAAAAGTCTGCTTTTGTACAGCTTGCTGATATGCGTACTGCTTTGGATAAAGCTTTTTTTCGACGCGCGGTATAAAGCCTCGCTCGCTACCATACTGATAACGAATTTCTCGCTTTTCGCGACTATGAAGATATTTACGAAAGACTCTTGGGCAAGGGTATTCAAATTTTATCTGATATTGACAACGGGCGTGATAATCAGCGAACTTTTCAGCGCGGTAGTGTTTTTCTCGATCGGCATAAGTTTCGAGAACGTCAGCGCCAACCTTCCGAGCCTGCCGGTGCGGTTTTTCTCGACTATCAGCCTTCTGATCTTCTCGTTTATTGGCATATATGTATGGAATAAAATATCAAAGATCGAGATGAATACCAAACTGTGGGAGTTTTTCGCTGTCCTCGCGGTGCAAATGGTCATATGCGGGCTTTTTCTTATCCGCCTGAGCGAGTATGGCAAAACTGTAAAAATGCTGAACGTAGTTATCTACGTCGGCGCGGCGTGGGTGCTGACCGACGGCTTTTTCATCAAGGCTATCTATGACAACCAGCAGAAAGCCGAGCTGAAAATGTCGCTCGACCAAGCGATGCAACTGGAAAAAATGCAGTATGAATACTACGAAAATCTCACCGAGTCGGTGTACTCCATGCGTAAATTTCGCCATGATATGAACAATACGCTTCAAACTTTGTCCGTTATGATGAACGATCCCGACTCCCCCGAGTCGCGGGAAAACGGTCGGCAGCTTTTCGAGCAAATGCAGGAAAAGTACAAGCAAACGCAGATACCTTATTACAGCAGCAATCCTGTTATAAATGCGGTTATTCTGTCGAAATCGCTTGCCGCTGAGGAGAATGGAGTTAAGCTTATAGTATCTGTCAACGGCGAAAATTTAGACGGCATTGAGAACATAGACTTGTGTAGTATATTTTCAAATCTGCTTGACAACGCTCTCGAAGCCGCGAGGAATATTCGTGATGGTGAGATTGAGCTGAGTTCATGGAGCGAGGCGGGGTATTTCTTTATCAAGTGCGTGAACAGTTACGCGGGAAAAGCTTCGCTTGCTAAGAAAAACGGCAAAAAGCTTGCTTCCACAAAGGGAAGCGGCCGCGGGCTGGGCTTGTCCATAATCGAGAGCGTGGCAGGGAAGTACGATGGGCGCGTTGTTATCGACGCTGAGGAGAAGTTTTCGGTGCTTGTCGGCTTGAAAGTTGGTGACGGCGAATGATGGATATTCTCATCTACATACTGCTTTGCGTTATCACAAGCGTGCCTTACGTCTACTCGGTGCGCCGCTCGCTGACGCCGAAGTACAAAAGCGTGCGGGCGACCCTGCTCTACGGGCTGCTGATCTGCGCGCTGATGTGGTTCAAGCTTTGGCTTGATTTCCTGAAAGAGGATTCGCTTTTCACGATACTTTTCACGCAGACTATGCTGTTTTTCCTCATGAAAATTTTTACAAAAGACTCGTGGGTGCGCGTGCTGAAATTTTTTCTGATATTCAGCGGAAGCGCGGTGATAAGCGAGCTTTTTTGCGTGCTGGTGTTTATGGGCATCGGCGCGGACATCAGGTCGTCGAAAGCGGTGATGTATCTGCCGATAGGCCGCTTTTTCGGCACTATCAGCGTGACGATCTTCATGTTCATCGCGGTGTTTATATGGAACAAAATATCGGGGATTGAAATGAATACCAAAACGTGGGAGTTCTTCATGGTGCTTGCGGTGCAGATAGTGCTTGTCTGCGTTTTCCTCGTCGGCGTGACGATCAACCCGAAAAACGTGCAGATACTTCAAGTTGTAATTTGTGTCGGTGCGGCGTGGGTGCTGACCGACGGCTTTTTCATCAAGGCTATCTATGACAACCAACAGAAAGCCGAGCTGAAAATGTCGCTCGACCAAGCGATGCAACTGGAAAAAATGCAGTATGAATACTACGAAAATTTGACAGAATCTGTCTACTCCATGCGTAAATTTAGGCACGATATGAACAATACGCTTCAAACTTTGTCCGTCATGATGAACGATCCCGACTCCCCCGAGTCGCGCGAAAACGGCAGACAGCTTTTCGAGCAAATGCAGGAGAAATACAAGCAAACGCAGATACCTTATTACAGCAGCAACCCTGTTATAAATGCTGTAATCTTGTCGAAATCGCTTGCCGCTGAGGAGAACGGCGTTAAGCTTACAGTATCCGTCAACGGCGAAAACTTAGATGGCATTGAGAACATAGACTTGTGTAGTATATTTTCAAATCTGCTTGACAACGCTCTCGAAGCCGCGAGGAATATTCGCGACGGCGAGATAGAGCTGAGTTCATGGAGCGAGGCGGGGTATTTCTTTATCAAGTGCGTGAACAGTTACGCGGGAAAAGCTTCGCTTGCTAAGAAAAACGGCAAAAAGCTTGCTTCCACAAAGGGAAGCGGCCGCGGGCTGGGCTTGTCCATAATCGAGAGCGTGGCAGGGAAGTACGATGGGCGCGTTGTTATCGACGCTGAGGAGAAGTTTTCGGTGATGGTGGGGCTGAAAGTTGCGGAGAAGGTCTGAACGAGTGGACGATTTTTGCGGGCAAAAATGCCTTTCACCTCTTGCAATCCTGCGAAAAATATGCTATAATAAATGCGTATAACTACTTGCAAAAACTTCACACAGAAAGGTCGTAACCCAAATGTCAGATAAAAAACAAATGCCGCAGAAGCAGAAAAGCGATAAGCCGCTATTTATGCGCATAATCATGCTCGCGATCGCCGCTGTTATGGTGCTCGGTATCGTGATCGGCGCTATCGCCGGCTCTACCTCCGCTTTCTTCTAATGGTGCACATTGGAAACAGCTGGGACGCTCTGCTGGCTGACGAATTTCACGCGGATTATTACTTGAAGCTTCGCGAATTTTTGAAATATGAATATTCGCATTACCCCGTTTACCCCTCGATGTATGATATTTTCAATGCGCTGAAATATACGCCGTATGAAAAGGTCAAGGCGGTCATCATCGGGCAAGACCCCTACCACGGTGAGGGTCAGGCGCACGGTCTTTGCTTTTCCGTGAAGCGCGGCGTTGCGCCACCGCCCTCGCTGCAAAATATCTTTAAAGAGCTGCAAAGCGACCTCGGCATCGCTCCCCCGCACCATGGCGAGCTTACCGACTGGGCAAAACAGGGCGTGCTTATGCTGAACACCGTGCTCACCGTGCGCGGCGGGCAGGCTAATTCGCACCGCGGCAAGGGATGGGAACAGCTCACCGACGCCGTTATCCGCCTGCTGAACGAGCGCCCGCAGCCTACCGCGTTTATACTCTGGGGCGGCAACGCCAAGGCGAAAGCGCCGCTTATCACAAACCCCGCGCACGCCGTCTTTAAAGCCGCTCACCCCTCGCCACTCTCCGCGTACAACGGATTTTTCGGCTGCCGCCATTTCAGCGCTGTAAATAAGTTCCTTACAGACAACGGCATCGAGCCGATAGATTGGCAGATAAAGGATTGAAATATGTATTAGAAGAGCCTCTCCGTGGTTTTTGCGGAGAGGCTCTTTTGGGTGGAATTATTTAATTAAACGTTTATCACTTTTTACGCTTTACCTGTACAGCTGCGAGAGCGCCGCCTGCTATCAGCAGGGCAAATACGCTGGCTGTACCGCCGGTGGTCGGGTTAGAGTCGCCGGATTTGGAAGATGAAGAAGCGGTGCTTGAATTTCCGGAAGCACTGCTGGAAGTGCTCGCGCTCGAAGTATCCGTACTTGATGTATCAGAAGCTTCGGAAGAGTCCGCCGCGGAGCTTTCTGTATCGGAAGAGCTGTCTGCCGCGCTGGAGTCTTCAAGCAGTGTCAGAGTGAGCACCTGCGTGTGGGTAGCGGTGTCCGCCGTGATGGTGACAGTAGTCGAGAGCGGCTGATAACCGTCCGCTTCGACCTCTACCGTGTACTCGCCCGCGGAAAGCTCTACGGTATTTGACTCAAGCACTTCACCGTCAAGCTTGATCTCGCAGTCCATAAGCTCGGCGGGGTTGACTAGGAAAGTTACCTCGTACTTAGGCAGGGGCAGAAGCGGCGTACCCTCGGCGTTGAACCTGTAATCGCCGCCGTTTTCTACTATCTCGTTGTAAAAATCTTCGGTAGTCATGTATTCGTAGGTCTTGGCTTCGGCAATGTTCTCAACGCCGCCGCCTCCTGCGGTGATGTTTTCAGTTTCGGTGAAGTAATTGTTGCTGAAAACGCTGTTTTTGCCGCCCGCGCCATAAATCGCGCCCAAACGCGTAAAGGGAGCGGAAGCGGTGTACTGCGAAAGATCGATCTCGCCTGCAAAAAAGCTGTTTGTAATAGTTGAATTTTCGGACATAGTGCCTGTCAGACCGCCTGCGTCAGATGTGCCATTTCCGATAGGAGCAAATTTGCCGATGGAATAGCAGTTATTCATCTTAGAACCGTTGTAAAGCTCGCCTGCAACGCCGCCAACGTGCGAACCTGCGGACGTTATATCGCCTGTATTTGCGGAATACTGCACGGTACTGTTGGAAACATATGCCGCAACGCCGCCTACATAAACGCTTCCCATATCGCCTGTTATCTCGATATTGCCCTTATTTTCACAATATTCTATAGCGGTATTGTCTAAAGCATAGCCGACCATACCGATCGTTCCGTAAACGTATTTGCCGTTGTTTTTAAAATCAACATCGGAAACGCAGTCAGATATCATAGATCCTATCGAAACGCCTGCGATAGTGCCGAAAAAAACATAATTTCCGCCATTCTGCACATCCACATTGCCGGTAACTGTAAGTCCGGAGACCTCGCCGCCCTCAATATCGCCAAAAAATCCGCAAAGCGCGCCGTTTTCGTAGCATTCGGTAAAATCAATGTTAGAAACAGTGTGACCGTTGCCGAGGAATTTGCCGCTGAAATAAAATTCATCGTCATCTTCAACAGGGTAGCCGATGGGCGTCCATTCCACGCCGCTGAGATCAAGATCGGCCTCCAGCGAAACAACAACGTTGGTCTTGCCATTATAATCGCCGGTATTCACGTTCTTGGCAAACTGCATAAGGTCATCCACAGAGTCGATAATGATCTCCTCAGACGCTGCCGCAGCGAAAGCCGCAGGCGCAGCAGCCAGCGTCAAGCTAACGCAAAGCGCTCCGCTCAAAAGTTTTTTGAAGCATTTCATAAAAATTTTCTCCTTTTTAACTTACTTGATTTTTGCCTAATATGGTTCAAAAGCCAAATGCTTTACTTTATTATAACACGGAAATCGTTAATTGTCAAGACACATTTCGGCAAAACTAGATTAACATTTATCAAGGGTAGGGTGGCAAAAAAAAATTGCGGATAAGGTGAGAGTTCTTATCCGCAATTCACATATTAAAACGGCAGCTCTTTCAAGTCGTATTTGTCGAGAAGGTCTTTGCGCATATAGAGGTTGATGCTGTAATCTTCCTTGAAAAACTTAAATACTTTATTTCTCTCAAAGTTTGCTACACGAACATAATTTGCCTCTTTAAGGTCTTCTTCTGAATAATATAATTCGAGATTTATCTCCGCAAGGATCACATCAGGCATACCCTTGCTTACCCATTTATTTATCGTTTTTTCCGCTTCATCTTTATCAACTTTTCTGTATTGTGAATAAAGATAATTTCCGTTTTCATCGCCGTAATTTATAAATATCGGTTTATCAAAATAAGGCGAGACCTCAGTTGCTACACCCATAAGGTAGACATATTCATTACGCTTTTCTTTGATCTCTTTTTTATCCATGTACTCTATTTCAGCACTTTCTATATCATCAAAATCCCATGCCCATTCTGAAAGTATTTTCAGCTCATCGAGATGATGCTCTTTAATAAAATCAGCAAGTTCTCTTGAATATGTATACGGTACCAAGACCTCGTTTACTGACGATACTACGCTTTCTGCAACAGGCATCAGCAGTGCTGCCGCAAGTATCACCGCAGTAAGCTTGCGAACAAAGCCCGAGTTTATCTTTTCTTTAAAAGCTGCCGCAAGCTGTCTAAGCGCTTCATATCCTTTTGGCTCTAAGGTTATCCACATATAATAGATCATCATTAAAGTAAGTATACCGTAATGGTGCGGGTTACTGTAACCTATGCCCAAAAATACGATCAACACTAAGAATGGAGGAAAAAATTCAGAGAGAGTGTGTGTTTTTTTGCCGTACCACGCGAAAAACGCCAGTATAAGCGCACCGCCTATACATTCCGTTATCTTTGCCGCCAGAGAAACTCCGCCGATAATGCCGCCATAGGAAAAACACAAACCCCATGTCGCTTCAAACGGAAGAAACAGTATACGATAGCTTTCCGATAATCTTTCTTTGAGCGTAATTCCGAAAGACGTATTGAAAGTATCTGCATTCGGCATTACGGAAATAATAATTACTGACGCTATAACAAGCAGCCCAAGCAAAGCGTAACAGCGTTTGTCCTTAAATACAGCTTTTTTGTCGTCTGCGTGTGAAGCAAAGATCTTTACGACCCACACTACCGACACCGTACCGGCTATCATTATGCCCACCATCTGCGAAGCGCATAGCAAAGCCATCGAAAGCACAAAAGGCAGCGGCTTCTCATCGCGGGTTTTGTATGTAACAGCCATCAGAAAGATAGCGAGCATCATAATGCAGTACGGGCGAGAAAGTACGCCATACTGATAAAAAATGAAATATGTAAACGGCAGAGCGCATCGCAAAAGTTTTGGAAACGGCGATCTGAATATCAGCAAAGACACCGCCGCACTGCATATCACGATATTGACAAATTTCAGAGAAAAAAGGTACGGCGCGCCAAGCTTTGCGAAAGGCACAAGCAACAAATGCCACAATTGCGGGTGACCCTCCCAATGCGGTATTTTGAAAAGAATGTCTTTTATGCTCGCCGAGCGCGCTATCTGCCACGCCTGCGCTTCATCGAACCAAGGCTCATGAAAATATGAAATAACTGATATGCCTACTATGTAGACAAGCATTATGATACATTCTATCCTGTATTTTTTTACAAAATCCGACAGCTTATTTTCTGACATTATAAATTCTCCCTTATTCGTGGATATTATTTACTATTATAACATATATCTTACAAAATTTCAATCCCTAAATTCAATTTACTCTCTCAACAGTATACCCGTCCTTTTTAAGCAGCTCGGGTATGCCCTCATCGCCGACAAAGTGCGAAACTCCCGCTATGAAAAACACTTGGTAGTCCTGCTCAAGATACTCTTTCGCCTTTTCAGCCATGATCTTGTTGCGGTCTATGACAAATTGCTGATAATATTTTTCCATTATCGGCTTTTCCTCATCAGTCAGTCCGCTGTAATCATACGTCAGTTCGCAAAGGCGCTCGGTGTCGCCCGTTTTCCATGCTTCATACTGCTCTTCCAGCGCGGCGGCGCTTTGCTCTTTGGTAGTTGTGCAGTGCTTCTTTATCAGCAGCCCGATAACGTCCTCGGGCAGACTGCTGTACATAGTGTCCTTAGCTTCATGGGTTTCTATGCTGAGATTTTCTTTGTCGTCGCAGTTTGCGCTTATCTTAAGAACTCTGTCGATTCCGATAGTCGCGGAAAATTCGCCGCTGCTTTCGCCAAGAGCGTTTAACTGCTGAAAAACATACCACGGTGCATATTTGTCATAATCGCTAATATCCATTCCGTTTTCAGAAAAGTAATTTTTTAGATCAGAATATTGTTCGTCAGTAAGGTGCTTTTTCAAACTGTCGTCTTTTTTTAGCGCAGGGTCGGGAGCGCAACTCTCATAAAACGGGTCGACGTCTACGTTATTTATCTCGCTCGCCAGCTTGTCGCAACTGCGGTAAGCCTGCTCTATGTATTCAGGAAGCGGGTAGCTTTCTTCTTTTTGGACGTGCATCGTGCCGAGCATATACATACTTTTTCCATTAGGCGCAGTGACCTGCCACATTGCTGGCGTGATGTCGGAAGTTTTTTCGCCGTCTTTAGCGAAAACGTCTATATTATCGGGGAGATTTGTGTTTTTCTTGAAATAAACAAGTGAATCGTTCTGCGGCGTTTCGTCAAGGTCATTAACATTGTTGTTTATCAGATATGCCGTTCCTGCGCAAAGTGCCAAAACGCCGACGGCTATAATAGTTATTATCGTCTTTTTCATAAAAATATCCTTAAAAAAACATAAGCCCTGTTTTCACAGAGCTTATGTAATAATCTGTATTAGCCAGATAATTTCACTTATCAGTTAGGAAGCTGCAGAAATAGTGGAGCTGCCCTTAGTGATGGTGAAGTTGCTGATAGTCTCATGAGAAGTCTCAGACTTCCAAGAATCCCAAGATACAGCGTCAGGATATCTACCAACCATTTCGTCGGAAGTATTCTTAGCCCAAAGTACAACGTAAGAAGCCTGACCGCTGATAGTAGCCTTAGCTACCTTAAAGCATCCAGCCTCGTCGCCGTTCTCTCTAAGAGCTGCAGCAATCTTCTCTGCACCGGCATCAGCCGCGCTAGCTTTTGCATCATATACAGTGCCTGCAGTTATCTTCCACTTAGAAGCGTCAGTTTCTGCAGTCAGAACTGCGGAAAGTGCATAACCATTGGTCTCAGCATCTGCTACGTTCTCTGCAACTGCATTGTAAGCGGTCTTAGCGTTTGAGTTTGCGGTCTTAAGTCTGGACTTCTTAACGTAGTTAAGCATCGAAGGAACCAGAATAGCTGCCAGTACGCCGATAATGGCAATAACTACTACAAGTTCAACCAGAGTAAAACCTTTCTGTGTCTTTTTCATAGAAAAATCCCTCCATAAAAATATTTGTTTTATAAAGCACCGCAGCGGAACTGCCGCGGAAAGCTTACTTTATGTACCGCTTTCGGCTCACATCTCTTTGTGCCCCTCAGCGTAATTACATTATACACCGCCTTCTCTGATTTGTCAATAAGTTTTCACAAACTTTTTTGAAATTTGTGCAATATGACAAATCGCTTGTCTGCGTTTTAGCAGTTTGAACAAACTGTAAACCGCAGACCCCATTTTCGGAGCGGAAGTATATGCCTGCTAAAGCATTTTTAAGCCGTGCTCCCTGCATTTTGCTGCATGTCCGCACGCTCTTTGTGTCCTTCAGCGTAATTTATTATATCTTAAAACAAATTATTTGTCAATAGGCACGAAACAATTTTGTTGATTTACACAAATTATTTGTTCATAAATCCCCCCACAATATTAAATGTGACACATATGTGAACAGCAATGTTGTTATTCGTTATCGGGAATATGACGAATGACCTCGCGGTGTATCTTTATCATAAAGAAAATGCTGGCAGAAAGCGACATTATCTCGGCTATCGGGAACGACCACCAGACCATGTCGGGGTTGCCGGTCTTTGCGAGCAGGAACGCCGCGGGCACGAGCACTACCAGCTGGCGGGCAATGGATATTATCATAGAATTTATCGGGTGACCCAGCGACTGGAACGCCGAGCTGAATACGATGGCGACGCCTGCGAATATGAACGAAACGCTGATTATCCTAAGCGCGGGCACGCCCCAGCGCAGCATCTCGCCGTTCGCCTTGAATATCTCAAGCATCTGTGCGGGGAATACCTGCATCAGCAGCAGACCCAGCAGCATTATCGACGTTGCGAAAAGTGCGGAGATCTTTATCGTCTTTACAAGGCGGGTGCGTTTGCCTGCGCCGTAGTTGTACGAGATTATCGGCACGGTGCCGTTGTTAAGACCGAATACGGGCATGAAAATGAAGCTTTGGAGTTTGAAATACGCGCCGAGTACCGATTGCAGAGTGTCTTTAAGCGCGCCAAAGCCCGCCAGTATAAGGTTGAGCAGGAATGTCATTACAGAGGTTACCGAAGCCATTATGATCGAGGGCACGCCTATCGCGTAAATGCTCTTTACAAATTTTTCCTCGGGGCGGAAGCCGCGCATATTGATGTTTATCTCGTGGTTGCGGGTGACGTTGAGGTATATGCCGAACAGCGCGCCGCATATCTGACCCACCACCGTCGCGACCGCCGCGCCCGCAACGCCCATTTTCGGGAACGGGCCAATGCCGAATATCAGTATCGGGTCGAGCACGATGTTGATGACTGCGCCAAGCCCCTGCGTGAACATAGAGAGGACGGTCTTGCCGGTGGATTGCAGCAGACGTTCGTTCATTATCTGCATAAACGAGCCGACGCTCAGTCCGCCCGCGATGTAGAGGTACTGTTCGCCGTAGCGGATAGTAGCGGCGACGTCGGTCTGCGCGCGGAAATATACCTTAGTAAAGCAGAGGGTCACAGCGAGGAACGCGAGGTAGCTGCATACGGCGAGGAAAATTCCGTGCCGCGCGAACTTGTTCGCCTTTTCAAACTTCTTTTCGCCCAGTGCGCGGGCGAGGTTAGCGTTGACGCCGACGCCCGTGCCCACGCCGACGGCTATCATCAGATTTTGCAGCGGGAAAGCGAGCGAAACGCCTGTAAAAGCGTTCTGGTTTATCTGAGAAACGAATAGGCTGTCCACGATATTATAAAGCGCCTGCACCAGCATAGACACCATCATAGGCAGCGACATTGAGAAAACGAGTTTGCCGACGGGCAGCACGCCCATCTTATTTTCCTTAACGGGAGCGGTGCTTTCGGAATTTTCAGTCTTTTCAAGCTCCGCAGTATTCATACAAATTCCTCCTTTTTACAGTCACATCTTACATATACATTTTTAAACACATATAAATTTAATTCTACCACACGACTGTTACTTGCATATTAAGAATGTGTGTATCGGCGGAGAAATTATCGTTCGGGCGCAAAAACAGCCGCTCCCAAAAAAGAGCGGCGGCATTTGACAAAACCCGACAAATATGTTACAATACTGATCAAGGCGTACTGCATAAAAACGGTAGGCGGTTCAAATCTTCCTCCAGAGATGGAGGTGAGCAAGTATGAGCGTGGAAACAGTAGTAGCAATACTAACGTTGATCGTTAACATAGTCGAACTCGTTTTCGACATTTGCAACAACAAAAAGAAATAACCGCCCCACCTTCCAAATAGGGCGATTATTTTAAAAATAAGACAATCTTTTGGAGGAGAACCGCTTACAGCAGTGCGCCTCTTTTGTTATCTTAATTATACCACGCCGAGCGGCGTTTGTCAAGCGGTCAAACAAACATTTGACAAAACCCGACAAATATGTTACAATACCAATAAGGCGTACTGCAAAAAACGGTAGGCGGTTCAATTCTATCCTCCAGAGATGGAGGTGAGCAATATGGATATGATGGAAGTATTCTACTTACTTAACCTGATTATCAACATAATCAAGCTCGTTCTTGATATTTGCGATAAAAACAAGAAGTAACCGCCCAACTCCACAAAGGACGGTTACTTTATAAAAAGAAACTCAATTTGGAGGAGAACCGCTTACAGCAGTGCGCCTCTTTTGTTATCTTAATTATACCACGCCGAGCGGCGTTTGTCAAGCGCTCAAACAGACATTTGACAAAACCCGACAAATATGTTACAATACTAATCAAGGCGTACTGCACAAAACGGTAGGCGGTTCAATTCTATCCTCCAGAGATGGAGGTGAGCAATATGGGTATGATGGAAGTATTCTACTTACTTAACCTGATTATCAACATAATCAAGCTCGTTCTTGATATTTGCGATAAAAACAAGAAGTAACCGCCCAACTCCACAAAGGACGGTTACTTTATAAAAAGAAACTCAATTTGGAGGAGAACCGCTTACAGCAGTGCGCCTCTTTTGTTATCTTAATTATACCACGCCGAGCGGCGTTTGTCAAGCGGTCTTTTTAATCGTATTCATTGTACTGCTTCCAGTGCAGACTGCCGTTTTTCCAGCTGTCCCACGTTATCGGGTCGGGATACTGCCCGAATATCGCCGTGTTAAGCGTCGGGTCTTCGTCGCCCGTCCACTGAACGTAAAATGAAGCTGTGCTGTTTATCGTCTGCTCGCCTACCCATACATCGCCCGCTGTAATGCCGTTTTCCGCTAGTACGGAATACACGGCTTCCTGCGCCTGCAGCTGATTTTGATTGCCGGTGGGCGGGGTGGTGCAGTCTATCACGTTGCCGCCGTAATAGCTTATCGCCTGCTCGCGGGAAATTCCCTTGCTCTCCTGCTCGGCCAAAAACTCCGCCACGGCGTTGTAAGCCGTTTTGGCATTGGTGTTCGCAGATTTCAGGCGCGATTTGCGCACATAATTCAGCATCGACGGCACAAGTATCGCCGCCAAAACGCCGATTATCGCGATAACTACTACAAGTTCTACCAACGTGAAGCCTTTCGACATCTTTTTCACAGAAATACCACCTCTTGTAATCCTATAAAAAAATCTGCTCATGCTGTAAAACTTACCTTTATAATATAGCATATTTTAGCCTATGTGTCAAGTTTTTTGCACAAATGTTCAAGCAAATTGATAGATCCGCCAATTCCCGACTGCTTTTCATTACATATTTACTGCATTTTTACCCATGGCGTAAACGTTTGAAATGAATGTGATATAGCGGTATTCAACTAACTATGGCAGCTTTAATTAGTTAAAATAACGAAAATCATATGCGCCTATTGAAAAACTGTACAATTTGTTGTATAATATAGTAAGAATAATTGTGGTATGAAGGTAAAATATACAAATTTAGTGCAGGAATATACATATATCTAATGACAAAGATCTATAGGATCATGAAATGGTGAAAGGGGTGAGCCTCGCCGTGGACAAAAAAATAACAAAGGTAAAGTGCGGAAAATATTGCGCGGATTTTACCGACGGCGGAAAGATTTTTGATTATGACGAGGGCTTTATCTCTCTTACAGGATATTCCCCGAGGCAGTTTGACGGCGGGGAGGTCGTTTTTGACGATCTTATCCCGCGCGACGAATTTGATTCTTATATGGAAAAGGTCGAGAAACTGCGTACAGTGGGCGGCGGAGCGCTGGAACACAGGCTGATGTGTGCCGACGGCACAGTGCTCGACATTATCTGCATAGGCACAGACTTCACATCGGCAGAGGGGCATAGCTGCGTAAACGTTACCGTGGCGGATAACTCAGATCACGCCGCGCTGAAACGCAAGTACGAATCTGCCGAAAAGGAAATGGACGCCATAGCCGAAAGCGTGAGCGACGGGCTGGTGATGGTGCGCATAGCCGACGGGATCCCCGAAATGGTGAAGGCAAGCGACGAGTATTACCGCATCATCGGCATGGATAAAGACAGCTGCTGCGGGCTGATGGACATTATAAAAGGCAGCGACCGTGAAAAGCTGCTGAAAAATATAGACGAGTGCGTAAAGACCAAGCTGCTTTTTGAGCAGGACTTGCCTATATGCCGCAGCGGCGAAAGAGCATGGCTGCGCCTGCGCGCGCTACCTAGACCCGCCCGAGGGCGAAGATGGCGCTATGCTTTACTGCGCCATTGCAGATATTACCGAGAACAAAATGGCTGAATACAGGCTCAAAAAACAGGGCTACTGTATGCAGATGATAGCCGATAATACGGAAGAGAAATTTTTTGAATACAACGCCGAGCGCGACGAGCTCAGCATTACCGCTGGCGAGCAGGTGATGAAGCAGTTTGGCAGCAACGGTATAATGCGCAACTTCCTCTCCGGCAGGACGGCAGATGGGTTGATACACCCCGATGACATCGAGGTGTTTTACAAGACATGGGAAAATGCGCTCGCTTCACCGCAAAAAGGCACGGCAGATTTCCGCTGCCTTATCAAAAAGGGCACTTACCGCTGGTACCGTATGCCGTATATCAGCGCCGAGAATGAAAACGGCGAGATAACGGGCGTTTACGGAATGTTCTTTAACATCGACCACGTTAAAACGCTGAAGAGCCGCATGGCGCACGACCGCCGCGAGATAGAAAGGCTCTCGACCACCGACGCGGTGACGGGTCTGCTTAATAGAGGCGCTTTTGAAAAGGCTGCCGCCGCGAGCTTGAAAGAGCTTTTCCCTACGGGCGACTGCTTCGCCGTATGCTACTCTGACATAAACGATTTTTCATATGTGAACGAAAACTTCGGCTACGAGGCGGGCGATAAGATGCTTGCCGACTTCGCCGACATTATAATGAACTGCGGCGTATGCGTTGCGGGCTGCCGCATTTACTCAGACTACTTTGTATCGCTCTACCGCGCTAAAGACCGCGAAAAGCTTATCGACAAGATAGGCGAGCGCAACCGCAAATTCTCTGAGATGCAGAAGAAGAAATATCCGCTGAGCAATATACAAGTTTCGTGCGGACTGTACTTCATGCGCGCCGCGGACGAGGATATAAACACTGCGATAGACAACGCGAACCTCGCGCGCCGCAGCGTAAAGGGCAGCACCGATATCCCCGGCGGCATATACGCCGAACGAATGAGGATAAAGCGCAGCCACGACCAAGCGATAGCGAGCGAGATATTCAACGCTATAAAAACAGGGGCGATAGAGCTTTTCTTACAGCCCAAGTTCGATATGAAAACGCGCGGGCTGATAGGCTCGGAAGCGCTGGCGCGCTGGCGCAACGCCGACGGCTCTTACAAGCTGCCTTACGAATTTATCGATGTGCTGGAAAACGTGGGCTACATAACCCAGCTCGATTTCTACATATACGAGCAGGTGCTGATAAATCTTGCGAAATGGAAGCGCGAGGGCAGACACCTGTACCCGGTATCGGTAAACTTCTCGCGCAAGCACAACATTTACCCGAATTTCGTCAGCAGGATAGCCGAGCTGGCAGACCGCTATGACGTGGAGAAGAGCCTGATAGAGATAGAAGTGACCGAAAGCTGCTTCACGCAGGACGTAAAGAACCTTTTTACCAACATGAAGAAGCTGCGCGAGCACGGCTTTAAGATAGACATCGACGATTTCGGCATGGGTTACAGCTCACTGAGCGTACTGATGGACGCGCCTGTAGACATCGTAAAGGTAGACAAGGTGTTTATCGACAACATAGAGAACAACGAAAAATCGAGAGAGTATATCGACAGGATATGCAATCTGATACAGACCGCCAGCAAGGAAATAATCTTTGAGGGCGTGGAAACTGAAAAGCAGGCGGAGATACTTTGCAGCAGCGGCCACAGAATGGCGCAGGGCTGGCTTTTCGACAAGGCGATACCCGTTGCGGAGTTTGAAAAAAAATATCTTTCGTTAAAAAGCATCTAAACAGGTCGGGGAGCGCGCACCGCAGCCCCGACTTGATTTTTTTATTAAAGTATGGTATAATCAGAAGTGTAGAAATATTACATTTAGGCGGCAATTCTGCTTCGCCGTATTTGAAAAGGAATTTTATTGCTTATGGATAATTATGATAACTACAACAGCCGCGATTATAACGACGATCGTTACGAGCGCGACTGGCAGGACGGCTCGGGCGGAGGATATGATTACGACGGGTACGATGATTACGACCGCTATGGAAATTATGAGGGTCATGACGAAGCGCCGCGGTCTGACGAACGTTATGACGATGATTATGATAACGATGGCGAAAGGGAATACGACCCCGAGTATGAGGAATATGTACGCGAGCAGATAGCCCGCGCAAAGCTGCGCCGCGAAAAGGCAGACCAGCTCGCGCGCGACCGCCTGCATGCTAAGATGGTAATGGCGGCAGCGGGCGTTATAATAATCTCGCTGATAATAATGGTCATCGTGAACGCGAGCGGCGACAAAGAGCCGCAGGGCACTTACACGGGCGAAAGCTCTTCGCAACAGGTGCAGGCAGCCCCCGCGGAAGATACCGAAAGCTCGGAAGCCGAGGATAATGAAAGCTCCTCGCAGAGCGAAAACAGCGACATCTACAAGGGTCAGGCGACGGGTCACCAGCTCGTTACCAAAGACGGCATAACCTACGTTGACGGCATCATGATAGTAAACAAGACATTTTCGCTGCCCTCTGACTACGACCCCGGTCTGAACAGCGAAGTATCGGAAGCTTTCAACAGCATGGCGGCGCAGGCTTGGAGTGAAGGCATAACGCTTTGGATATGCTCAGGCTATCGCAGTTACGACGAGCAGGTGACGCTTTTTGAGCAGTACGCCTCGCAGCGCGGACTTGACGAAGCGGACGCGGTATCTGCGCGCCCCGGCCATTCCGAGCACCAGACGGGACTTTGCATCGATGTAAACACCACCGATTTCAGCTTTGAGGGCACGGCGGAGGCGAACTGGCTGGAACAGCACTGCGCCGAGTACGGCTTTATCATACGCTTCCCGAAGGGCAAGGAAAAGATAACGGGCTACGATTACGAGCCTTGGCATATCCGCTACGTCGGCATTGAGGCGGCGCAGCAGATGAAGGCAAGTGGAAAGTGCTTAGAGGAATACCTGAACGTTACTTCCGACTACGCCGATTCCCCCGGCAACGAGGACTTTCTGAAAAAGTACGCTCAGTATGCCGACATCACCCCCGCGGACTCCTCCGCCGCCGACTATAACACCGGCAGCACGGACAACACCGCTGATTACAATTACAACGACAATACCGACGCTTATTACAGCGATGATTACGGCTACGGCGATGGTGGATATGGGTATTGATTGTTAACAAATTGTGAAATCGACAAAAAGGCGGGAGAGTGCGGGATAAAGCACTTGACAGCGGCGCTTTTTTGTGTTATTCTTATAAAGTGTGGCGGTATGCTTTGTATCGCCTGTATCCGCTGACAAATTCGGAAAGGAATGGTACATTAAAATGGTAAGAGCAATTGTGGGCGCTAACTGGGGCGACGAAGGCAAGGGCAAGATCACCGATATGATGGCTCAGGAATCTGACGTCGTGATCCGTTTTCAGGGCGGCGCTAACGCAGGTCATACCATAGTGAATAATTATGGTAAATTTGCGCTTCATACACTGCCTTCTGGCGTTTTCTCTGAGCGCACTACCAATATTATAGGAAACGGCGTAGCGCTGAATATACCCGTGCTTTTTAACGAGCTGAATAAGGTGATAGAGCAGGGAGTTCCCGCGCCTAAGCTGCTTATTTCTGACAGAGCGCAGATAGTAATGCCGTATCATGTGCTTTTCGACCAGTATGAGGAAGAGCGCCTCGGCAAGGCAAGCTTCGGCTCTACTAAGAGCGGTATAGCGCCTTTTTACTCTGATAAATACGCAAAGATAGGTTTTCAGGTGCAGGAGCTTTTCGATGAGGAGTACCTTAAAGAAAAGATCAGCCGCGTTTGCACGCAGAAAAACGTACTGCTGAAATACCTTTACAATAAGCCCGAGATAGACGAAGAAGAGCTTTTCAATACCCTGATGGAGTACAGAAAAATGGTAGAGCCTTACGTTGCCGACGTTTCGCTTTATCTGCATAACGCTATCAAAGAGGGCAAGGAGATACTGCTCGAAGGTCAGCTCGGCTCGCTGAAGGACTCTGACCACGGTATTTACCCGATGGTTACTTCTTCCTCCACGCTGGCGGCTTACGGCGCTATCGGCGCGGGCATTCCTCCTTATGAGATAAAGAAGATAGTTACCGTTTGCAAGGCTTACTCTTCCGCAGTAGGCGCAGGCGCTTTTGTTTCCGAGATATTCGGCGAAGAGGCTGACGAGCTGAGAAGACGCGGCGGCGACGGCGGCGAGTATGGCGCTACTACGGGCAGACCCAGAAGAATGGGCTGGTTCGACTGCGTAGCTTCTAAGTACGGCTGCAGAATGCAGGGCGCTACCGACGTAGCTTTCACCGTGCTCGACGTGCTCGGCTACCTCGATAAGATACCTGTGTGCGTAGGCTATGAGCTTGACGGCAAGGTCATCACCGATTTCCCGACCACAAGAGAGCTGGAAAAATGCAAGCCCGTATTAGAGACCCTCGACGGCTGGAAGTGCGATATTCGCGGTATCCGCAGCTACGATGAGCTTCCCGAAAACTGCAAGAAGTACATAGACTTCGTAGAGAGCCACATCGGTTACCCCATCACAATGGTATCCAACGGCCCGAGAAGAGAGGATATTATTTACAGAGAGCCTAAAATATAAGCGGCTGAGCTGTATTGATTTTTGAATTTACTGTTTGCTAAGTTGTAATATATTAAGTTTTCAGCGGGCTGCGGCATCGTCAGGGGGATAACGCCCCCGCTTTGCGGCAGTCCGCTGTCTTTTTTTGGGGAGGAAGCGCCAATGCAAAAACAGATTTTTCCTGTTATAAGTATAGAAAAAGAGCTGCCTTTTTACGTCATCGGCGTCGGCATAGAGTGCTGGCAGTTCCCGATAGAGCGGCCGTCAGGCTACCAGTACCCGCAGATATTCGTTTCGCGCAAGGGCGAGGGCATACTTACCGTAAATGGCAAAAAGCTGCGATTGCCTGAAAACACCGCTTTTTACATACCCGCGGGGATGCCACATTCATACCGAGCGGCTGAGAAAGACTGGTACGTCGACTGGATGTGCTTTTCGGGGTATGAGGCGCTCGCGCTCATCAAAAAGTGGGGGCTGACAAGCTTCGCAAAGCTGGGAAATCCGCTCGCCGACACTATGCACGATATAATGCAAAAAGCGTACTACGAGCTGAAGGGCGACAAGATATACGGTTCGAGCGCGGCTTCGGGACTGCTGTATATGCTCATGCTGGAGCTGCGGCAGGGCATTGACAGCCGCTTTTCGCAGTCGCTCGCGGCGACGCATACTGACAGCTATTCCGAGGTGCTGCGGTACATCGAAGACCACTATTCTGAGCAGATACGCCTTTCCGACCTTGCCGAGCTGGCGGGCATCACCGAGCAGCACCTTTGCAGGCTCTTTAAGACAAATCTGGAAATGCGCCCCATGGAGTTCATCACCCGCGTGCGCATAATGCACGCAAAAGAGCTGCTGATGTTCAGCGAAAAGCCCATATCCGAGATCTCGGCGGAGTCGGGCTTTCAGGACAGCTCGTACTTTTCGGTGGTTTTCAAAAAGTACGAGGGCATGAGTCCTGCGGAGTTCCGCCGCACGTTTGCGGGCGCGATGTAGATACAGAAGTGAACGTTTTTACAGTAACTTTCAGCGGAGCTGTATTTTGCAGCTCCGCTTTTTCGTGGATTTTCGCTGCGCAGGTATACGTTTACACACTTGGCATTTGAAATATGAACATGGTAGGGAAACGCTGCTGCGAATGGATTTTGTGCATATCTCATATATCAGAAGCTGATTACTATGCGCTATTTGTCTATGCTCCGCATTGACAGGAAGAGGATAATGGTGTATAATAAAATAGTGATAGGAAATATGAACATAGAAAATCGCAGCGCTATAAATTTCATCTCAGCCGATGTACGAAAATTTTAGCGCCGAAACGAAAAGGCTATCACAATAGAAAAGTACAAAAGAAAGTTAAAGGCAGCAGCTGTGTGGTGCTGTCTATATAAAGTTTAGCCTTCTACACAAGTTGTATCATAAATTTCCCGCATTTGCAAAAGCGGAGGACAGCCGAAGTCCTCCGTTTTTGCTTTTTATTTGCCCTTTTGCGGAGCTTGACCCAGTTTTGCACGGGGCTTGACCCAAATTTGCACAAAGAAAAGCCGCCGCAGATATACCGCGGCGGCTTCTCGTTTAATTATAGAAAGGACGTGTTATGTACGAATTAGAAATCAACTTCGGTATCGTAGTAGCAAGCCTTCAGCAGCTTTTCCATCTCTTCCTGAGTAGGAATTCTGGGGTTAGAGCCGGTGCAAGCGTCTGCGATAGCGTTCTTAGCGATCTCGGGCAGTCTTTCGAGGAATACGTTCTCGGGAACGAAGCCCTGCTCGGTAGGATAGCTGTCGGGGCCGTAGTTCTTGATGCAGTGAGGAATGTTCAGCTTGTCATTCATGCCGCGAACGTACTCGATGAGCAGCTTGACTTTTTCGTCGTCGTTAGCTCCGCCGAGGTGCATATAGTCAGCGATAACGCCGTATCTCTTCTTAGCGGTCTCGTCCTTAGCGTTGAACTCGATTACCTTAGGCAGGTACATAGCGTTTGCAGCGCCGTGGATGATGTGTGCGCCGTAGTCTGCGAAAGCAGCGCCGGTCTTGTGAGCCATAGAGTGAACTATACCCAGCAGAGCGTTAGAGAACGCCATACCTGCAAGACACTGTGCGTCATGCATTCTGTCTCTTGCTTCCATATTGCCGTTGTAGGAATCTACAAGGTCGTGCTGTATCATTTCGATAGCGTGGATAGCGAGAGGATCGCTGTATGCGCTGTTTGCGGTAGATACATAAGCCTCAACTGCGTGGGTAAGAGCGTCCATACCGGTGTGAGCGGTAAGCTTCTGGGGCATGGTCTCAGCCAGCTCGGGGTCTACGATAGCAACGTCAGGGGTGATCTCAAAGTCAGCGATAGGATATTTGATACCGTTGTCATAATCGGTAATGATCGAGAACGCGGTGACTTCGGTAGCCGTACCGGAAGTAGAGGATACTGCGCAGAAGTGAGCTTTCTTTCTCAGCTCAGGGATACCGAATACCTTGCACATATCCTCGAACGTACATTCAGGATACTCGTACTTGATCCACATAGCCTTAGCTGCGTCGATAGGCGAGCCGCCGCCCATTGCAACTATCCAGTCAGGGCCGATCTCCTGCATCTTAGCAGCGCCATTCATAACGGTAGTAACAGAGGGGTCGGACTCTACGCCTTCGATAAGGTGTACTTCCATTCCTGCTTCTTTCAGATAATCCTCAGCCTTCTGAAGAAAACCGTTTCTCTTCATCGAGCCGCCGCCTACTACGATAACGGCCTTCTTACCTTTCAGAGTTTTAAGGTTCTCAAGTGCTCCCTTTCCGTGGTACAGATCGCGGGGTAAAGTAAATCTAGCCATTGTAAATACCTCCAAAAAATTTGTTTATAATAGAATGATGATTGTGTACTTTCACAACCTTTTCTTACAAATCCATTATAACTCATTTTGTCGAAAATGTAAAGCGGTTTTAAAGAAATTTTACAAAAAACACAAATTTCCTTGAATATAATTGTACAATATTGCTGAATTTACATGAGTCACATATAAAAGCATATGCAAAAATCGCGTAAAAATGCCCGCAAACCGTAGTTCTGCGGGCAATAATTTGTCAATAGATTTATCAAAATTTATTTATTTTCTGAGAGCCGCTTTAGAAGCTGTTTTCGGCAGGCTTCCTCAAGCTTGTCGTTCAGCGGCGCAAGCTCGGCGCTCTCGCCTTTTCGCTTCATGCAGTAGCTGATTATGTGGTCGGCAAGCTTGGGATTTTTCGAGAGCAGCGGGCCGTGCAGGTAGGTCGCGATGACGTTTTCCTCAACGTAGCCCTCAAATTCGCCGCCGCGCACGTTGCCGTTGCCGTGCAGAACTTTGCCGAAAGGCGTTGCGACGTTCGCCGTCTGTCCGCCGTGGTTCTCAAAGCCGATGACCTTGTAATCTCCGCCGCAGATCTGCGTGTCTATCACGATATTGCCGATGCACCTGTCGCGCTTGTTTCGCGAAGCCTGCGTGTAGTAGGAAAAAAGCCCCAGTCCCGGTATCTTCTCGCCGTTGGAGTCTTTGTAATACTGCCCCATTAGCTGGTAGCCGCCGCAGATCATCAGCATGAAAACGCCGTTTTTGTGCGCCGCCGCGATCTTGTCTTTGCAGGAGAGCAGGTCTTGTGCGAGAAGCTGCTGCTCGTAGTCAGCGCCGCCGCCGAGGTAGATAATATCCTGCTGGGAAAAATCGGCGGTATCGGGAGTATCAAGATAATGCGGTGTCACGATAAGCTCTATCCCGCGCATTTTGCAGCGGTATTTCAGCACCTCTACATTGCCGCCGTCGCCGTAAAGGTCGAGCACGTTCGGGTACATATGCAATAATTTTAAACTCTTCTGCCCGCTCATTTTACTTGCCCTCCTTCTCGGAAATGTAAGCCCTCAGCGCCGCGCGGGTGGGCTGTACTGCTGTATAATTCGCGACCGCGTACTTGTTGCCCGCGGTCGAAAACAGCGAAGCTACTGCCTTATCCAGCTCTGGGTATACAAAGATTTTATCCGGATCGTAACCCGAGCATTTTATTCTTATCGCGATGTCGTAAGCGCGCGTGCCCGAGGTTATAACGCGGGTAACGCCCTTGAAGATCGAGAAATTTATGTCCCATATCCACGAAACATCGCAGCCGTCGGCGATGTTGTCGTTCAGCACGAAAAGCAGCTCTTTTTCGCCCTTGTCTTGGTTCAGCAGGCGCAGCGTCATGTTAGCGCCAACGGGGTTTTTCGCGAGGTTGAGCAGCAGGGTAGAGCCGCCACACTCAAATTTTTCCAATCTGCCGTTGTTGACCTCAAAATTCTCGAAAACGTCGTGGATGATCTTGTGGTCGATATTGTAAAGTTTGGCAGCCGTGTACACCGCCGCCAGATTGTACATATGGTAGATGCCCGAATGTTTGGTGTGGTAGCGCTCGCCCTCAAATGTGAAGCTGGAATTATCGAGGTCGAGGTCGCGCATCTGCACGTCGGGGGTGATGTTGCCGAAGCCGCATTTCGGGCAGTGGAATTTGCCGATGTGCGAATACTGGTAATAATCGTAAACCAGCGCCTCGCCGCACCGCGGGCAAAAACGTCCCTCGCCCGCCTCGTAAAGTTCAGCGGTCGCGCCCTCGTACTTTTCTACATTATAATAGTAAATATGCTTATTTTTGGGATTTGCCAGACCTAAGCGCGCAACGTTTGGGTCGTCGGCGTTGAGCACCAAATTGCCGTCGTAAGTTTCCAAAAATTTCTTCACCTTTAATATAAGCGTTTCCACTTCGCCGTTTCTGTCGAGCTGGTCGCGGAAAAAGTTAAGGATAACCAACGTTTCCAGTTTCAAATGTTTATATATCACGGGAACGTGCGACTCGTCAGTTTCCAGTACAAGGTAATCTGCGTGCACTTTGCCGCTCATATCGCAGTGCTGCAGCAGCAGCGAGCATATGCCCGTATCGAGGTTGTTGCCCTGCATATTTGTGATTATCTTCTTGTCGCCCGGCAGGGAAGAGAATATCCTGTTGAGGAAATTCGTGGTCGAGGTCTTGCCGTTAGTGCCTGTAACTGCTATGATAGGGCAGTCGGCGGAAAAGTGGCGCAGGCAGTTTCTGTCCAGCGTCCAGAGCACCAGCCCGGGGAAGTTGCCCGCGTCGCGCCCTGCGAGCTGAAGCGCTTTTACCATTGCTTTTCCAAACACTATGGTGAGAAATTTCGGTAATCTCATTCTTGTCGCTCTCCAATTTCATATTTTTTCATATTGACTTTTAACAAGCCTAAATTTTACTTTAAATCATACATAAAATTATACCACACTTTGACTGTAAAATCAATAGGCGTGGGGGGATATGTGCGCAAATTTAAGAAAAAATCTGCATGATAAATTTGTGGAGAAAATTTTGTGCAAATTGACACCGCTGTAAGTTTGCATTTTCATTCTAAATGTAGTATAATATATAATGGATAGGCGTGCACACTAGCGCCGCCGAAATTAAAATGATTGGGATAGATATTTTTATGCTGTATTCGATTTTGTCAAAAGGCGGGCTGCTTTCGCCCGTAACCTTCGCTGTTTCGTTTTTGATGGCTTTTTTTGCCAAAAAGTACTTTATGAAGCTGCTGCCGAAAGATCAGGGCAGGAAATTTGCGGTAAATGGCGCTCTCAGCGAGGGCAAGCCGCGCGGCGCGGGCATAATCATGACCACGGTCTTTGTGCTTTGCTCGGCGCTTTTCGCACCTTTTTCGCTTGAGACCGCGCTTTACATGGTGCTCATCTACGCCGCGATGCTTACGGGCTACTTCGATGACGCCGCCGAGAACCCTTGGGGCGAGCTGAAAAAAGGTCTGCTCGACCTCGTGATAACCGCGGGCGTTACCGCAAACTTCATGTTGCACAACTCGACCGATATACGCATATTCCACACAACTATACATATACCCGCGGTGATCTTCGCGATACTCTGCATGATACTGGTGTGGGCGAGCATAAACGTCACCAACTGCTGCGACGGCGTAGACGGTATGTGCGGCACGCTCTCGGGCGTTACGATAACACTTTTCATACTGCATGGTCTGCCCGCAAGTATGAAGATCAGCTCATACGTTATGCTGATGGTGCTGGCGGCGTACCTTTGGTTCAACTGCTCGCCGAGCAAGATACTGATGGGCGACGCAGGTTCGCGCAGTATAGGCGTATTCCTAGCGGTTATCTCGCTGAAAAGCGCCGACCCTCTGCTTTTCATCTTCTTCGCTTCGGTGATAATAGTTGACGGCGGACTTGGTCTGCTGAAACTTTCCTGCCGCAGATTTTTAGGCATGAAAAACTTCATGGAGAAAGTCAGAACGCCGATACACGACCACTGGCGCAAGAACCTCGGCGTAGGCGACACGCAGGTAGTGGTGCGTTTTGCACTGATACAGCTTGTGATAGGACTTATCGCGCTCAGAATAGTATAAAAATTACAAGGACAACAAACGGTAAAAATAAGGAGAAAAAGAAATGATAGGATTTTACAATGCCTCGGTAATACTTACATATATCGGGCTGGCATCATCGGTATTCGGCATAACGCGCGTTTTCGAGGGGCAGTATGCGGCGGCGTATCTCTGCCTGCTTATCTCGGGCGTGTGCGATATGTTTGACGGCAAGATCGCGAGGGCTATGAAGAACCGCACGGCGGAGGAGAAAGTTTTCGGTATACAGATAGATTCGCTTTGTGATCTGGTGTGCTTCGGCGTGTTCCCTGCGGTGCTGGGGTACAGCTATGGTTTCAATCATGGGCTGGGCGTCATCTCGGCGTACATGATAGTTCAGGCGGCGGTTATCAGGCTGGGATATTTCAACGTTACTGAGGAAGAGCGGCAGAGGATATGCAGCGAGCCGAGGAAGAAGTATCAGGGGCTGCCTGTAACTACGGTAGCGATGATATTCCCGCTTTTGTTTGTCGGCGGGCATAATATACCGAAGAATATATATCCGTATGTTTTCCAGATATTCATGATCGTGATAGCGATACTTTTCATACTGAATATAAATGTGAAGAAGTTTTCGATAAAAGGAATAGTGCTGATCTTCACGATGGCGGCGCTGATAGTTCTGGGGTATGTGAAGTATAGACATTAAAAAGTCAAACAAAATCCCGCACAAAGAAAAAGCCGCGGAAGCAACGCCTAGCGCACGCTTATAAACGGCGTGGAGATAAGAAAAGCGCGTGCTCAAGCGGTGCGTGGAAAGTCGGCTTCGCCGATTTCCGAGAAGTTGTCTTCGACAACTTCCCACTTTGTTTCCCTTACCAAACGAAAGAGAGTCGCCTATCCAAAAATGCGGTTGCAAGGCGCGCGAGCTTTGCCGAGGGGGTCGAGGGGGGCGAGAAGCCCCAATTGTCGCCGCCCGCAGGCGGCGAAATTCCCCATCCGTAGGGCGCTCCGCATAGGGTGAATTGAAAATCAGTCCGGTGGACTGATTTTCAAGAGGGGCATGCCCTGCAAGGGAGGGCTGCCCCTAGTGTGTCGCCCGCACATAGCCCCCTTCAAGGGCGCACGCCCTTGAACGAACACATGAAAAGCGCAAAACCAACAAGCAACCGTACAAAGCTTGTATACCATATTATAATACACACTGCCTGCGGGGGCAAGGGCTGTCGCCCTTGTTGGGTTTAATTGCGGTTCGCCGCAAAATCGCTTCGCTCTTTGCGGGTTTTACTGACATTAAGAAGACATGCTATTGGAAATGCGGGGCTGTTTGGGTCTGCGCATTTGATCAGGATCATGGCTTTGGAGCGTTCGCCGTTTTTTTGGCAGCCCCGCATTTTGGGGTGTTGAGTTTGTTTGGGGCTAGGTTGTGGACTGGCTGGGTTTGCTTTGTGACCTCTACACTTTCCAAAGGGCTTCGCCCTCTGGACTCCCACAATGGGGCTCCTCGCCCCCTTGACCCCTCGGCAAAGCTCGCGCGCCTTGCAACCGCATCTATTGACACGCGCTTCTCATTTGTTTGGGAACGAAACAAACAGGGAAGTTGTCGAAGACAACTTCTCGGAAATTCGGCGAAGCCGACTTTCCACGCGTCGCTGCACCCCGCGCTTTTTAATTCCGTCCCGCTTTGTTATCTTTTTTACTTTGCACCCGCGAATATATTTTGAAAGGACGTCTACTATGAAAATTTGTGACCGCAATGGCAATGTTTTTACCTCAGAGGATTCCACCGAATCTCTCCTCATTAGTATCTACAACTCCACCATCGCCCGCGCTTGCATAAATATCCTCTCTGCGCCCTTCATCAGCAAGGCGGGCGGGATTATTCTCAATTCCAAATTCACCGCCGCCGCAGTCCCCTTCTACGCCGAAAAAAAAGGCATTGATATGTTCGACTACGAAGACCGCGAATACACTTCGTTCAACGATTTCTTTACACGCAAAATAAAGCCCGGCCGCCGTATTACCGACCACGGCGCAGACGTCCTCGTTTGCCCCTCTGACGGTAAGGTCAGCGCTTACACCATCGCGGAGGGCGATATGTTTGTTATTAAAAACAGCGTTTACACCGTCTACTCCCTCCTCCGCGACCGCAAACTCGCTCGCCGATTCTCGGGCGGCACGGCGCTCATTATCCGCCTTACCCCCGATGATTACCACCACTACATCTACCCCGCCTCCGGCGTGAAAAGCCACGACCGCCGCATAAAAGGTCGGCTGAACACCGTGCGCCCCGTGGTGAATAAATTCCTGCCCGTGCTAAAGGAAAACACCCGCGAATACTGCCTGATGCGCACCCCGCAGTTCGGCGATATAGTGCAGATGGAGGTCGGCGCGATGATGGTCGGCAAGATAACCAACCGCTCGCCCGAAGCGGCTAAGGTCGTGCGCGGCGAGGAAAAGGGCTACTTCGAGTTCGGCGGGTCTACCATCGTGCTGCTGCTCGAAAAGGGCAAGGCGCAGGCCTGCTCCGACCTGCTCGAAAACACCCGCCGCGGCTGGGAAACTAAGCTGAAAATGGGCGATGTTATCGCCCGCGCGATAACGCACGAATAAATTTTACAGTAAACTGCTTCAAAGGATGATTGACTGAAAATGATAAATATGCTTAAAAATTACGTTACCGACCGCGATTACGCAAAGTTCGACAGAGAAAACGCCTACTCGGGCGAAGATCTCGGCGTTGTGTATGAGGACGGAATTACCAGATTTAAGGTCTGGGCGCCCCACTGCACCGCCGCGTATCTGAACCTTTACACCTCTGGCGAGGGCGACAACAAGGTCGAAACTCTCTGCATGAGGAAGACAGAGCGCGGCGTATGGTATGTAGAGCTTATGCACGACGCTTTCGGGCTTTACTACACATATACGTTTGAATTTGAGCATAATATCAGGGTGGAAACTATCGACGTTTACGCAAAGGCGTGCGGCGTGAACGGCGACCGTGGCTACATCGCGGATTTTGAAGCGCTGAACCCCGAGGGCTGGGAGGATACCCGCCGCCCTGTCTGTCAAAACCCCGTGGATGCCGTTATCTACGAGTGCAACGTGCGCGATTTTTCGATAGACGGCAGCAGCGGTCTGCAATGGTACAACTGCGGCAGATTCATGGGCTTTACCGAAGAGGGCGGCCGCTGCGGCAGCGTTACCACCTGCCTTGACCATCTGAAAGAACTGGGTGTTACCCACGTTCAGCTCATGCCCGTTGCGGATTACGCTACCGTAAACGAAAAAAAGCCCTACGCGGGGCAGTATAACTGGGGTTACGACCCTAAAAACTATATGTGCCTGGAGGGCTACTACACCTCCGACCCCGAGGACGGCGGCGTGCGCATAAAAGAATTCAAGCAGCTCGTTATGGCTCTGCACAAGGCGGGCATAGGCGTTATCCTCGACGTAGTTTTCAACCACACCTACTACACTCAGCAGTCGGCTTTCCACAAGACCGTGCCCTATTATTACCACCGCTTGGACAAAGCGGGCAATTTCTCCAACGGCTCGGGCTGCGGCAACGAAACTGCTTCCGAGCACGCTATGATGCGCAAATTCATGCGCGACGCCATGAAATTCTGGGTGGAGGAGTACAAGGTAGACGGCTTCCGCTTCGACCTGATGGGTCTGCACGACATTGAAACTATGAATATGCTGCGCGACGAGATGGATAAGCTCGACCCGCAGATACTTATGTACGGCGAGGGCTGGACGGGCGGAGAAACGCCCTACCCGACCGACAAACTTTCCTATAAATGGAACAGCTACAGCTTCGGCAGGATAGGTCTTTTTAACGACAACATCCGCGACGGCATAAAGGGCGGCACATTCAACCTGCACGAAACGGGCTTCGTAAACGGCAATCACCACACTTTTAATACGATAAAGCGCGGTATCACGGCAAATTCGCGTTACAGGGCTTTGCAGGGCACGGCGGACGACCTTTGTTGGGCTTTCAGCCCCGCGCAGGCGATAAATTACTGCGAGGCGCACGACAACCACACGCTTTGGGACAAATTGGCTATTTCGGCAAGTTCTTACTCCGCAGACGAGCGCAGGAGAATGGATAAGCTGGCGGCGGCGATAGTTCTGCTTTCGCAGGGCGTGCCGTTTATACAGCTCGGTCAAGATTTTCTGCGCAGCAAGCCGAAGATCTTCCGCGATGGTGAACAGCGCAGCGATACCAACATCTACGACGGCAACAGCTACAACGCCCCCGACGAAACGAACAAGATACGCTGGACGGAAAAGGAGAAAAACGCCGACGTTTTTCGCTACTACAAGGCGCTCATCGCCCTCCGCCGCTCATCGCCGCTTTTCCGTATGCGCACCTGCGAGGAGATGGACGAGAAGCTGTTTTTCCACAACTGCGGCGGCGTTATCGCGTGGGAGCTGCGCGGCGCTGACGAGCGGTACTTCATCGTGCTCAATCCCCACCGCGACACCCAGCGCGTGCGCCTGCCCGAGGGCGCGTTTTACCGCCGTCTGAACGAGGAGGGCAAGCCCGTATACTCCAAGATCTGTGGCGAGCAGGAAGTACCCGCGATAAGCTGCGCGGTGTTCAAGGAGCTATGATAGAAAATGGATATTCAGCCGATTTTTGAGATACACGAACCTGCCGAGGGCGAAGTTCAGCTGCCCGAGGGCGCGAAGATGACCGTTGCCGACCTGCGCACGCTGCGGGTGACATACCTCGATCTCAGCGGCGAAATGCGGCACGGGCTGCTTGTTTGCAACAAAAAAATAGCCGCCGAGCTGCTGGAGATATTCCGCGAGCTGTTTGAGGCGGGGTACAGGCTGGACAAAATTCGCTTAGCGGGGGAGTACGGCGGCGACGACGACCTTATGATGGCGGACGACAACACTAGCTGCTTCAACTACCGCTGCGTGGCAAATACGGATATGCTTTCCATGCACGCGCGCGGTCTGGCGGTGGATATTAACCCGTTTTACAATCCGTACATTCAAAACGGCGTGGTGATGCCGCCGCAGGCTGCCGCTTACGCCGACCGCGAAGCCGATTTTGAGCACAAGATCACGCACGAGGACACCTGCTATAATATTTTCGCGCGGCACGGCTGGAAATGGGGCGGCGACTGGCAGACCTCGAAAGATTACCAGCATTTCTACAAGCCCGAAAGCTTTAAAGTGCGCGTAAAACGCAGGATAAGCCGACTTTTCGCGGGCAAGTGAACGAGTCGGGCAAATTACAATTATAGAAAAATATGTATCGGACGTCAACTGTACGCAGTCGGCGTCCGATTTTTATTTACAGAATATGGGCTGTATCTGCCGCCCCATGAGCGCCGACCTGACCGCCGCGGGCACTTGCGAAAAGTCTGCCGTCAGCGAACGCGGCTTTGCCGAGCAGTCGTCCTGAAACATCGGCACGAAGTAGTAATGGCTGAGGTTCATCAGCCGCCCGATGTTCGCGGCGCTCGCCGAAAGTGCATCGTTGGTAGAGGGCGCTAGCAGCACGGGGCGCTCGGCGCGCAGGTGGGATTTCGCCGCGAGGGCTACGGGCGTGTCGTAAATGCCGTTCGCCAGCTTTGCCATAGTCGTCGCCGTGCAGGGGCAGATCAGCAGCAGGTCAAACATCTTTTTCGGGCCTATCGGCTCGGCGGCGGGCAGCGTGCAGATGGCGGGCGCGCCGCAGATCCGCTCTATCTCCGCCACATTTCCCGCCGCACTGCCGAAGCGCGTGTCGAGCCCCGCCGCGTTGAAAGACATAACGGGCGTAAGCCGCGCACCCAGCTCGGTCAGCCGCCGCGCCTGCTCAAAAGCTTTGCCGAATGTGCAGAATGAGCCGCTCATGCAAAAGCCTATTCTAATTCCATCAAGTGACATTTCTGCCGCTCCTTTCATTGTAAATGTTCAGTGCCGCCTCGGCGATTATCCCGCCTGCCGTAACGGGCGCGCATTTGCCCGGCAGCGAAAGGGCGTGCACCGCGCGGCGCGAAAGCTCGGCGGCGGCGGCAAAATCAGTACCGCCCGGCTGCGAAGCGAGGTCGATCACCAAACAGCCGCGGCGCGTTTCTTCAATGATCTCCCGCGTGAGCACCGGCGCGGGCACGGTATTGATGATGAGCGGAAAGCCCCCCGCGCGCGCGAAAAGCTGCTCCAGCTCAAAAGCCTCAAAGCCGCAGCTCTCCGCCTCGGCAAGCTGCCCCAAGTTCCTCGCCGTAACGCACACTCGCGCGCCCGCAGCGCCGAAAAGCCGCGCGCAAGCCTTCGCGACCCTGCCCCAGCCGATTATGAGCGCCCGCGTTCCGCTGATCGTGACGTCCATTTCGCGCATCGCCAACGCCAGCGCGCCCTCCGCCGTCGGCACGCAGTTTTTCACCGCCAGTTCCTCGCGCCGCAAGTAGTCTGCCGTGGTGAAGCCGAGCGAATTGAAGTATTCGATCATCGCCGTCGGCATTTTTCCGCCTGCGACCACCGCGTTTTTCGCGAGGTACGGGGTAAGCTCGGCGCAGGTCAGCCGCCCGCAGGCAGGTATTTCCAAGCCGCCGCCCGCCGAGCATGGCATGGGCAGCAGCAGCATATCCGCACGCCGAGGCAGCTCGCCGAGCGTCTTTATCACCCGCGCGCCCTTCGGTTCGCCGTCGGTGAGGTAGGCGCAGACCTCTGTATTATCCAGACTTGCCAACTTTTCGGCGGCGTACACCTGCCTGCGGTCAGAGCCCGTAACGAGAATAAGCGGTGTGTGTTTTCTGTCAGCCATTTCGCTGCCCCCTTGCCCATGAATTTACTGCGTAATACATTATATGCGCCGCCCAAATTTGTGTTAAACAAAAAATTCCCCCGCCCGCAAACGCGAACAGGGGAGTGCTATCACTATAATTTGCATTTTTTACCGCTCAATGGAACGTATGTAGTGGAATAAATACTGCTGCGCCGCGCCCTCAGCGCCCTTTATGCACTCGGGCAGACCGTTCGGGTACCACTCGGCCATCACGCGCTTCACCCACACATCTTTTGGAAAAGCCTCCAGTTTGTACATTCCAAAGAGCATGGTGCAGTCAGCGACTTTTGGGCCAACGCCCTTAATCTTCATAAGCTCGGCGCGCGCTGAGTCGGCGTCCATTTTTGCGACCTGCGCCAGGTCAACTTCGCCGCCCGCGACCTTTTGCGCCGCGTCTGCCAGATATTTCGCGCGAAAGCCTGCACGCAGCCCCGCCAGCGATTCGCAGCCCTCCGCGGTCGCCGCCGCCATCTCCTCAGCCGAGGGGTAGCCGCCGAACTGCTCGCAAAGCCGCCCGATTATGCCCTTTATGCGCGGGATATTGTTGTTCTGCGAGATGATGAACGAGCTGAGCGCCTCCCAGCTATCCTGCCGCAAAATGCGTATGCCGCCCGCGAATTTGCAGGCTTTCGCGAGCGTTTCGTCCTCGGAAAAACGCCGTTTCAGCTCGCCGTAGTCGGTTGCGAAGTCGAAATAGCTCTGCCATACCTCCAGCAGTTCGCTTTCGCTAACGCCGCAAAATCTAAACACGCCGTCGGCGGGGTCTTCGTCCAATATCGTCAGCGGGCGGTTGAGAAAATGCCCCGTGTAGCCGCCCTCGACCTTAGTCCAGCGAAATGCCTGACCGCAGTCGAGCGTTTCGTCAAGCGAAAGATCCGCTTGTTTTACCAAAATATCCTTACCTTTAACTGTATAATCCATAGATAAACCTCAAATTTAACCGGTGGGACGTAAGCGCGGGCTGTCCGCGTAGCGCTCCTGCACCGCCTTTATCTCGTCGAAATGCTCGACAAAAACGTCCACCACGCGGGGGTCGAAGTGCTCGCCGCGCTCGTTGACTATCATTTCGTAAGCCTGCTCGCTGTACCACGCTTTTTTGTACGAGCGGTTGCTGGTCAGCGCGTCGTAAACGTCCGCCACCGCAGTTATGCGCGCCTCTATCGCTATCTCCTCGCCCTTCATGCCGAGGTAGCCGCCGCCGTTGTATTTTTCATGATGCTGCTGGGCGATGACGCGCGCTACGCTCATTATCTCGCCGGGGGCGTTGTGCAGCAGATTTTCGCCGATGACAACGTGATTTTTCATCACCTTGTACTCCTCATCGGTCAGCCTGCCTTTCTTTTCCAGTATCTCGGGCGGTATCAGCAGTTTGCCGACGTCGTGCATCATCGAGGCTATGCGGATATTTTCTACGGTGTTGTGGTCGTAGCCCATGCCCTCAGCCAGTATACGCGCGTATTCCGAAACGCGCTTGATGTGCTGTCCGGTCTGCCCCGATTTTGCCTCGGTTATTTCTGCGAAAGCCAGCGTTACCTGTTCCTGCGCGGCGAGCGATTCTTTTGAAAGCGAAACTATCTCGTTGCTTTCCTCTATATGGCGGAAAAGTATGTTGTAGGAAAGCTGCGCCGATATGTAAAGTATCACGGTGAATATCAGTATCACTATGTAGTACGCCGTGTCCATATTGCCATTAGCTTCCATCATTATCTCCATCCCAAGCAGTATCGTCAGCAGTGCGAAGTTGATGGTAGGCAGGGTGTTTATTTGCCGCAGCGCTTTCGAGTCGGGCTGGCGGCGCATGAACTCTATCTTCTCAGCCGCCGACTGATAGAATATCAGCAGCATCGTGATAAAGCTGACGGTAGAGATCAGCCCCGAGATGGTCGCGTTTATCTCAGTAATTGGCAGTGTTACCAGTGTGCCGGTGACGTACATATAAAGCACCGCCATGTACACGAATACGCCCAGTCCGTGCGAACAGCCGATTATCCTGCAATAGCTGCGGATAACGGCGACGAGTATCGGCACGGCGGTCACTGCGGCGAGCGCCAGAGTAAAAAGCAGCCCGTCGTTTGTCGCGGCGGCTACGCCTGTCTTGATAAAAAAGCCGCGCTGCGCGGAAAGCGAGGGCATAAGCGCCACATCACTGGAAAATTCTACCACTCCGAGTGCCAGCAGAAATGCGTTTACTATCATCTCAAGCGCTATGAATGCGAAAATGAAAAGCAAAAAGAAGCCGATTGGCGAAACGAATATCAGCTTTATCAGCTTTTTGCGGTGCTTTCTGCGCATAGCGGGGTCAGCGTCGCGCTCGGCTTTGGGCAGGTCTTTTGAGAGAAAAAGTATATCGTTCAAAAATATGAATATCAAGGCGGGTATAGCCATATTTACCAGATTGCTGAATATCCCGATAGCGTTCTCCATTTCAAGCTTCCCCCTTTCGCTTCGGACATTAGTATATAGTACATTAGTACTAAAGTATATTTTAACATATTTTTGCCGAATTGTCCAGCCTTTTTTGACGAATTTTCTAAAACAAAAACGGCGCATTTTTCAGCGCCGTCCCTATTCGACATATATCAATCTTCTGCATTATCCGCAGGTTCGGGGGTATCGGGCGTATCAGCCGTATCATCGACCGCCGCCTGCTCAGCCGCTCGGCGCTTTTTCTCAGCCCGCCGCTCGTTGCATATCTTTACCGCGTCGCCAAGCAGGCAGTAGAGCACCGAGCATATAGGCACGGCAACGAACATACCGAATATCCCGCCGACGTTGCCGCCGATGGTGATGGCGAAAAGCACCCACATACTCGGCAGACCCACTGATTTTCCCACAACTTTCGGGTAGATGAGGTTGCCCTCTATCTGCTGAAGGATTATCATGAATATCACGAAGAATATCGCCTGCTTGAACGAGGTTATCAGTATCAGCAGCGCGCCGATGCCCGTACCGAGAAACGCGCCGACTATGGGGATAAATGCCGTCACCGCTACCAGTACGCCGATGGTCGCCGCGTAGGGAAAGCCGAGTATCTTCATGCCCAGCGCGCAGAGCGAGCCGAGTATGCAGGCTTCCAAGCTCTGACCCGAGAGGAAGTTTGAGAAGGTGGCTTTTGAAAGATTGCCGACGTGCGCCAGCCGCCTTACCGTCTTTTCGGGCAGGAAAGCCGTGCAGGTGCGGTAAAGCTGGCTTTTCAGCTTCTCTTTCCGCGCCAGCATATATACTGAAAATACCAGCCCGATGAAGAAATTCACCATGCCGCTCACCATATCCGTCGCGAAATTTATCGTGCCCGTGAGCGCGTCGGAGATTATCGTGCTGTTGTGCAGTTTGTCGGTGAGGGTGGCTATAACTTTGTCGGCGGAAAGCCCCGCTTTGTTTATCCAGTTGTTGAGCGCGGCGTTGTTCGAGGCTTTATTGAAAACGCGCACTACGAAGTCCGGCACCTGCTCGCTTAGCTGCACCACCGTTTCTTTCACCGATGGCACTATAAGCGCCATCACCAGTACTATCACACCCGCGCAGATAACGTAGGTCAGCGCGAGGGATACGGGGCGGGCTATTTTCGCCGACAGTTTTCCGCGGCTGCCGTCCTTTTTCGGGCGAAAGAGATTGCGCTCGATGAAGCTCATCGGCACGTTCAGCATAAGCGCCAGCACAAAGCCTATTATGAATGGCGAAAGCACGCCGAAAAGCAGAGCCAGCCAGTGCTCCACCACCTTGTAATTTGCCAGTCCCCAGTACAGCACCACGCCGACCACCACTATCGCCAGCGTTTGCAAAAAATGTTTTAGTTCGCGTTTGTTTTTCATATGCCGCTCCTGTTTTTCCGTCCGTTGCCTGTTTTCCTATTATGATCGTCCGTTGCCTGTTTTCCTATTATGATTATGTGGTGAAAAAGCGGCGCATATTCAACGCCGCCGTTTTTCAGTTATCAATATGTATTTCTGTCTGTCAGACTTTTAGTCCAGCGAGATCTCCATTATCGGGTCGAGAACATCTCCGCCGGGGGCTACCATAGGCAGTACGTTCACGTCCTTGTCGATAACACATTCTACCAGGCAGGGTCTGCCGCAGTCGAGAGCTTTTTTCAAGCCCGCCTCTATCTCGTCCTTCTTGGTTATGCGAACGCCCTCTATGCCGAAAGCCTCCGCCAGCTTCATCATGTCGGTTCCGCGGTCGATGTCGGTCTGCGAGAAGCGCTTGCCGTAGAATATCCTCTGCCACTGGCGCACCATTCCGAGTACGTTGTTTGTGAAAACAAGCTCGATAACGGGTATGCCGTGCTTTGCCAGAGTAGAAAGCTCGTTGCAGTTCATGAAAAAGCTGCCGTCGCCCGCTATGTTTATAACATACTTATCGGGGTTGCCGACCTTAGCGCCTATCGCCGCGCCTAGGCCGTAGCCCATAGTGCCGAGTCCGCCGCTGGAAGCAAAGCTGCGCGGCTGAGTGAAATCGTAAAACTGCGCCGTCCACATCTGGTGCTGACCTACTTCGGTAGTGATGATGGCGTTGTTCCCCGCAAGCGCGTTCAGCGTGCGGATAACGTCGCAGGGCAGTACCTCGTCCGCTTCGTGTATAGGCTTCATGTTCAGCGCGTAGGTCTTTTTCCATTCTTCCACCTGCGCCATCCACTCGGGGCGGCTCTCCTGCGCAAGCGCCTTGTTCAGCTCGGCGAGAACGTATTTCAGGTCGCCGTTTACATAGCAGTCGGGCGCTACGTTTTTGCCTATCTCGGCGGGGTCTATCTCAACGTGCAGTACTTTCGTGTGCTTTGCAAATGTCTTTGTGTTCAGCGCCACGCGGTCGGAAAAGCGCGAGCCGAGAACTATCATAAGGTCGCACTCTTTCAGCGAGAGCGCCGCGGTCTTTGTGCCGTGCATACCTAACATTCCTACGAAATGCGGGTCTTTGTTGTTAAAAGCAGCCTGTCCCATCAGCGAGAGCGAAATGGGGGCGTCGAGCTTTTTTACAAACTCTGTCAGCTCCGCCTCGGCGCTGCATGATACCACGCCGCCGCCCGCGTAGATAAAGGGGCGTTCGCTCGACTTTATCAGCTCCGCCGCCTGCGCTATGCGCTCGCCTATGTCTTCGGGATTGTGGTTGACGGGCTTCTGCGGCTGTTTCGGGGTGAATTCGCACTTGGCCGCCGTGATGTCTTTGGGTATGTCGATGAGCACGGGGCCTTTTCTGCCCTCGTTGGCTATGTAGAAAGCCTTGCGCACCGTATCGGCAAGGTCGTGAACGTCTTTAACTATAAAATTGTGCTTGGTAACAGGCATAGTGATGCCGCAAATGTCTACCTCCTGAAAAGAGTCAAGACCCAGCGCGCTCGTGCCGACGTTTCCAGTAATGGCAACTAGGGGGATAGAGTCCATATTCGCGGTGGCGATACCGGTAACGAGGTTGGTAGCGCCCGGGCCGGAGGTAGCTATAACTACGCCGGTCTTGCCGGTAGTGCGCGCAAAGCCGTCCGCCGCGTGGCAGGCAGCCTGCTCGTGCGCGGTGATAACGTGATGTATCTTATCTGAATACATATAAAGTGCGTCGTAGATATTGAGAACAGCGCCGCCGGGATAACCGAAAACGGTATCAGCGCCCTGCTCGAGCAAACATTCAAGCAGTATTTCAGAGCCGTTAAGTAACATTTAGAGATTCCTCCATCTTAAACATAGGATAATTTGAATATACCCTTTTATTATACACCACTTGTCGCATTTTGTCAACACTTGTGCGCGCCTTTACAGCCCATTATAGCAGCAGATACCCCAGCCCCAGCAGCAGCTTCATATCCGCCTTGTTTTTATATAGTATGTATATCAGCAGGGCTATCATCGCTTTTTCCTCGTCTATCTGTATTCCCGCGAGGTTAAAGAGCGCGCCTTTTTTTTCGGCGTGCCCGCCATTTTGCCCGCCGCCCGAATTATCTGCAACGCTTTGGGTATTCAGCCCGTTCAGCCCGACCGCGCCCGCCGTATTTGCCGTTTCGGACGAATTGCTTATGCCGCTCATGCCGCCCTCCTGCGTGTAACTCCGCGAACGCCGCTGCATTTCCATGACGCGCTTTACCGCTTCCTCCTGCATACTGCGAAAATCGCTCTCAGCCAAAAAGATCGCCCCCCAGCAGACCGCTCTCTTTTATGAGCGGGTAGGCAGCCATCAGGCGGAATATTTTTACCAGCCTGTCTACCTTTTTCTGATTTTCCTCTTTCAGCAGCGGCTTGAGCGCATAAAGCAGAGCGATGTTTTTGTCGTTCGCCCCGCTTGAGGATATAACGCTGCCTATCTGCATTATCCGAGCTAGGTCGGGCATATCCCCCGCGGGCGGGGCGGGCGGCGAGGGCTGCGCTGCCGCGTTTGTCTGACTTGACTGAACTGTCTGACTCTGCTGACTCTGCTGACTCTGCTGACTCTGCTGAACCGACTGACCGCCCATTCCCGCCATCAGCGAACTCAGCATAGATGAAAGGTCGCCCATTCCGCCCGAATTGTCTGTATTCGTATTGCCCGAGCCGTTAATATTGCCTGCATTGCCCACGCCGCTGCCGCTGTCCGAAGAATTATCCGCCCCCGCGCCGAACATCGAGGCGAGCTGCGAGATCTGCTGCATACTCTGCGGGTCGTTCAGAACATCTGAAAGCTTGCTCATCAGATCGTCCACACCGCCCACGCTCCTTTCCTTATAATATCAGCTGCCGAGCAGCCGTTATCTGCCCCTGCCTAAGCCGCCCTTGCTTATGTTTTTCAGCATTTGCGCGGCAGAGGGGTCTTTCGCCAGCTTTTCGGCAGCCGCGGGGTCTTTCATAGCGGCGCGCACCGCGTCGAACTTAGGGTCGGGGTTATTCTGCACCGCCTTCACCAACTCGCCGCTCTCGATCTTAGCGCGCAGCATAGCGGGCGGCACGCCGAGCTTTTTGGAAGCCATATTTATAAGCATCTCGAGCGCGCGGGGGTCGGGCTGATTATCGGCTGGCTGATTTAAATTTTTGTTCAAAGTATTTTTCATAAAAATTTCTCCTTTATTAGAATTATTTCATATAAATATATGCTATAATACATTATAAAATACAGGTAAAAGAAAGGAACTTGTGGCACAATGCGCTTAGTGGTATTTTCAGACACTCACGGCAATTTCAGAGCAGCTCGCGAGATCGTCGAGAGAAATGAGAACGTGTATACATTTATCTTTCTGGGCGACGGCGAGCGCGAGATAGACAAGCTGCGCATAGTTTACCCCGAGAAAATGATACTTAACGTAGCGGGCAACTGCGATTACAATTCGTTCACGCCGAACAGCGATCTTTACAACGCGGGCAAAGTGAAAGTGCTTTTTACGCACGGTCACAGGTTCAATGTAAAGTACGGCACCGATATGCTGCTCGCGAAAGCGAAGGAAGTAGGCGCAGAGATAGCGCTTTTCGGCCATACACACGAGCGTTATTACAAGTATGTGGACGGCGTTACCCTGCTGAATCCCGGCAGCGCATCGTGTCCGCGCGATGGAAAGCCGCCCTGCTATGCCTTTATCGACATCACCCCGAACGGCATAATGTGCAACCATGTAGACCTCTGACCCGCCTTAGCAGTATATGCGTCGGCGGAAATATATGTGAAGATCAAAGCCCCCCGGCAAGCGAAAAGCTAAAGCCGAGGGGCTGTTTTGGTTTTTGTTTGACAAATTTCTACAAGTATGCTATAATAGTCATTAAGGCGTACTGCAAAGACGGTAGGCCTGAAGGCAGAACATCGCAAAAATTTCACACGCCTTGCTTGCATATTTTCCGTCATAGCGCCCTAAAACTCCTTGACTAACGCAAGTTAGCCTGCGTCGCTTTAGAACGCTCTGATGAAAAATCTGACTGCGCAATTCGTATAAAATTTCTGCGATATTCTGCCTTCAAATCTTCCTCCAGAGATGGAGGTGAGCAAGTATGAGCGTTTCAGATGTGATCTCGTTATTACTCTTGATAACAAACATAGTCGGATTAGTTTTCAACATTTGCAACAACAAAAAGAAATAACCGCCCCACCTACCAAATAGGGCGATTATTTTAGATAATTCTCAGTTTGGAGGAGAACCGCTTACAGCAGTGCGCCTCTTGTTATCTATATTATACCACGCCGAACGCGGTTTGTCAAGCGGTCAAACAAACATTTGACATTTGCAATAATAAAAAGAAATAACCACCCCGACTCGCCAAAGGGCGTGATGAGCCTGAACAGAAAAGGAAAAATGGTGAGTTAGAATAGCGATACAAATTGGAATTTAAGTTTTTCGTCTGTTCCTTATTGAATAGATAATTGTTATAGTTAATGTACACAAAATTAAGATATGTAAAATGGTATGATATACATCAGGTATGTATTTGCCTTCTACATCAATCCAGTGAATTGTTTCTGAGAAATATTTGATTTTGCCATCTAATGATCCCATAAATCCACTGTTAAAGATAGTATACCACTCGTGACACATAAGTTGTATAACAAGCCACATTGACATCAACCCGATAACAATATATTTTCCAATATTTTCCTTTGCAAGAAACAGTATTATTGTAATCAAATAAATCAAAAAGAATATACCATCTTCTTTATATGACCTTGTAACTAAACATTTGTTTCCAAAATACAAACCTGTCATATCAAGGGAAAACCATAATAACAATGCAATCTGTGCAACAATACAATATCTTTTCTTCATTTACACAACCTCTTCAAATTCCGATTTATCAATCTTTTTGTATCGTAACCACCACTATAATTATACTCTCTCAGAAGATTCTTGTCAATACATCTTACAAAAATGTTGTGTGGCCACAGCACGCCCAAACAAACATTTGACAAAACCCGACAAATATGTTACAATACCAATAAGGCGTACTGCAAAGACGGTAGGCGGTTCAATTCTATCCTCCAGAGATGGAGGTGAGCTTGGTGGACATATTATCAGTTGTAATACAATTACTTCGTTTAATAATGGACATGATCAGACTAACGTTTGATTTTAGCGATAGAAAAAGAAAGTAACCGCCCCACTACCACATAGGACGGTTACATAAACATAACCCAATATGGAGGAGAACCGCTTACAGCAGTGCGCCTCTTATTATCTTAATTATACCACGCCGAACGCGGTTTGTCAAGCGGTTTCCCGCTGATTTTGCGGCGTGGAACGGGTCGCCGACGGCGGCTGAAATTTTTTTCAAAAAAATTGTTTTAATGTGTAATATCCGCACGGTGTTTTACGTCTATATTTATGGAAGGGCAAAAAGGGGTGCTTTTATGGAAGATGCTGCTATAATCGAGCTGTACTTCGCGCGCGATCAGCTCGCTATATCTGAGACCGATACTAAATACGGCACTATGTGCCATACCATCGCTCAGCGCATACTGCACTCTGCGCCCGACGCGGAGGAGTGCGTGAACGACGCTTATCTGCACACCTGGAACGCTATACCGCCAAAGCGGCCTACTTCGCTCGCGGCTTTTGTCGGCTCGCTTACCCGCAACATCTCCATCGACCGCTACCGCCGCTCTAACGCCGCGAAGCGCAATGCCTCTTTCACGCCCCTAGACGAGCTTGCCGAATGTCTGCCCGACCCCGACTCCGCCCCTTCCGACTCCATAGCGGAAAACGAGCTGGCGCAGCTGATAAGCAGCTTTCTCGATACCCTTCCGCAGGCTCAGCGTGTGTATTTCATGCGCCGCTACTGGCTCGGCGAACCCGTAGCCGAGATAGCAAAGCGCTACGGCGTAAGCCCGAACACCCTCGGCGTTACCCTGCACCGCATACGCGCAAAGCTTAAAAAGGCTCTGCAAAATTCAGATCTTTGGCAGGTTTAGGAGGTGCGCTCATGCAGCAGGAATTTGATATAGGAAAAGACAACAAAACGGATATGTTATATAAGGTATACCGCGCGGTGGGCGGCGCGGCGGACAGGCAGGTCGCCGAAATGCTTGACGATGGCTTGGCGGTGCGGCTGAGGCGGCGTGCGCTGGCGAAAAGGTCGGCGGCGGGGCTGGTCTGCACGGCGGCGGCTGTAGCGATCATAATTACGGCGGCGTATAAGCTGCCGCTCGGCTCGGATATAGAAAAGACCGATAAAAGCGTTTACAGCTCGCCGGCGGAGAATGTTAGCAGTGAAGAAGCCGCCGAGCAGGTGAAGTCTGCCGATGAAGCCGAGTTTGGCGATGAAGAAAGAGCCGAACAAAACGCGCAGGAGGACAGCGGAACTTACAGCGATGAGCAGGAGCAGACCGATCAGTCCGCTAAGCCCGATACTAGTACAGAAACAGATACAAAGAAAGACACGGCAGCGGACGATGTTGATCCCGCAGACGAAAGCTCACGCACGAGCAGCGGCAGCGGAAAGCCCACGTCTTCAAAGGGCAGCACCACGGCGGGCAGTGACTCGAATGAACCGACGGGCGGCGGTTGGGTGCCGCTCGGTTGGGACGCCGACCTCTCAGAACTGCCGCACGGCATTATGACTACCGACCAATGGCACAAGATAGTACAAGGTTACGATGCGGTCGAGAAGCGTATAACTTCGGTAGTGCTGAGAATGAAACACTGACCCACTAACGCAGATATTAAGACAACAAAAATACAAAAAGAACAAGAGAAAAGAAAGCGTTTGCCCCCGCTCGGGTGTTGTGTATCCCGACGGGGGCAAGCTGCGTTTATGCGTATTTATTTGTCAGACATCAGTTTTTCTTGACTGCCTGTATGATAGCCTTTGCTATCTGAACCACGCACATCGAGCCGAAGCTGAGGGCGTAGATAATGCCTATCTGCGCGCCGTGAAGAGCGTCGGAAACGCTGAAAAGCTTGTGCAGAGAGGGTATCAGCAGCACGGCGTTTACCAGCAGCATTCCCGCCGCGAAAGCGCCTATGCCGAATTTGTTGTTGAACATACGCTTTGTGAAGATCACCGGCTCGTCAGCCTTTGCGCTGAAGCCGTGGAAAAGGCGGGACATACAGAGCGTTGCGAAAGCCATAGTCATGCCGAGGGGAGAGCCCGCGGTGCGGTAGCCTATGATGTACGCCGCTATGGTAGCCGCCGCGATTATCACGCCGCTGTAACATACGCCGAAAAGGAAAGGCTTTGTCATCAGCGATTCGTTGGCGGGGCGGGGCTTGCGCTTCATAACGCTGTCGGTATGCGGCTCTAAGCCTAGCGCGATGGCGGGCAGCGAGTCGGTAAGCAGGTTGATGAAAAGCAGGTGTATAGGCGCGAAAGGCGCGGGCAGACCTGCGATAGAGTTGAAGAGCACCGCGATTATTCCCGCTAGGTTGCCCGAAAGCAGGAAGAGTATAGATTTCTTGATATTGTCGTAAATATTTCTGCCGTTTTTGACAGCCTTTACTATGGTGGCGAAGTTATCGTCCGCGAGAACCATAGCCGCCGCGTCTTTGGAAACTTCCGTGCCGGTGATGCCCATGGCCACGCCTACGTCGGCCTGCTTTAGCGCGGGTGCGTCGTTTACGCCGTCGCCCGTCATGGCTACAATATTGTTGCGCGCCTGCCAAGCTTTTACTATGCGTATTTTATGCTCGGGGGTAACGCGCGCGTATACTGATTTGTCCTTTACGAAATCTACCAGCTGTTCGTCGGTGTAGTCGTCGAGAGCCTTGCCCTCTACCGCTTCGTCGAAGCTTTCGAGTATGCCTATCTCTTTCGCGATGGCGGAGGCGGTGACGATGTGGTCGCCGGTTATCATTACGGGTTTGATTCCCGCGCTCTTACATTCGGCAACTGCCTGCGCCGACTCTTCGCGCGGCGGATCCATCATGGCGATAAGTCCCATGTACTCCAGACCGTTCTCGTCGTCTATTGTAATTTCGTCGCCCTCAAATTCCTTGCAGGCGAAGCAGAGTATGCGCAGACCCTGTTTCGAGAGCTGCTCTACCTGCTCGCGTATCTGATTTTTCACCGTTTCGGTGATGTTCATGCGCTCGGTAAGCACGTCCGCCGCGCCCTTGGTGTACATGACCTTGCTGCCGTTCACGATATTGAGGGTAGACATCAGCTTGCGGTCTGAGTCGAAAGGTATCTCGCTTATGCGCTTGTAATTCTCGCGGATCTCGGTATCGGAAAGCCCCGCCTTGTGCGCGAAGTGTATCAGCGCAGTTTCGGTCGGGTCGCCAATATCCACACCGTCGCGGCAGCTGGAATCGTTGCAGAGCACCGAAGCTATAACGAGCTGCTTTTCGCCGACGTTTTCCATGTTGGCGTCGTCCGCGGTGATGATATGGCCGTCGCAGACCACGCGGCGTACCGTCATTTTGTTCTGTGTGAGCGTGCCCGTTTTGTCAGAGCAGATGACGGATACCGAGCCTAAGCCCTCTACCGCCTGCAATTTGCGCATTATGGCGTTTTCGCGCGACATCTTCTGCGTGCCGAATGAGAGCACTATCGTAACTATAGAGCTGAGCGCTTCGGGGATAGCGGCTACGGCGAGGGCGATGGCGAACATCAGCGAATCCATTACCGAGTCGAAGTTGATAACGTCGGCGCGCCACATCGAAAGCCCGAATACCAATGCGCATATTATCAGTATGCCTATAGAGAGCTTTTTGCCGAAGTTATCCAGCGTGATCTGCAGGGGAGTTTTGCGCTCGCCCGCGTTCTGTATCAGCGAAGCTATCTTGCCGACCTCGGTATCCATGCCGACGGCGGTAACTATGAAAGAACCTCTGCCGTAGGTGACGAAGCTGCCGGAGTAGACCATGTTTTTGCGGTCGGCGAGCTGGAGGTCGTCTGTAAGGACATCGGCGGTCTTATCAACATTGAGCGATTCGCCCGTAAGCGCCGACTCGTTGGTTTGAACAGATGCGCACTCGATAAGTCTGCCGTCTGCGGGAACGCAATCGCCCGCCTCGATAAGCACAATATCGCCGACGGCTACTTCCTCAGAGGAAACTATCATTTTCTCGCCGCCGCGCAGCACCTTAGCGCTGGGGGAGTTGAGCTTTTTGAGGTTATCGAGGCTTTTTTCCGCCTTTAGGGTCTGCACCGTGCCGAGGATAGCGTTCATGGTGATAACGGCGATGATAACGAAGAAGCTCTCCATATCGCCCGTTATCGCGGAGATGAGGGCGGCGATGATCAGAATGATAACGAGGAAATCGGCGAACTGCGAGAGGAATATCTGCACAGCCGATTTTTTCTTGCCCTGAGCTATCACGTTCCTGCCGTATTTTTCAATGTTTTCGTTCACCTGCGCGGAGGTGAGGCCCGTAGCCGAGGAAGAAAACTCGTAGTAAAGCTCCTCGGGGGATTGCTTGTAGCGGTCTGCCATTAAACATCTTTCCTTTCTAGATAAATCTGTTGCGGTGCGGGCAGGCAAACATCGCGGCATAAAAAAAGCGGGACGTTTACTAAAGCCATGACCGAATGGGCGCGCGACAAAAAGCGGGCATAGGGAAATATACCGCCTAAAAAGCCGTGCCTACCGCACCATATGATAATAACTTTAGTAAAAGTCTCGCTGTTTATGTATGCAACGGAAGGAAGCCCGACCACAGCCGAAGCCCGCATCGTGTATTGACGACTGCATATACGGCTAAGCGCCGTCAGCTACTCTCTTTTACAATGATATAATTATAACTCAAACTAACATTTTTGTCAAGGGGGTAATTAGAAAAAATTTTAATTTTTTTGCAAGAAAAGGGGAAAGGAGAGGTGGGGCAGATTGACAACACCCCATCATCGTGATATAATAAAATCAGACTAAAAAGCTCTGTTTGAGGGCATGATAGAATAAGACTATTAAAAAGCCGCGAAAGCAACGCCTGGCGCACGCCCTTGAACGAACGACCCAAAAGCTCCAAAAAGCAGTTTTTCCCCCACGCACAAAAATTCAGTAAATAAACAATAAACTATACTATTATAAAAGGAGTGCTTTTCATGACCGAAGAAAGAATACCTAAACGCGAAGAACTCGACCCGAAATATACTTGGGACCTTAGCGATATTTACCCCACCGATGAGGATTGGGAACGCGACTTCGCTAAATTTTCTAAACTGCCCGAGACCATCGCGGGCTATAAGGGCAGACTGGCTGAGTCCGCCGATACGCTGCTCGAATTTCTGCGGCTCTCGGACGAGATAGCCGTGCTCTGCGACTCGCTCGGCAATTACGCTCAGAGAAAAAGCGATGAAAATACCGCGAACGCTAAGTATCAGGCTATGGTCTCCCGCCTGATGAACGGATATGTAGCTATAAACTCCGCGGGCAGCTTTGAAACGCCCGAACTTATCGCTATCCCCGACGACCTGCTCGAAAACTTCTATAAGGATAAGCCCGAACTTGAACTTTACCGCCGCGCGCTCGATACCGTTCGCCGCCGCAAGGCTCATGTGCTCTCCGAAGCTGAGGAAAAACTGCTCGCCCTCGCGGGAGATATGGGTATGTCGCCCGAGAATATCTTCTCAATGTTCTCTGACGCCGACCTTAAATTCCCCGACGCCGCCGATAAGGACGGCAACCCCCACCAGCTTACCCACGGCAGCTATATCCCCATGATGCAGAGCGCTGACCGTACCCTGCGCAAAAACGCTTTCGAGAACCTTTATCATACCTATGATGGCTTTAAAAATACTTGCGCGGCTACCCTCGCGGCTCAGGTAAAGACCCTCGCCTTTTACTCGCAGGCGAGAAAATACGGCTCGGCGCTGGAATCCGCACTCGACGGCAACGAGATACCTACCGATGTTTACACTAATCTGATAGCCGCCGTGCACGATAATATGCACTATATGTACGATTACGCCGCCCTGCGCAAAGAGCTTATGGGGCTCGACGAACTGCATATGTACGACCTCTACGCGCCCATAGTTTCCGACGTGGATATGAAGATAAGCTTTGAGGAAGCTAAAGATACCGTGTACAAAGCGCTCTCCGTAATGGGCGATGAATACCTCGCGGTGCTCAAAAAAGGCTTCGACGAACGCTGGATAGACGTTTACGAAAACGAGGGCAAGACCAGCGGCGCATACTCCGCAGGCGCGCGCGTACACCCCTATGTGCTTCTCAATCATAAGGACACGCTGAACTGTATGTTCACCCTCGCGCATGAGATGGGCCACGCTATACATTCTTACTACTCGAACAGCACTCAGCCCGTTGTTTACTCCGACTACAAGATATTTGTGGCGGAGGTAGCCTCTACCTGCAACGAAGCCCTGCTTATGCAGTACCTGCTGAAAAATACGCAGGATAAAAAACAGCGCGCTTACCTGATAAACTACTTCCTCGAACAGTTCCGCACAACGCTTTACCGCCAGACCATGTTCGCGGAATTTGAGCTGAAAATAAACGAGATGTACGCCCGCGGCGAAGCCCTCACGGCTGACGTTCTCAATTCCACCTACCGCGAGCTGAACAAGCTCTACTTCGGCGAGGGCGTTGTCATCGACAGCGAGATAGACCTTGAATGGGCGCGCATACCGCACTTCTATTACGAATTTTACGTTTACCAGTACGCTACCGGCTACTCGGCGGCGATAGCCCTCTCGCAGCGCATACTTACAGGCGGCGAAGAGGCAGTTAAGGACTACATCGGCTTCCTAAAAGGCGGCTGCTCGAAAGACCCCATCTCGCTGCTGAAAGGCGCGGGCGTGGATATGACCACCGCCGCCCCGATAAACGACGCGCTGAAACTCTTCGGCGAGCTTATCGGCGAAATGCGCGAACTTATGAAATAAAGCGGGTGGGATAAAATGCAGGACAAAATAATAGCCTTGACCTTCGACGACGGGCCGAATACCGTCACTACCCCGCGCGTGCTCGATGTGCTTGAAAAGTACGGCGCGGTGGGTACTTTCTTCCTCGTCGGCAGCAATATAAACGAACTCTCGGCGCAGGCGGTAAAGCGCGCCTGCTCGCTGGGCTGCGAGATAGAGAACCACTCGCTCACCCACTCAGACATGACGAAAATGACGGCGCAGGAGATAGCCGACGAGATCGCCGAAACGAGCCGCCGCGTTGCCGAGATAACGGGCAGGCAGCCGCGGTTTTTCCGCCCGCCGTATATAGCGGTGAACCAAACTATGGTAGACACCGTGAAGCTGCCCTTTATAGCAGGCTTCGGCGCGGAGGATTGGCTTGACGAGGTAACGGCGCGGCAGCGCGCGGAAAAGGTGCTGGCGCAGGCGCGCGACGGCGCAGTGATACTGCTGCACGATATGGAGGGCAACGAGCAGACCGTGCAGGCGCTGGATATGATAATACCCGCGCTGAAAGAGCAGGGCTGCCGCTTCGTTACCATATCGCAGCTTTTTGAGCAGAGCGGCGTAACGCCCGACGCGGAAAGCTTTATAGTTTACAGCTATACTCAGCAGACCACGGCGTATGCGTAAATGTTCGATTGCGTAAACTTCACAAAAAGTTTTCGCAAAAGCGGCGGCGGGTTTGTCAGAAACGCCGAAAATGCCGAAATTGCAAAAAAAGCCTTGACAAAAACGCTTTGTTGCGCTATACTATGTATTGTAAACAGCAATGGCGCTGTGGACGATGAAAGATACGTCCGCAGTGCCTTTTTTTATTGCAAAAAAATGTATGTGACAAAGTTTCACGCATCTATAATTTATAATAGGAGGAATTTCTTATGAACATCCCTGAGATCTTCGGAATCGACGTATTTGACGAAAACGTCATGCAGCAAAGACTGCCTAAGTCGGTCTACAAATCGCTGAAAAAGACCATTCAGTCGGGCGAGCCGCTCGATATTGACGTGGCGAACGTAGTAGCCGCGGCTATGAAAGACTGGGCGGTAGAAAAGGGCTGCACCCACTATACTCACTGGTTCCAGCCTATGACAGGCATCACCGCCGAGAAGCACGACAGCTTTATCTCGCCCATCGGCGACGGCAAGATCATCATGGAGTTTTCGGGCAAAGAGCTCGTAAAGGGCGAGCCTGACGCTTCCTCCTTCCCCTCGGGCGGTCTGCGCGCTACTTTTGAAGCAAGAGGCTACACCGCTTGGGACCCCACCTCTTACGCATTCATCAAGGGCAAGAGCCTTTGCATACCTACCGCTTTCTGCTCGTACACGGGCGAGGCTCTCGATAAAAAGACCCCGCTGCTGAGATCTATGGAAGCGCTCAATAAGTCGGCTGTAAGACTTCTGAAGCTTTTCGGCGCTGACGACGTTACAAGAGTTACCGCAAACGTTGGCCCTGAGCAGGAATACTTCCTTATCGACCGCGAGATGTACTCGAAGAGAAAAGACCTTATCCTTACAGGCAGAACGCTTTTCGGTGCACCCGCACCTAAGGGTCAGGAGCTTGAAGACCACTACTTCGGCACTATCAAGACCCGCGTAAACGCTTATATGGAAGATCTTGACGAGCAGCTCTGGAGACTCGGCATCTGCGCTAAGACTAAGCACAACGAAGTAGCGCCCGCCCAGCACGAGCTCGCGCCCATATTCGGCACTACCAATATCGCTACCGACCACAACCAGCTCACTATGGAGATCATGAAGAGAACGGCGAGAAAGCACGGCTTTAAGTGCCTGCTTCATGAAAAGCCTTTCGCCGGCGTAAACGGCTCGGGCAAGCACAACAACTGGTCGGTATCTACCAATACAGGCGTAAACCTGCTCGACCCCGGCACTACCCCCGCTGAGAACGCGCAGTTCCTTACATTCCTCGTAGCAGTCATCAAGGCTGTAAATGATTATCAAGATCTGCTGAGAGCAAGCGTAGCTACCGCGGGCAACGACCACCGCCTTGGCGCTAACGAAGCACCTCCCGCCATCATCTCTATCTTCCTCGGCGACGAGCTTACCGAAATACTCGAAGCGCTGGCTGAGGGACACAAGTATGAGGGCAAGGCTAAGACGCAGATGGAGATCGGCGTAGACGTACTGCCTAAGTTCCCGAAGGATACTACCGATAGAAACAGAACTTCGCCTTTCGCATTCACCGGCAACAAGTTTGAGTTCAGAATGCCCGGCTCGAAGCTTTCCTGCGCAGGCCCGATGACCATTCTCAACACCATCGTTGCAGAAGTGCTCGACCAGTTCTACGATGAGCTTGAGAAGGCTGACGATTTCCAGGACGCTCTCGATTCGCTTATCAAGAGAACTATTTCCGAAAACAAGAACATCATCTTCAACGGCAACGGCTATTCTGCCGAGTGGCCCGCTGAGGCTGAGAAGAGAGGTCTTATGAACCTCAAGTCCACACCCGACGCAGTTCCCGTATACCTCGCTGACAAGAACGTAGAGGTGCTCTCGAAGCACGGCGTTTACAGCAAGGTAGAGCTGGAATCCCGCGTTGAGATCCTGCTGGACGAATATGTAAAGATAGTAAACATCGAAGCTCTTACCATGATCGACATGGCTAAGAAGGATATTCTCCCCGCAGCTATGAGCTACGTTAAGGATCTGGGCGAGACTGCCGCTACCGCTACCGCGCTCGGAGCTGACCTGACGGTAGAAAAAGAGCTGGTTACCAGACTTTCCTCGCTGGCGGCTTCCACCTACAAGGCTATGAACGAGCTGGAAGAAGCAGAGGTAAAGGCGGGCGATATTGCCGATACCGAAGAGCTGGCTAGATATTACCACGACGTTATCCTCGCCAAGATGGGCGAGCTGAGAGCGCCTGCCGACCAGATGGAAGCTATCTGCGGCGAGAAGTACTGGCCGTATCCTACTTACGAACAGCTTCTCTTTTATGTAAAGTAATTTAAGCTTTAAACTAAATTAGGCACAATGTCGTGCGTTTATGTATCCGTAAGGGTGCATTGACGCACGACTTTTTTATTTCAGTGAAAATTTTTTATGATTGGATATGATAATATGAATGATCTGCAAACTATCGTCGATCAGGTTTCTGAGCAGCTCGGCTCGGACGCATTCGGCATATGGTTCTTACTCGGAGCAGTGCTGGTATTCTTCATGCAGTGCGGTTTTGCGATGGTGGAAACGGGCTTTACCCGCGCCAAGAACGCAGGCAACATCATAATGAAGAATCTCATGGATTTCTGCATAGGCACGGCGGTATTCATGCCGCTCGGCTTCGGACTCATCTACGGTAAGGACATCGGCGGATTCATCGGTACGCCTACCTTTAAGATGTTTACCGACTGGAGCAATTTTGACTACTCGGCATTCTTCTTCAACCTCGTTTTCTGCGCCACCACCGCTACTATCGTTTCGGGCGCTATGGCTGAGAGAACGAAATTCATCTCTTACTGCGTATACTCGGGCGTTATCTCGCTCGTCATCTACCCCATCGAAGCTCACTGGGCATGGGGCGGCGGCTGGCTTACCGTAGAGCGCTTCGGCGGCGTGGTGTTCCACGATTTCGCAGGTTCGGCGCTGATACACATGGTCGGCGGACTTTCGGCGCTTATCGGCGCAGCCATCCTCGGCCCGCGTCTTGGCAAGTACAAGCGCGATAAGGACGGCAAGGTAATTCAGGTAAACGCATTCCCCGGCCACTCGCTCACCCTCGGTGCGCTCGGTGTGTTCATTCTTTGGTTTGCTTGGTACGGATTCAACGGCGCTGCGGCTACTACCGTAAGCCAGCTCGCCTCTATCCTCGTTACTACGACCATCGCACCCGCCATCGCAACTCTCGTCTGCATGATCTTCACTTGGGTGAAGTACGGCAAGCCTGATGTTTCGATGTGTCTGAACGCTTCGCTGGCAGGTCTGGTAGCCATCACCGCTCCCTGCGACATAGTAGACGCGGTAGGCGCGACCATCATCGGCGCGGTAGCAGGCGTGCTGGTAGTATTCGGCGTATGGTTCGTTGATAACAAGCTTCACGTTGACGACCCCGTCGGCGCGGTAGCGGTACACGGCTGCAACGGTCTTTGGGGCGCTCTCGCCTGCGGACTTTTCGATACCGAGAACGGCGTGTTCTACGGCGGCGGCTTCGGCCAGCTCGCATATCAGGCAGTCGGCGTAGGCGCTATCCTCCTCTGGACAGGAGTTACCATCACGATAACCTTCTTCATCATCAAGGCGATATTTGGTCTGAGAGCAAGCAGAGAAGAGGAGATAAAGGGTCTGGATGTTTGCGAACACGGCCTGCCCTCTGCATACGCAGACTTCGTATTCGCACATGAAACTATCGAATATGACGAAGCCGAGATCGCGGGACTCGAAGACCTCGACACCGCAGTTCCCGTAAAGGACTTCGCAGTAGATAAGGAAAACAAGCTGACAAAGGTAGTTGCGGTATTTAAGGAAGAGCGTCTCGGCGACTTCATCGCCGCAATGGAAGGCATAAACGTTACGGGCGTAACCGTTACGAACGTTCAGGGCTGCGGTACGCAGAAGGGTCAGACGCACTATTACAGAGGTGCTAAGATAACCCCGAAGCTGCTGCCTAAGGTAAAGGCTGAGATAGTAGTCAGCAAGGTACCTGTAAAGACGGTAGTAAACACCGCGAGAAAGGCTCTCTACACCGGCAGCATCGGCGATGGAAAGATATTCATTTACGATGTTGAGGACGTAATAAAAGTCCGCACGGGAGCTGTCGGCTACGACGCACTTCAGGACGAAGAGTAAAGACTTCTGCTAATTGAGATGAGGACACTTATCCTCCGTATTAACTTTGCCCCATCCCACTTATAAATTATAGCGCAAGACCCGCCCAGAGCCGAAAGGCCCGAAGCGGGTTTTGTGTCGTTATTTGGTCATTTGAATATCCAGTATATCAGCCCGTATACAACGCCTGCGGCAGTGCCGTAGAGGATAACGGGGCCGGCTATCGAGAATATCTTAGCCCCCACGCCGAGAACGTAGCCCTCGGTCTTGAATTCCACGGCGGGCGCGGCGACGGAATTTGCGAAGCCCGTGATCGGCACTAGCGTACCCGCGCCGGCGTGCTTAGCTATCTTTTCGTAAAGCCCGAGAGCCGTCAGCAGCACCGAAGCGGCGATGAGCGTGACCGAGCACCAAGCCGCCGCGTTTTTTTCGTCCGCGCCGAGGTAAGCGTAAAGCGAGGTAAGCGCCTGCCCGATAACGCATATCCCCCCGCCGATAACGAAAGCCTTGAGCAGGTTTACCGCCCAGCGGCTGTTTTTCGAGGCAGGCTTGACCATATCGCTGTAACGGTCTTTAGAAATATTCATGAGCACACTCCCTATCAATATTTGGTATGGGAATATTATGCGCATTTCCCGCCGCGATATTCGCCGCGCAAACGCTTGACAAACCGCGCTCGGCGTGGTATAATTAAGATAACAAAAGAGGCGCACTGCTGTAAGCGGTTC